>Ga0222714_10003246_pt1 | contig 16706 bp, 14 predicted proteins | sample C33_3DmetaG_FD_165048 | JGI IMG/M metagenome (GOLD analysis project Ga0222714, IMG submission 165048) | Estuarine water microbial communities from San Francisco Bay, California, United States - C33_3D | ecosystem: Environmental > Aquatic > Marine > Unclassified | place: USA: California...
CACGAATAACAATAGAAAAACCAAGAGACACAGAAGCTATTCAAAATAAACGATTGACTGCTGATTATGGTAACTTTTTATATACAACAAATCATACCGGAACACAAGCAATCAATGACCTAACAACAATTGATTTACATTGTGTTAATGCAGCTTCTATAAACACAACATCAACATCTTCAATTTCAAACACAAAAATAGGTACAGCTAGAGTTGCTTCTATACTTTATGATACTGCATCAAATGTTTCAAACTATTCAACATACACATACAAATCATTTTTATTTGATGTTAAAGTGTCAAATACAGTTGTTGGTAATGTCAATACTGCTACATCCACAACGGTAACAATTGGTGCTACTGGAACAGGACAAATATTTTCAAGTATTGATGATGCTTATGTTGGTGCAACAATTAGAATTACAGATGGTCCAGGATCATCTGAAGCACCTAAAGTTATCACAGACTTTAATGCTACAACACAAACAATAACTGTTGTTGATCCATTTATTGCTACATTGAATTCACAATCAAAATTTGCTATTGACTTTGAGATAAGTGAAACAGAAAGTTTAGCCACATTCAGTGGAACAACAGAAATAAATTCTTCAGATGTTGCTACACGATCAAAAGACTTAGCTTCAACATATAATGACACATTTTTAAGTGATTCTGATTATCAACCATTAGTTATTCCTTTAGGTGAAAATTATATCGCTGACGGCACAATTTCAGACTTTTCATTTTCATATAAGAGATTATATACCGGCCAGTCATTTACAGCTAATGTATCACCAACACTATCAACCGGATCAGGTGAATCATTATCTTCAGCATCAACAACATCAGCGATTAATCAAAACTATCAAGTTGTTGTAACAAATGCTGGAATTTCACCATATGTTGTTGGCCAAATTATTCCTGGAGACAAAATAACGGATGTTGATACAGTAACTAAAAAAATCACAGTATCAGATGGTCAAAACATGACAGCAAACATTATTGCTACTGTTGATTTTACACTAGCTTCTGGTAGTCCAGCAAAAGTCAAAACTTTAGTTACAGCTAACGCAACAGTTCAAACAACAGGTGGCGAATCTGTTAATACAAATGGCGCTATTGTTTATGCTTCACAAGGACAAACGACAATACAGGCAAATAATGTTATTAAAACGCCTGGCACATCTCAAACGATTTATGTTTCAGATGTAACAGAATTGATTTCTGTTTATGATTTTAATGGTGGTGCAGTTGCTAATACCGGATACTCAGATGTAACTAATCGTTACGTTTTAGATAATGGCCAAAGAGATTCTTTCTATGATCATGCTTCAATTAAACTTAAACCTGGTTATTCTGCTCCAGCTGGGCCATTAGTGGTTCGTTATAACAAATATTCATCATCTGGTTCTGGATTCTTTACTGTTGATTCTTATCCAACATATGGAACAATACCAACATATACATCACCAACAACCGGTCGAGTATATACATTAAGAGATTCTTTAGACTTCAGACCTGTTCGTAAAGATGCTACAGCCGCCATAGGCACAGCCGTTCAATTTGATGTAGATTCAGCAACAACCGGACCTAAAGTTCCTGAAAACGGTTCAGATATCATTTTAGATTACAGTTATTATTTACCTAGAATTGATAAAGTTGTTTTAAGTAAAAATAAAAATTTTGATGTTGTAAAAGGAATTTCTGCTTCTAATCCAGTAGAACCTAAAAACAAAGAAGATTCAATGAATCTTTATATATTAACTGAACCAGCATATTTAGCAAATACTTCAGATGTGGATGTTCAATATGTAAATAATCGCAGATACACCATGCGAGACATTGGCAACTTAGATAAAAGAATTGGTAACTTAGAATATTACACCTCATTATCATTGCTTGAACAAGATGCGTTAAACAAACAAGATTTAACAATCTTAGATACCACAAACTTACCACGATTTAAAAATGGTATTGTGGTAGATTCATTCAAAGGTCATTCTGTTGCTGATGTAACAAATACAGAGTATAAGGCTGCAATTGATCCAATTAAACAAGAGTTAAGACCTTCTTTTAATATTTCATCATATGGATTAGTTTTTGATTCAGCAAATTCAACAAATTATTTACAAGGTGGTCCTTTCGTCACTGTTGATGCAAGCATAACACCATTTGTTGAACAAGATCTTGCATCAAAAACAATGAACATCAACCCGTTTAATATTGTTAATTATATTGGCAGAATTAAATTAAATCCACCATCAGATGTGTGGGTTGATACTGAAACAAAACCAGATGTATTAGTAAACTTAGAGGGTGATAAAGACGCTTGGGATTTACTTTTACAAGGAACACAATCTGCATTCCAAGTAGAATGGGGTAATTGGGAAACAATTTGGTCAGGAACACAAGTTTCAACGTCAACAACTGTGCGAAATGGATTTTGGATTGATGGTCCAAGACGTGGTCGAGGAAACGTAAGAACGAATAATGCAGGAATTCAAACAACAACCACAACAACCTCAGCTGGACAAACAAGAACTGGTATTTTAACAACAGTATCAGCAGAAACAATTACACAGTCATTGGGTGATAGAATTGTTGATGTATCAGTTATACCATACATGAGAAATTTATCTGTATTGTTTACAGCAACTGATTTTAAACCAGATACAGTATTATATCCATTTTTTGACAATGTTTCAGTCGAACAATATGTAGCTCGTGCTAATAAGTTTGTTCTTTCTGACAATAACTTACAATATGAAGTTAAGACCGCTAATCCTGAAATAGTAGATATATACAACAATTCAACATTGGCTTCAAATGGTACAGCTATTGTTGTTTCTTCATCAAACAATCAAGTGTTTGTTGTGAATGTAAATCCAAATACATCATTTAATATTGCTTCTGCTAATTTGGTCGGTCAAACATCAGGAACAACACACACAATTTCTGAATATCATCACTATTCAGGCCTTGTTCAATCGGCTACCTCAAACACAATTGTGTTGCGAGTAGACGCTTCCGGTGCTGATAACGAAGTATTATATGGTAATACAGCAAACAGTAATACAGTTTCGATTGTTTCTGGAACAGGCGCAGGACAACAAGCAACAATTAGTTCATATAATGCCGGAACAAGAACAATTACAATATCTAGCACATGGTCAACAACACCAGATGCAACATCTGTTTACTCAATAGGTAGATTAACCACAACAAGAAGTGGTGATGTTGCTGGTATTTACAACATTCCAGCAGGAACATTTAGAACCGGTGAAAAGTTATTCCGCTTAATTGATGATGCGAACGGAGATATTCCAAGTTCATCAACCAATGGTGATGCTTCATTCTTTGCTCAAGGTTTATTACAAACACAAGAAGAAGTTTTAGTATCAACAATACAACCAACAATTCAAAGAACATCTGTAAATGATGAAAGAGTTACAACTACAACATCATCAATTGATGTGCCGGTTGCTGGTTGGTATGACCCATTAGCGCAAACATTTTTAATATCACCACAACAACATCCACAAGGAATATTCCTTGACAAAGTTCGTGTTTGCTTTAAAACAAAAGATGATACTGTTCCTGTTACGGTTCAATTGCGACCAACAGTAAACGGATACCCATCATCTACTGTAATTTATCCTTATGGATCAGTTACTCTTACTCCAGATAAGATAAATGTTACAGATTCACCAGATTTTGATGATGCAACAAAATACACAGATTTTGTGTTTGATACTCCTGTATATCTGTTACCAGGAGAACACTCATTTGTTCTTGTATCAAACTGTAACAAATATGAAACTTATGTTGCTGAGGTTGGTAAATTAGACATAACTTCAGGTTTACAGATTTCTGAACAACCCTATGGTGGATCATTCTTCATGTCACAAAACGGTTCAACTTGGACAGCTGATCAGAATTTAGATATATCATTTAGATTGTTTAGAAAAGTATTTAATACAGGTACAACGGCATCAGCGCAATTCTTAGTTGATAAACCTAGTGCTAATGTTAAGTATGATTTATTAAACATGATTACTTCACAAGTAACAATGGCAAATACTTCTGTAAACTATACATTTTTATCAGAAAAGGCTACAACTGGTGGATTGACAAACTTTAAACCAATCGTTCCATTATCTGACTATTCAATGAATGATGGAGATGGATCTCGTGTATTAAATCCAACAACAGGAAATACATCTCTAATTGTTAAGGCTACTATGTCGACACTAAATTCAGATATATCTCCTTTCTTAGATATTACACGATTTGGTGGCATCTTTGTTGAAAACACAATCAATGATTTACCATTACAAAACACAGACTTTGTTATTGAATCTGGAGGAACAGGATACGCTAACTCAGCTGATGTTACTGTAACTATAACAGGTGGTGGTGGATCTGGCGCTGTTGCAACGGCCAATGTTGTATCTAACACAATAGTTGGAATAGAACTATCAGATGGTGGCGCTGGTTATACAACATCACCCACAATTACGATTACTCCTGGTTCAGGTGGCGGTTCAGGTGCATCAATTACATATAATGGCGAAGATAAGAAATCTGGAGGTAACTCAGATGTTCGCTACTTAACAAGACGAGTAACATTAGCTGATGGGTTTGATTCTGGTGATTTAAGAGTATATCTAACCGCTTATAAACCAAGCAACTCTGGTATACATGTTTACTATAAAGTTTTATCAGCATCAGATCCAGAAGTGTTTGATGATAAAAATTATGTTCTTATGACAGAAATAGGAAATGCTAATTTTATCTCTGCAACTGAAAGAGATTATAGAGAATTAACATTCGCACCAGGAACAGATGCAACGATTGATAACAAAGTAACATACACCTCTGGTGGAACATCTTATAATTCATTTAAGACATTTGCTATTAAGATCGTGATGAAAAACTCAACAACAGTTGATGTTCCTAAAATAAGAGACTTAAGGGTTGTTGCTTTACCCGCTGAGGAATAATAAATGGCATATGTAAAAATTAAAGATAAAAATTTAGTTAGAGATACTCACTCCAAAGCTGTCCTAAATACAGATAGAGCTGGGTTAGAAAATTATTATGCTAAAAGAGAAATAGCTAAAAAGCAACAACAAGAACAATTAGAAACTAAACAAAGACTGGTACAATTAGAAAACGATATGTCTGAAATCAAAGGATTATTGAAACAGATAGCTGAAGCGAGGAAAGGATAATGGCAGCAAATACAATATCACAATTAACTACTGCGAATACCTTTCAACATTGGCTAACGGCAACACAATCACTCATAGGTGTAGCAAATAACCTAACAAACGGTGCAGGTGATACATTCTATGCAAATACTCGATTGGAGATTGGTGGAACTGGTGCAAGTTTAAATGTTGTAACCGGTGCAACCATCAATGAATTAACTGTAACTGATTTAAATGTTACATCTGGATTTTCTTTATCAGGAAACTTATCTGCAATCAATGTTACAAATGACGCTTCCATTGGTTCTGATTTATTTGTTTACGCAAATACAGATGTTGATGGCACATTAGCTGTAACAGGAACATCAACATTTACTGGAGATGTAACTTTAGCTGACGGTGAATCAACAGGCACATTAACATACAATGTTGCGACAGGTAATACTTTAACTGTATCAGGTGAAACAAATTTAGATAATGTAACATTTACTGGATTTATTTCAGGTAATGGTGCATCATTAACCGATGTAACAGTTGCAAACACAAAAATTACAGGAACAATTGTAACGGCTCAAATTGCTGATGCGGCTGTGACTGCTGATAAAATTGCAGCTGGTCTAACATTACCTTCTCCTGTTGGAAACGGAACATATTATCTCACAAGTGATAACAGTAATTCAATATGGCGAGCTCAATCAGCATTGTCTATCGCTACAACACAACTTACAGGCACAATTACAAACTCACAAATAAATGATGTAGCAAATACAAAAATAACAGGTTTAATTACATCAGCACAAATCGCCAGTGTGGCGAATACACAAGTTACAGGAATATTAGGACTTTCACAAGGCGGAACAGGAGGAAGTGATGCAGCTACTGCTAGAACTAGCCTAGGTTTAGTTATTGGCACCAATGTTCAAGCTTATGATGCTGATCTTACCGCATTAGGTGGTCTTGCCAAAACAGACGGAAACTTCATTGTTGGAAATGGTTCAACATGGGTTGCAGAATCCGGTGCTACAGCAAGAACCAGTTTGGGTTTAGGAACAGCAAATGATGTTCAGTTTAACTCGTTTGGTGTCGGCACGGCTGGTTCAGGAACAACAGGTGAAATTCGTGCAACGAACAACATCACTGCATATTACTCAGATAAACGACTAAAAAATATTAAAGGTAATATTGATAACGCATTAGATAAAGTTATGTCTTTAAATGGGGTTTATTATGAAAATAATGAAGTGGCTGAGAAGTATGGCTACATAAATAAAGAACAACAAGTAGGTGTTCTTGCTCAAGAGGTTGAACAAGTATTACCAGAAATAGTTAAAGCTGCACCTTTTGACATTGGTCAAAATGAAGACGGAACTGAATACTCATTGTCTGGACACCATTACAAAACGGTACAATATGAAAAATTGGTACCATTATTATTAGAAGCAATTAAAGAACTAAAACACGAAGTGGATGAATTAAGGAAAAATAATGTCTGAAAAAAATGAAATTGTTAAAGTTGATTTAAATAATGCGCCGTCTTTACTGAAAGAATTAAAAGATGCTTTTTTTAATATTCCTCAAGGAAATTCAAGATTTCAAAATGAAAAATTTGTTATTGCAGCTCAATTAACTCCAGAACGAGCATACAAAAATCTTGGATTAACAATAATGTGTATTATTGAGGGCATTCAATCACATCTCGTTCAAAGAGAACTTAAATTAATTGACTTAGAAGAATTAGATTATAAAATTGAAAACGAACAAAATCCATTTGAAAAACGAAGACTTGAAATAAAAAGAAAACATTCTTTTATTCCAGACATTTCTGAAGATAAATTTATAAGTGACCAATTTTATGAATTAAATACTTTATATAGCCACTTTAGACACTTTCCAAAATATACAAGAGAACAATTTGAAGCCGGTGAAAAACGTTATTATTTAGAATCTTTAAATAGACAAGTTAATAATATTTCTGGAGCAAGAGAATCTCTTATAAATATGTCCGAAGACTATGAAGGATTAGAAAATTTTGAGAATCATATGGCTTCTTTAGAAAATAAAAATTTATCATTAGCAGAATTAAATGAAATATACGATAAAACCCTTACACATTTAAGAACTAAATCGGCATATAACACATTAGAAGATCGTGAAAATAAAAGAAAGTTAGAGCAAAAGGACAATTTAAAAAATGGCTAATACAGAACCAATTTTTTATACAGTTTTAAATCCAGATAGAACTATAAAATATTCCATGTTTACAACTGATGGAAATTATCAGCCTACAAACGGAGAAATATTGGTTAAAGATGTTATACCAGAATATAACGTTAAATATCAATCAATTGTTCGCCTTGATCCTGTTCCAGAAGGCGATAGTGTGGTTTATGAAATAACCACAATGACAGATGAGGAGAAATTACAAGTGGATTCAAGCGAAGTTAGATCAATAAGACATAAAAGATTAGAAGAAACCGATTATATTATGTTTACTGATAGTCCATTCACAGAAGAACAAAAAACACAATGGGCTATATATCGACAAGAGTTGCGAGACATTACAAAACAAGATGGCTTTCCAGGTAATATAACTTGGCCAGTTAGACCGGGATCATAATATGGCTTTACCAGCATCAGGACAAATATCCTTTAGTGATATTAATACAGAATTAGGAGTTTCACCAACAGCTACAGTTTCACTAAATGATTCTGATGTTAGGACTTTGTTTCAAATTCCTAGTGGAGCCATTTCTATGTCAGATGGTTACGGTAAATCGGGTGCGCCAGATAATGCTTACTTTTTTGGTGGTAATTTTGCACCTCAAGAATACACCGGTTGCTATGCGAGTAACATAAACTATAAATATACATTTTCAACAGAAACCTGGGCAACAACAACAACCAATCCTTATAATCAATCGGCAGGACCAGGTGGAGGGCAGTCTACGACTACTAAAGCTTGGTTAGGAGGAACAGGTATACAACCAACCTATTTTTCTCCGGCGCCAGTGGTAGCAGCGTTGAGATGTGTAGTCATTTTTGATTATACCACCGAAACGTTTGCTGGATTAGAAAATGCTCTTCATCCATCACAGCCAACCTATAAGTCTACTTTTCTTACTACCTTTATTCCTTCTTCTGGAAATTGCTACTATTATGGTGGAGGTCTCATAGGAAATCCACCAAATACCGCCTTAGTGGGAGAATGTTGTATGATTGGTGCTTTTTCTACAGCAACATGCACACATACATATAAAAACCAACCAATGGGACAATGTAATTTTACTTACACCAATATACAAGATGATAATAAAGCCTATGTTGGAGTATTCCCATACGGCACAACTTACCTAACATATTGTTACTCAACTGAAACCATTGTAACGGGTCTTGGGATTCCTTCTAGTTGTTTTTTATCTGCTCATAGATTTAGAACGGAAAATCAAGCTTACAATTGTATGACATATGGAGGGGGATTTTATCCTTTTTGCTTTGCGACAGCAACTCTTGGTGGTTTAGTACCAACACCACGACCAGAAGGTGTCCAATTTTGGAATCTTGCTATTACTAATAGACAGGCTATGAATTCTGGAACTAAACTTTATGGAAATAATGTGTTTTTTCCGGGTGAATCCGTTTCAGGTTCTCCAACTGTGCCTGTTGGTATCAGTAGAGTATTTTCTCATAATATCAGCACCAATGCACAAGCACTTGTACCTCCAAGACCATTGCCTTATATGCCAGCTGATGTGAATAATGCTGGATCGATGACTAATTTCGTCACACTCACAACAGGAAAAGCAGGTTATTAGTCATATAAATATTTTTTTATTATTATCTTTTTTTTATTATGTTATTAAAAAATCTATTATCAATTGAAGTTTGTCATTTCCTAACACATTTTCTCTTAAAAAGCGCTCATGAAAAAAAATTAAGCAATATAAATTGTGGAGATAGTCAAGTTCCTAACGCATTGGTTTTAGAAAGCCATTCAACAATCACCGACACAGTAAATGAAATAGTTTGGCCAAAATTAGAAAATTTTTTGAATGAAAAATTAATTCCAACATATTCATATTCAAGATTATATCAAAATAACAATGATTTAAAAATACATAAAGATAGACCATCATGTGAGGTGTCCGTGACACTGCAATTAGGTAGATCACATCACTATTCTTGGCCAATATATGTTGATGATAAACGATATGATTTAACTGAGGGGGATGGTGTGGTTTATTTTGGTAATGAGCAATATCATTGGAGAAATAGTTGTGACGGTCCTGAGGGATACTATTCAGGCCAAATCTTTTTACATTATGTTAGAGAAAATGGAAAATTTAAAGAATTTGCTGGTGATAAACGATGGGGAAAAGAAATTCCATTTAAAAGAAATAGATCTGAAGAAATGATTACAAAATGATTGATATAAATCCTCATAGCTTTTTTAGTTATAAAATTTTTACAGCTGATGAGGTTGATAAAATCTTGAATTTAGCTGAAGATTATTCTCCACAAAAAGCGGCTATTGGTGGTGGAATAAACGGAACTGTTGATAAATCATATAGAATTTCTGATGTAAAGTGGTTATCAAAAAGCGAAAAAACCAAATGGATTTATAAAAAAATATATGATGTTATAATAGATGCAAATTCATATTATAATTTTAAGATAAAAGGATTAGAAACTTTACAATTAACATACTATAATGGAAATGAAAAAGGTAAATATGATTTACATGTAGACACGTCATCATTTTTGGTTAATCAAAAAAAATATATGAGAAAATTAACCATTTCAATTTTATTATCAAAATATGATGATTTTGAAGGTGGTGAATTATTACTAATTGATTCAGGTAAAGATGTTATTCCAAAACACAAATTAGGACACGCTATTGTATTTCCATCGTTTTTACCACATAGAGTTTTTCCGGTTTTAGAAGGCCGCAGGATATCTTTGGTTGGTTGGGTTTATGGAGAACCATTTGTATGATAGAATTCTTTAAATACCAAATAACAGATTCAAAACAAATTGATGAGCTTTTATCTCAAGCAATAGAATATACTGAACTTTTTGGTAGAAAAATAGATCAATCAAATAGACTAGGAAGACAAACCGATAATTGTATTAATTATAAACAGTGTTCAGAAACCATGGATATTGTTTATGACATACTAAAAGATTCATTTAAAAATATTGATAGTAATTTTAAATTTAAATCTTTTTATTTTAATATAAATCCAAAACACTCTTTTAATCATATTAATGTATATGAAAATGGGTATTATTCTGGTATACTATGGTTAAAATGTGATGACAAAAGTGGAAAATTAAAATTATTTGAAGAATCTTCAAAATGTTTTGTTATTAACAAAAAAAGTAATACTAAAGAAATACAGCCAAAATTAGGAGAAATTGTTATTTTTCCATCAAATACTCCAAATTTAATTGAACAAAATATGAGTGATAGTCCTTTAATTTTTATTAGATTTAATATTATTAAAAAATAAGTAATGATTGATTATAAAAAATATGTAATACATGAAGCGGTTGAATATGCTCAAGAATTAACGAAGAAAGATAATCTCACAAATGATGAATTAAAATTTATAGCTCATGTATATGGATTTCTCAAACTTCCTTTTCAATTTAAAAAATATTTTAATAAAATTGATGAATTTGATGATGAATTTAAAAAAAAGGTAATAGTCAAACACGACGGATTAATTTATAAAAATATAGATTATACAAAATATTATTCAGAATATAAAACAGGCTCTTTTGATAATGATTTGATTTTAAATTTTTTAGAAAAAAATAAATTAAAAGAAGCTAAAGAAATATTTAAATTTACAGGTCTAACAACAAGTAATTGGAATTTTTGTGAAACAAAATATCTTTATTTTGATTTTGATGCTAAAGATGAACTAAAATATGAACTTGGTATATTTTTTGTATTTTTACCTATAATAAATTATTATAAACACAAATTTAATATTAAATATATTTATTTGTGTGTCACTGAAAAATTAAATCCATTCATTGAGAAGTATTTTCCATATATAAAAAATATTAAAGCGAAAGATAGAGAGTATGTTAAAAGTAAAATACCTTATATTGGAAAACATTATTCTTATATAAAGTTTTTTGAAGACGAATGTGGTGAAGAAAACATAAAATCTTCAATAAAAAATATTCAAGACACGGTCATAAAACACAAAAAAAATACAAATAAATTAGGATTTTTATGGTACAGTAACTCAATGCTATATCAAGAAAAATCTATTCCTATTGGAGTTGTCATTAATACTTTAGGAAATAACAAGAAAAATTTAAATTTAAAATGTTTACAATATAATGATTGTAATGAAGAAATCGAGCTTTTCAATGAAAACTCTAAAAATAAAATTAACGATGTTTTCTATAATGACTTCAATACTAATATATGTGATATTGTTGATGCTGTGATTGACTGTAAGGCTATTGTTGGAACATCAAATTTTGTTCTCATTGCTAGTGCTCTTGGAATACCAACACTTTTAACAGGCTCATCTCCACATCATCATTGGTATGCACGTTCAAAAATACTCCCATATTTAACAACAACAAATATGAATTTTTGTGGTGATTATGAAGGATTATATAAGTCAATTTATGACTTTGTTGATGAAAATTTTGACTAAATAACTTGAGAAAAACATCATTTTTCAACTTCCATTTTGACTAAATACCGTATAAAAGTGAAGGAGATTTAAAATAGCTGCTTATACGGAACTCACAGTAGAACAAGGCGCTACCTTTTCAACGGTAATTAACGTTGATGATAATCAAGGTGACGCTATTAATCTATCTGGTTATTCAGCCGAATCACAAATAAGAAAGTCATATTACTCTACAACCGCAAATAGCTTTACAGCTACAATTACAAATGCGGCTACGGGAGAAATAACACTTTCTATGACAGCGGCTAACACAGCTAATTTATCTCCATCAAGATACCTATATGATCTCGTCATAACAGCTCCAGATGAAACAAAAACAAGAGTAATAGAAGGCATTGTTGTTGTTTTACCTGGCATAACACGTTAGTAGGATAAAAATGGCAGATATAGGAAGAATTAAACTTTCTCAGACACAACGCACAAAAATTGTGGCTCAAAATTTTGAAACAAGCCCAAATGTTGCTTTATCTGAGATTAACGATGTGAATACAACAGGCGTAGCAAACGGCTATACTCTAGTATATAACACTGTTTCCAATAAATGGGAAGCAAAAGAAATTGATGCTGCTGGTATTGATATAGCAAATATTACCGGTGGTACTTTTTAATATTAACAAGCATCTATCGATGTTTATTTGACGAGTGACTTTTTTTATTATATTTTGATTTTTATTATAAAAACAAGATAGAGATTTTAACTTAAGGGAAAAAAAATGGCTAATACAGTTATTCAATTAAAGTATTCTGACGTCACCAATACCCCTACCGATCTCGCCCAAGGCGAGGCGGCCTATTCGAACTCGTCAAGTAAACTCTTTATTGGTTTAAGTGATGGTTCTGAAGTTGCTATTGGTGGTGCTTATTATACTGGTCTATTAGATGCAGCTGCAACCGCTGCTACTCCTGACACTCTTGTATTAAGAGATGCTCAAGGAAGTGTAACAGCAAACATCGTTTATGCGAACATCGTTGGTACAATCGAAGGTGTTGCTGAATCTGCAAACAAATGGACAACCGCTATCGACTTTGGTCTTGCTGGTGATGCAACCGGTAATGTATCAGTGGATGGTTCTGAAAATGAAACACTAACAGTTACTCTTGCTAACTCAGGCGTTGATGCAGGTACATATGGTGGCGCATCAAATGTTGGCGTATTTACAGTAGACGCTAAAGGTAGAATTACTTCCGCTTCAAATGTAGCAATTTCATCAACACTATCAATTTCTGATGGTTCTAATAATGATGATGTTTCATTAGTTAGTGATACATTAACATTTATTGGCGGCGCTGGTATTGATGTAACCGTTTCTGATAATCAAGTTCAAGTTAATGTTGACAACACAATCATCACAACAGCTGGTGGTCAAACCATCGGTGGTGACTTAACTGTTTCTGGTAACTTATTAATTTCTGGTGAAACAGTAACACAAGATGTTTCTACAATCGTTGTTGAAGATTCGTTGGTTAAGTATGCAAACGGAAATGCTGGCGATTCGCTTGATATTGGTTTCTATGGTCAATACAATGATGGTACTGACAAATATACAGCATTATTCAGAGACGCTACAGACGAGAAGTTCAAACTTTTAACTGGTGGTACTGAAGAACCAAGTGCTGCTAACTCAGTTAATGCGGCTGCGTTCTCTACTGCAACATTAGTAGCAAACCTTGAAGGTAATGTAACAGGCGGCACAGTTTCTGGCCTGTCTTCAGATATCGCAGTTGCTGATGGTGGTACCGGTGCTGGTTCATTCACTGCTGGTGCAATCCTTATTGGTAATGGCACAGGCGCTTTACAAACATTATCAAATTCATCATACACACTAACCGGTGGTCTTGCTGCTGGTAATACAGTTACTTCACTAACTGTTGATGACTATGGTAGAGTAACTGCCGCTACTGGTGCTCAGATTGCAATTGCCGCCTCTCAAGTAACTTCAGGCACATTACCAGTTGCTCGTGGTGGTACAAACCAAACATCATTTACTGGTGGACAATTTATATACTTCGATGGCACCTCATTAGCTTCTATTGCTAATACAGGTACTGCTGGTGTATATGGTCAAGCAGATGAAACATTAACAGTTACAACAGACGCTTATGGTCGTGTTTCTGGTGTTTCTCAAACATCAATTGCGATTGCTACATCAGCTGTTACTTCTGGTACATTTGGTGTTGCTCGTGGTGGTACAGGCGCTTCTACCTTCTCTACAAATGGTGTTATCGTTTCTGGTGCAACCGGAACTTCTGCTCTATCAGCAGTAACATCAGCGACAGAAGGACATGTGTTACAAATTAATGCTTCTGGTGTTCCAGTGTTTGGACACATCAACGGAGGTTCATTCTAAATAATATATTATGATCATGAAAGGATTATATTATGGATCAAAAGTTTTTAGCAGCCTATAACGAGGTTGTTTTAGATAACTTTAACTCTGTGTTGAAACAAAATTTAATGTTTCAAACACAAATTCGATTTCATGAAGAAGCTGTAAAAGAATTGGGCGAGCTAAGAGAAAAACTCGCCCAATCATCTTCTTCTAATAATGAAGTTGAAGAATTAAGAAATAAAATCGAATCATATAAAACACAATTAAGTAGCAAGGATGCAATTATAAGATCAAACTCAACAAATAATTTAGAGAAAGATAGATTACAAAAAGCTGTTAATGATCAAGCAAAAGAAATTGCCTCTTTAAAAGAACAACTTAAAACAATAGAAGAAAAAGAATCCTCTACAAAAGATACTGAACAAAAACACTTAGATAAAATAAAAGAACTTGAAGATGAAATACAAGAACTAAAATCATATAAAGTTAATTTGGATGATTTGACAAAAGAACAGACTTCAAGTAAAAAATCAAAGAAAAAAGAGACTGAAGAACAACAAAGTCTTTTTGCAGTATCGGCAACTGGCGGAACTTTTTAAAAAAAGGTTAGATGTCTAATACAAGAATAACACTTCATAGCTCCGGTGTTTCTGGAAATACTCCTTCATTAGGAGTTTTGGCCAATGGCGAGGTTTCGTTAAACTTTGCTGATGGTATTCTTTATTATAAAACGGACGCTAACTCACTTGGTACAATTCAGACCACTGATCCAGCTGGACTAAATCAAGAAATTCAGTTTAATGATTCTGGTTCTTTTGGTTCAAACTCAAGTTTAACATTTGATAAAGCAACTGGCATATTAACCACGGCCAACTTAGAAGTAACAACAGGTATTACCTTTAATGGTGATATTAACACAAATGATGGTGAAGTTGGTGTATTAGGAAATGTTGAAGTTACTGGATATATTTCCACAGAAGAAGGATTTTACTTTCCTGATGGTTCAATCCAAACATCTGCGGCTTCTGGATCATTAGAATCTAACACCGCTAATTTAACAGTGGATACCGCAAATCAAGTTATAGATATCTTTAATTCTACTACCTACTCATCAGCTAAATATATCACACAAGCATATGCTTATTTTGCGATTGAAGATTTAGAGACAGAAACAAGTGCGAATGTTGATTTACAAACATCAAGTGCATCCGCTGAAGATTTACAAAACTCTCTTGGTGATAAAGAATATGAAATGAATGAAATTATGGTCTTAACAAACGGCAGAGATTCATTCATACAAGAAACAAGTAATTTAAGATCGGATATTTCACTAGGAACATATTATACCGATATGGATGGTACCAGTGTAAGATTACTATATTCACCGCAATTTGTTAATACAAATGTAAGTGTTAAAAGAATTAGTATAGCTGCGTAGTGAAAATGTATTATAAATAATGATTAACGAATACAATTAATCAAAAGATGTAAAAATTATATCTTTACTTTTAAAAGTGTAAAAAAAAATGGCAAAAACTTTACAATTTAGACGAGACACCACAGCAAATTTATCGGCGATAGCAGGTTCTGTTGGTGAGATTTTCATTGATTTAGACAAAGATACCGTTGTCGTAATGGATGGTTCAACGGCGGGTGGTTTTCCACTTGCTAAAGAGAACTATGCTCAAAGTGCTTTTGCTCATGCAAACGGCGCCTTTGATTTAGCAAATACAGCTATTACAACTTCGGGCGGAACCATCACAGGTGACTTGTATATAACAGGAGACACTCAACTCACAGGTAATATTACTCCTTCTACCGATGTTACATATAACATTGGTAATTCATCAAATAGATTCCATACAGTCTTTGTTGGACCAGGTTCTGTTGATATTGATGGAATTGTTCTTGCAAATGATAATGGTCAATTAGTAATTACCGGCGCTACGTCTTTAGGTGTTTCTGGTGGTTTTGATGGAAGTCAACACGCAAATGGTGCTTTTGATGCGGCTAACACAGCACAAACACATGCAGATGGTGCTTTCGATGCAGCTAATTCTGCATCAACATTAGCACAAGATGCCTACGACTATGCAAATACGATAGTCAGTGATACACAAGTTGATCCTTATGCTCGAGCTCATGCAAATGGTTCTTTCGATGCGGCTAACACAGCTCAATCCACAGCAGATGGTGCTTACACCCATGCAAATGGTTCTTTCGATGCGGCTAACACAGCTCAATCCACAGCACAAGCCGCATTTAATGCAGCTAATGTATCATCACAAATTGCCTTCTCTACAATCTCTGCAAACGGAACAAATCTAGTTGCTGATGCAAATACTGACACTCTTTCAATTACATCTGCAACAGCAAATGGTATATTTGTAACAGGTGATGCTGACACAGATTCATTAGATATTGGTTTGATTGATACT
>Ga0222714_10003248_pt1 | contig 16704 bp, 18 predicted proteins | sample C33_3DmetaG_FD_165048 | JGI IMG/M metagenome (GOLD analysis project Ga0222714, IMG submission 165048) | Estuarine water microbial communities from San Francisco Bay, California, United States - C33_3D | ecosystem: Environmental > Aquatic > Marine > Unclassified | place: USA: California...
GGGAGTAACTGTCGCAGTCGCTGAGGCTGTTTGTGTTGGGCTTTGAGTTACTGTTGTTGTGTAAGTAGGTGTTTGAGTTAAGGTTGGGGTTGGGGTCGGAGTCTGTGTTAGTGTTGCTGTTGGAGAATTGGTGGGAGGGGGCGTTGGAGAATGAGCAAGAGATATTACTGCTATAGGCTGATCTTCTGGTCTGCACGATGGAGATGCAACTGGTCGTGTTTGGGAAGATGTCTTGGTTTTATAGTTAATGTATTTTTCGTTTATAAATATTTTTGGAACTTGATTTGTTGTTTTTTTACAGGCTCCTGTGGATGAAATATCCTGGGCTGTTGTTGTTATATCTCCCATATCTGTATTAGTTGTGCTAGTCATCGTTGTTATGTTTGACGGATCCATTTTGAAATAATTAGAATAGACCCGTAACTCAATTAATGTTTTTGCGTTTTGAAATCTAGCCACAAGCCTAACCTTGTCTTCTAGTGACAGGTATCTCTCTAGTTGTTTTGAGCTATAATTTTTTGACATAAACCCTTTAAATCCGCTATATACACTAGATCTTGGATTTTTAATTTCTTCAAATAGAGCTCGTCTAATATCTTTTTCTAATGTTTGGTTTGTATTTGTTGAAGATGATGTGAGGACGTATGAGTTATTATATGCTCTTGTGTCGTATATTATGGTTGATGTAAGTAGGCGGTCGTTTGCTGATTTTATTTGTTGTGGAATTGGATCATTAGAACTTTCTATATGAATACTTAGTCTGTCAAAGTATTGAGGTTCAGTATACATAAAGTCTCCAGCCAAAACAGAAAGATCTCTATATAAGCCTTCATTTAGTTTTGTAAGAATCTGATCCCAGTCTAAAGAAAAAAGATCGTGCGTTACTGTGTGTTTATCAGAAGAAACAAATGCTTCAAATGTCATTGACTCAGATATGAAAATATAAGGCGTCATTATGCTCTCCAGATTCCTGTTTTTGGTCTAACTATGTATACGTTAACTGGTTCTTGTTCTACGTCAGAGGGTATCGCTGATGTGGTTCCTATTGTGAGACCAACTGGGTCCGCTCCAACAGTTGTTAAAGATATTGGGCTGCTAGTTGCTGCTGGTCCGCCTGTTGTGGTTGTTAGTGTTGATAGTATTGGCGATGTGGTGGTAGTTGCCGCTGTTGGTGATGTGGTGGTAGTTGCCGCTGTTAGAGATACAGTAATTCCTTCAACTGGCCCCATTGTTGTTAATCCTTGGAATTCATCATCATATCCACCCACAGAAGCTAATGTTAATCCTCCATAACTAGTATTTCCTCCGACGGCTATACTTATAGGTCCGACGGCTGATCCTACTTCTGTTGATGTAGCTAATTCTGATGTTGTGTATGCTCCTGTAGTTATTCCTGCTGGAGAAGTCAACCCTGTAAGCACAGCACTAGTAGTAGGACCACTAGTAGTAGGACCGCTAGTTATACCTTCGGTTCCTCCGGGCCCTCCAAGAACCACAGGTCCAGAGGAGCTACTTGATAATGTTGGTCCCGTTGTTAAGTCTTGTGTTCCTGCTCCTCCGTATACAACAGGCATGTCTGTAATTTGTGGTAATGTTGAAACTGTTCCCACTCCTCCAAGACCTCCTAGAATTACAGGTCCAAGACCAAGGCTAGAGAGATACGGAACTGTTGTGGCTGAAGTTGATGTTTGAGATGAAGGACACTCCCTAAATAAACAACCATTAAAGGGATCTCTGTTGACATAACTTCCATCTGGACAACGCCTAACATCTTGTGGACAAGCGACCGGGTCTGTTACGGGTGTTTCACTTGTTGTAGATCCTGTTGTAGAACTTGTGTATGGATAGTCTGGATTGTCTGGGTCTGTTGGAGGGTCTGGAAGAGGATAATCTGTTGTTGGAGGCAGTGTTGGTGGAAGTTCTGGATTGTTTGGGTTTCCTGGAGGTATGGTCGGAGGATTAACACCAGGAATAGTTGCTGTTGCGTTTGCTGGGATATCTGGATATTCTGGGTCTTCTGGTGGAGATGTGGTTGGCGGTCCTCCTGGTTCTGTATCTCCTCCGTTTGTTCTTGGACTCGGAGGAACACTAGGATTTCCCGGATCGCTAGGAGCGGAGCCTGGACCATAAGATGGTGGCAAAACAGGATTTCCAGGATTACCGGGAACTTCGCTGGCGGTTATTTGTGGAGGTACTTCTCCACCTGGATCTGGAGGATCATTTCCTATCGGCAAACCATTGTCTCCGCCAGCGCCAGGGCCGACAATTGGATTGTTACCATCTCCTGGAGGAGTTACTGAACCTGTAATTATTGGTGGTGCAGCAGTTATTGGCGCAGCAGTTATTGGCGCAGCAGTTATTGGCGCTCCGTTTCCTCCTGCGTTTGTGGACGGATATGGATCAACAACGTCATCTCCTCCGCTGCTACTTGGGGGACGCCCGGAATTATCGCAAGGATCCGCAGGAGAATTTTTTAGTTCTCCTCCTCTGTCGGCGCATAGTGCTTGTATTTGGCAACTATCTCCTGACATACTTTCTGATCGCGTGCATCCTTCGCTATCCTTAACGTGACAATATGCCTGTTTGTTAATACGCTTAACACACCGACCCCGGCAACAAACATGGCCTGGATCACAATAGTCCGATGCTGGTCGGAAAGATCCCTCCTCGTCTGCTCCTTCTCCACAAAAATCTCCTACGCATTTACATTGACTTTTACCATCTACAGTAAAAATCTTTGAACTTACTGGTTTTAGATTTGGAAACTCATTCTTGCATTTATCTACAGTTTGGCATTGTTGTTGAATTACAATCCTTATTTCACAAGGATTATCAGGCTCTTCAAGATCTACACATTCTGGGCTGTTATTATTATTAGTTTCGCATTTTTGGCATATTTCGCATCGCTCATAAGCTCTCTCAAACTTTCCATCCACGCATCCAGCACAATTAGGAAAATTTTCGTCTGTCTTATCTTTATTACAAGAAATCACCCCATTGTTACATTCAATTTCCTTGCAAGGAGTAAGACATCCTTTGTATAATAAGATCTTCTCGTTTTCCTGACCATCTGAGCATACTGTTCTTGGGTCTTTGCATACCTCATACCAAGGATTTTTTACTTCTTTTAGGTTATCTGGGTGAGTTATATATTCCTGATAACTCAGCACCTGTCCATTTAAGCACTTAGCACACGGATCACTTGCTAATTTTGCTAACCACTCCTCATTTTTATCACACACATACACACCATCTCTTGAATAACATTGCATACATCTACTAGCATCACACGCCGGGTTGCATTTGTCGCATTCGCAATTATTATCTGGTGTGCTTCCTTGTGGACATTCTTCAACCCTGTTGCCACCGTATGTGTATTCTGCCTTACAGGCACCAGATTGGCATCTATAACAATCTCCAAAAGGTGCCGATTTGCATTTATCAAAAAATACACATGTTTGTTTACCTTTATACAGCTCTCCGTCGTAGTCTGATTCTATGCAGACTTGACAATTATTCTCGGGTAGGTCAAACCTGTTTTTTGGTGGATCTTCTCCCCTTTTGTATATCCATCCTGTAAGAGGATCGCATTGATAGCAACAACTGTCTTTATACTTATCTATAAGAGTTCCATTATCACATTCTTGACATTTAGGATTTGGTGTTACTACTCCATTCTCATTGCATGATTCGCATTGTTTTTCATCAAACCTTGGTTGCCAATATCTATCAGGATAATCACAAGAAGAATATTCTGGGGCACAGCTACATTTGTAGCAATTTTCGCTATGGCCGTCTGGCAAACCTTTAGGATTAAGTTTCCTGCTTTTTGTTCCGTCTTCCAAATCTATTTCTTCGCAATCGTAGCATTCAGTCGCGTAATTTTTATAACACGCAGTAAAATCTGAGCCGTCTTCTAATCTGACAGTCAAACATTCTTCGCATTGACTACATTTAGATATTAGAGTTCCGTTTCCGTCACATTCGTAACACTGATTTGTTGAGTCTGCTTCTGGTTCCCATTTTGAATTTTTTATTAGTCCTCTACAAACTAAGCAGTTTTTTCTGATGTTAGTTTCTGTTTCTGTTTCGATCCACTCTCCAGTCAGTATATCGCAAGTATAACAACCTTGAGGATATGTTAAACTGTATGCTGGAACACACTCTCCATTATCGTTGCACTGCTCGCAATTTTTGCAATCTTGCCAAAGTCCGTCATAGCACCTGCCGCATGTTTTTGATTTGCAAGATCTTGTTGATGGGTCACACTCTTCACAATCCGTACATTCTACTTCATCTATTGAATAGCACTGATGGTTAAAAGTGTTACATCTTTCACAAGCTCCGCAATCAGTGTCATCTTGACACCCCTCGCTTGGAGTTGGGGTTGGGGTTGGAAGTGGATCTCCGCTTAGTTCTGGGGTTGGTTCTGGTGACGGACAATCTCCTGGCTGGCAATAAGATGACACATCAGGAATAGATGGACAGCCTAAGCTGCAGTCCTCTACTTGTTTTGAGCATGTAAATGTTCCGTATCCGCATGATCCAGTTTTGGTGAAGCCATCTCCAACGCTAGAGCAATCAGAAAATAAACTGCAAGGTAGTGTGTATACGCACGTTCCGCACGCCATCTGTTTAAATGTGATGCCTTGCGATTTTACATCTCCTATTTTTGATGTTTCTTCGCTGCTTGCATAGCAACACTCTGCTGGTTTATCTGTAGTACCAACCTCACAAACATATCCTCCAAAAGCATCATACAAGTCACAGCACCAGAATTCATCTTCAGAATAGAATCCAGCATACAATGAACAGTCTGCTGCGTCTGAAGCCTGATATAATTTGGCTTCTTTTGTGAAGCCATTGCATTTTTGAGGGTTGTTGGTATCCATGAAAATTCCGTAAAGAAATTGGTTGGCGTATAACTAATAATACCCCAATATAAAATAAAAGCCAGAACCTTACGAGCAAGATTCTGGCCCTTATCTCAAACTATTAAAAAGTTAATGTTTAAATATCAGCCTGTTTTTGCCTTATAATCTTGGTCACGAACTGGTAGTGGAGCACCAGTCTTAAACACTAGATCACCAGGAGCAGATCTTGTTGGGTTAGCAGCATTGTCTGTGCCTGGGCTTTCTGTTGTGGCTGTTGGAGGTGTGCTCCATGTTCCACTATAGATATTCCAGTAGCCAGCTCTAATAGCTGTAGCAATTTTGTTAACCTTAAAGCTCTCTCTCTTGTTGATGCTTCTGAGGTGGCTTGGTACATTTGCAGCACTTCTTAGAACGGTATTGCTTTGGCCAGAAATTGTTGTGCTAACTCTCATAGCAACTGGACGCTGGTTATTATAAGCAATTACGCTTGCTGATAGCGCTTCGTTTGTGTCGGCCCCATCAATAACAGTTGAACCAAAAACATCTGACTGTGCTCTTGTGACAGCTACATTGTCTAGCAATGTTCCGTCCGAACCTAACTTTGTTGCTGCTCCACCACGGTTCTTGGATCCGCTAGATGGAACGTTTGGTGGCACAGAATAGTCTGAGCCGCTCATATTTGCTGTTGCCATTTGATTTCTCCATAACATAACACGGGAATGGTACTAGTACTAGTAGTTAAGTACACCTAATTTAGTTATTTTGTAGCAAAGATAAGGCGTTGATGGAATTGACTCGTATTCCGTGAAGATTGGCCTTATTGATAGTTTCTACTTGGTGTTTCAGCCAAACATTTCCATTGCATATAATTTTAATTTTTGGAACTTTTTTGTTTATCAGCCCCGACGCAAGAATATTGTCGTTAATATCGTCTATAAGGTTCCCTGTGGATGGGAAAACTGTTGATACTCCAAAGTCTAGGAGTATTTGTGAGACTCTGTATAAAAGTTCGTATGTGTAAATTCTGTATTCAAGGAAATACCTCAATTCAACCCCCTTGTCCTTGCACAAATCGTTGATTGATTTTATGTCTTGGCGGAATTTGTCGTATTTCCTGTTGCAGAGATAGAAAGATGGACACACAACATCAACAGCCTGTGCCCCATATTTAATATACTGGTCTATTGCCGATAGTTTGCTCTTTGTATCAAAAACTCCAAGAGGATAATCCACTGGACAAGAAAGTTTAATACTGTTAGCGCGATCCAAGGCTACAGACCTAGCGGCTCTTAGATATTGAGGAAGAACAGAAACCCCATCAATTTTATATTGAAGAGCTTGTTTGAGTAGTTGTTTTAATTCGTTCTCATTAGTTGATATATCAAAGTGTGCGAATTCTATTTTCATTTTTATTTTAACTTTTTAAGATTGTCTATAGTTGAATATTTTTTCCCTCCTAATATGCCGTCCGCAAACCCATACTCTACAGCTTCTTCCGCATTAAGAATCCAGTCTGACTTACTAGCTAACTGGGATATGATGTGTTTTTTAGCCATCATTTTTTTCCAGTTTTTGTTTTTTGCCATTTCTGTTTCCATACATCTTTCAGTAAAAATATCTATCATTTTATTTGATTCTCTTTCGCTCCAGGCAATAGAACTTAGCGCTGCTTTATGCTCAGTATCTAGACTTAGCGAACCATAATGAATCAGTATGTTGCAATTTGGCATCAAGACTCTGTGGTCTGCCGCTTGTAGTATTACGCTACTTGCGGACTGTACTTTTGTATATGCCAGAATTATTATGCTTGATTTTGAAGATCTAATTGTATCAAATATAGACATGCAATCTTCCCAATCTCCGCCAGAAATGTGCATATGAATCAGAATAGGTTCCGAAGAAAGCATATTTAGATAGCGAATATTTTTCTCAAAGCATATGGCTGCCCTGTATTCGGTTCCTGGGTCATATTCTGTTTCACTATAGTAGGAATGTAAATATATTTCTCTGTTTTTTACATCCACTCCATATGCATGTATTGCTTCTAATTCGGTATATAATGTTGAGGATATTCTAGGCATTGTCTAACACTTTATATAGTTGAACATTAATATCTCTCATTACTTCAGAATCACTGAATGCTTTGCCTATGGCAATTCTAAATCTATATCTTGTAAAAACATCTAGGGTTTCAACTCCTTCTGTTTCTTCAATAATATCCGAAACTCTTTTGCTGATATTGAAATTTGTATGGCCAATCCAAAAATTGAAAATCTTTCCGCTTGCAGTGTTTTCTGTTACGGGAATAATCCCCATTGGGGTCGCCATTACTCTGACAGGTAAACTCTTTTTACTTGAAACGCTATGACTATCCATAGGCTGTTCTTCTTCGTATTCTTCTTGCTCGTAATCTTCTTCAAGGAAAGGCTCATCGTCAAGATCTTGAAGAAAACTGGCCAACATATTGTTCTCTATCACATCATCACCACCAAAAGGGTCAGTCCATTTCTGCCACACTATTATATTTTCTTTGGCCATTTGTAGTCTCCCTTGTTGCTGTGGCGTTGATAGGACAATATATAATACACCTATATAGTAGGGATATCGCCTTATGTAGAGAAGCTGTTATTTGCTCTTAAATACAAAACTTGGCTTTATTACAGGCACATTTGTGTTTTTGTAATACGCATTCAGCTCTTCTTTTAGAAGACCATAATAAACAAGAACATTCTGTATAAACAGCTGTTCATTATAGTCTGTTGTGACTTTAGATTTATTTTCAATGATTTCAATGATTTTTTTAGAAAATAGACCACTATTAACACTGAGTAATAATTGGGCATATTTTTCTGCAATATCGCTTATTTGATCAGAGTCTAGTTCTTCAATAATTGGCAACATTCCAGCAATATCAATATCATAATCTTTTCTGAGATTGAATGTTAGTCCACACCAGTACTCTTTATTGTAGTCATCAGAAACGCTGCTTTTTGCAAACTCGTCGTCTCTCGTTTTCTGTTCAGTTTCTTGGTCTTTTTTCTCAAAGAACCCTAAGAATTTTCTGCAGATTTTTTGGATAATATTTCTGATTTTCTTCAGTAATGGCATGTTGTGTCTTTGTTTTAGCTGTATATGGAATCAGGCAATAATAGTCTACGTTCAAAACTTTGTTTTCAACATAAACGTCCGATAAAATAAATTGAGTGAACTGTGCGGAAAGGTCCACATGCTTTTCAAACAATTTTTTTAATTCATCAACTATAATTGTTTCTTCTGTAATATCAAAAGAGGGCACAGCAAGCTGTGACTCCTCAGTTGATACTACATCAAATCCAAGACTGGATTTGTTGAACATAATAATATATAGACTAACTTTCGGATTGGTCATAAGATTTAATGATCTCTATGGCTCTTTTGATGTTTTGTCGTATGGCTTCTCTTGACACGTTGTAGGTTTCTCCAATTTCTCCAAGAGTCTGATCTTCAAAATAATACATTCTAATTTGTTCTCTCTGTTTATCCGTAAGTAAATTACTACTAAGAAGATCTTCTGTAGTTGTGTTAAGGTTTTCTGTTGACTCGTTTTCTATTAGAATATCTAGCGGATCTCTTGCTCTTTCGTCTTTGATTGAGGCTCTGAGTTTCTGTGAGTCTGTATCAATTTCAAAATCAAGACTCATGCTCTTCTTCTTCTTGTACTTGTTGCTTACATAACTCTTAATAGCCCAGAGAGCACACTGATTTCTATAAGAGTAGAGAGTCTTCTTTTCTCCGCTTTTGCCTACTCTGTCTGGATCAAACTTCCAGTCAGCAGACATGATAGCCGTTGCAACATCAGATACGGCATCTGGATTTTTTAGCATTTCGCTAGATAGTCCATTATAGAACTTAGGACCAAACTTTGAAATAGTTTTCTTTGCTAGTAGCAAATATTGTGTTAATGTCTCAAACTTATGGTTCTTTCCAACTGTAGCGTGATCCGCAATCATATTTTTCTCCTATTTCCTAATTAGTTTTCCTGATCAAAAATCAAATAAATTATTTCTGCGCTTTTTTCCAAGCATCTGGATCTGGTCTGTCTTTATCACCTGGCTTTGCGGGTCGGTACTTCTTGCCTTCCCTGTCTTTTTTCTTTCTGATATTTTCCCATAATCCTGGCTTGTCTCCTGCTGATATAGTATCGGCAGCCTCAGAGACATACATGAGAAAATCGTGAATTGTTCGCATGTAGTCTTCTGTTATGGCAATTTTACCCTGAAGCCAGCTCTCTGTCAAGTTCTCTTTTACTTGAGGATTCTCAAGATTATTAAGAACGTTAATTGCGTTCATAGCAATAGCTCTCAGAGAACCAACACTCATGTTATAAAAATCATTCTTATATTCCATGAGTTCTGTTTCTGGGGATTCTTCTTCAGTTTCCTCTACTTCTGTAAAATCCATATATTCTTCAGATTTAGCAATATTTTCTTCAAGACCTTTTAATAGTTCATGGTATCTCATTATGCGTATTTCCCTAGCTTTGGTTGTAGTTTACTGTAAACAAAATTTGAAAATTCAAACCCAGCAACATTGTCACTAGGGTAGTGAACTCCTTGTTTTACTCTGGCTATTCCAGTATTTTTTGCTATATTATCTAGCTTATCTGCTAATTGTGGATATATTCCAATCAAAATATTAGCCACTAATTTACTATACACCGTATGTCCAGAAGGATATGATGCTGTATGAATGGTTTTCGTTACAATTCTATCAATTTTAATCCCGTACATATCACCAAGCTGTTTGGGTCTTGGTCTATTCCAGTGATTTTTGACATTCATAAGTATTGGTTCAACTATGTCATAAAATAAATAGATATATCTACGAGGATATTTTAAATTGTATTTTCTAAGCAGTTCTTCGTAAAACTGATCCATGTCCTCATCCATTTTTAAAAGAAATTCTATTTCTTTGTCTGTTCTATGCAAAGTTGCGTAAGAGACTAAATCTAGTTCTCTTTGGACTTGTTGACTAGTGTTTGCTGGAGGAGGAGCAAGTATTTTTTTGTAGTCAAAATCAACGATATCACTCATCGGTTTTTCAACCACGACTGAATCGTATGTAAGATTTTTGATTTTCTTGTATTTTAGTATATGGTTGAGATTCATTATCCAACAGGGTCTGCTATAAGTGTGAGGAAGTTATCTATACCCATTTGTTCTATGGTTTTCAGCATTCTCTCAAACTCTAGAATTCCATCATCGCTACCTTTTAGTAAGGGAATAAATTCTTGAGCTGTAATCTCGTCTCCGACTATTCTGGCTTGGGATATGGTAGCCCTTTCAACTTTTGCAGCGTTCTGGACGCCAACTAAATTGAATTCAATTATAGCTTTAACGTCGTGCCTGGTCCAGGTTCTTGGTGTTACATTCATTGGTTGATAGTCAACATCAAAGAACTCTAGTCTTTTTATTGCTATTTCGGCGTGTTCTCTTTCTTCTTTTGCATATTCTGTGAAGAGATTACCCAGTTTTCCATATCCCCATCTTTTAAGATGAACGCCCTGTCCAGTCAATTCCATGCACTGTTGCCAATGAACATTTACAGACTCTTTGATTAATGCTACTACACTATCCGAAGAATAGCCTTCAACTTCTTGGGCTTCGGTATTTTCTATAGTTTCTACAATTTCTGTAGTGCTTTCTTCATTCAGTAATTCGTCAATAGATTTACTCATTATTTGCTCCGTTTTTTATTTCTTCTTCTCGTTCGGTAAAAACTTTTTCTAGTTTATGTACTAACCTGCTTCCTGAGTGCTCAAAAAAACAAGGAAAAATACTATGATAGCATAAGCATAAACCTGCTTTTATACATTGTATTCCGTAACCAAAAGCAAACATAAGATGCTTACTGTAGGTCATGTTATTGTTTATCAGATGTTGTTTTGCTTTTTGTATTAGGACTTTTACCATTTTTGAGTTTTTTGTAATAGGTGCTTTTTGCTCTTGTATAATTCATACCTGTTAGTTCTACTATTCTAGTTATTACACCTTTTACAGTATCTATGTTTTCTTGTTCTTGTTGAACTTGTTTTATTATTTCTTCTAGTTTTTTCTTCTGTAGACCAATATACTCTGGTTTGTATAGTCGTAGCCAATCTTTAAATTTTGATCTTGAAATATTTTTTCTATTAGCAAAACTTTGTTGTGTCTCAAACGGATTTTGTGCCCATTCTTCTATTAGCGAAATAACTTTTTCGTAAGGGATTGTTAGATTTCTATCTCTATTAGCCTTTCTGGCCTCATTAGAATGCTTTTTCCATTGACCTTTTGGTTTTCTGGGTTTTGATCTAGCACGACTCAAGTCATTTGCTGAAGAACATATATTACATAGATTATCTAGCCATCGAACCAAGAATTCTTCTCTATCTTCTGCTTCTTGTCTGCTATCAACCTCCCATAAAACATGCAAATCAAAATCATACTTTTTTATTATTGCCAACTTATGAGGATTATGATCCTCTCTCCTATGATTTTTTTCTCTGTAATATAGATTTTTATTCCCAGAAGTTATTCCAATATAGAATAATCTTGGCTTTGCGGTATTTTTTGTATATAATCCATAGATGTAGTGCTTCATTTGGTGATGCCTCCTATGTAATTATACACCAAAAGCATCGCCAAAGTTTACATTTTTAGTCTTCTACTTTTTTATTGCTTCTCCATTGCTTACAAGACCAGTATTTTGCTTTCCAGCGTGGGCCTGGATTTTTATCACATCCATGTCTTGCTCTAAATGATTTTCTACGATCTGGATCATCACGCTTAATTTCCATATCGGGGCTACCAAAATTTACTTTTACAACATTTCCCTTGTCGTTTTTGACGTAGACGCTGAATTTCTTAGGTCCGTCTGGTGTTCGGAATGGTTTGTTGAGAGTAACTTTTCTTCCTTGATATTCTGAACCCAAGCATCTACCATCTTCGTCATAGACCTCATCTGCTTCATAATCCCAGATAAATTCATCCCATTCATCGTCCCACTCAGCATTTGCGCAAAATAGTTCGTCGTGAACATCTTCTATAAGGCATCCTTTAGACTTTTTTGTTTGTCCAAGACAGATAGCGACTCTTTGCTGGCTATTAGGATATTCTTTCTTCATCGTTTCATTACTCATGCAACGAGAAACAAATTTTTGCTTGTCTTCATTTGGTTTTCTGGATGGAACTGGCATGATATTTCCTTTATATTGATGGTTCGTGAGACTTTTAGTATATACACCCTAGTAATTTCTTGGCAGAATTTTCCCAACTAAAGTCTTTTGCGGTCTGGACTCCGTTTGGGTTTTCTGTTAATTTGGCCGAATAAGCATACCTCATATATTCAACGGTTTGATCAATTTGTTTTCGGTCAATTTTAGCCCAGTGTCCCTGTCCTATGAAAGCCTTTCCGTCAAAAGCCTTTTCTTTGTCTGTTACATCAACAAGGAAGCAATTGTTAGGTGTACAAAATTCTGTATGTGCAGAATAGTTCGTTGCTATTGCGGGCTTGTTCATTGACATCGTTTCTAGTAGTTCAAGGTTCCATCCTTCTGCGTGTGAAACGTACAAACCACAATTAGAGTCGGCAATAAGCTGAGCTATATCATAATGAGTATTAACTCCGTCCAGTACTTTAATCCTACTATCCACCTCGTACATTTTCTTCCACTGCAAAACTTCCTGTTCGCTACTGTAACTGTTTGTTGTAGTTGAAGCAAGTATCCATAGTTCTACATCTTGTTCGTTTGGAAATGCTTGTTTAAATATGTTGGGTAGAATATCGTGACCTTTCCTTATCTCCCACTTTCCAATAGTCAAGAAAACATACTTATCGTCGGTTCTCTTTTTTGTGATTTTTTCTGGACTGAAAATATCTCTATTAACTCCAAGAGGAACGACATGAGTTTCTGTGGAGATCCCGTTTTCTCTAATAACATCCTTGGCCCAATTGCTTGCAACAATAAGTTGATCTGGTATGGTCATGTGCTTTTTTTCAATTTCGTTGAAAGTATCTAACTCAAAGAATGGAAAGGCTGAATACTTACCATTTCCAATTCTGTGAGCAAGATCAAATTGATGCCATATCTTTAGGCAGGGTGCCCGTGGGTTCATGTTCTCAATACTCAGAGACTTACTGATTAAATCATAGTCTTCTTGGCTTGACACAGATGGCTTACCTATAGGGAAATAGGTTATATTATTACCAAGCCTATTGAGGGAATTTAAGATGTTGATGGAAGCTACGCCATATCCTGTTTGATTAATTGGGGCGTAAAAATTTATGTCACTCATTTTTCATATATCCTATTGTGCGTATTGTTTACCCGAATAAATGTTGTTTTCTTTGGAAGGCTTTTGATATCCCATGCTCCAACATATGTGCAGCAGCTTCTTAGTCCGCCAAGAATGTCTCTTACAACACTTGCAGCGGTTCCTTTGTATGGGATATTTACACATCGGCCTTCACTAGTTCTATAATCCGCTAGTCCATCATTGTGTTTGTCTTGTGCTTCTTTGCTGCTCATTCCGTAAAACTTAAGATATTTTTTTCTTTTTTCTGTAGGATAGCCAGGATCAACTGATTGCCACCAAACCTTATTTAGATCGGGTCTATCTGGAATAGTTTCGCACTTATATTCATAGTCCCATTCTCCATCACATTCGCCTGTGCCTGCCAGCATACTTCCAAGCATTACAAAATCAGCACCAGCACCAAATGCTTTGCAAACATCTCCTGCTGTCTTACATCCTCCGTCGCTACAAACATGACCTCCAACTCCATGAGCGGCATCAGAGCATTCCATTGCTGCACTAAGTTGTGGTCTTCCTATTCCTGTTTTTAATCTGGTGGTACATACGCTCCCTGACCCGATGCCTATCTTAACTATATCAACTCCTCCGTGTAGAATTAACTCTTCTGTCATTTCTGGAGTTACTACATTACCTGCCATTATTATTGCGTCTTTGTATTTTTTTCTAATATTTTCTAGAGTTTTGATAAACTGTTCTGTATATCCATTTGCTACATCAACACAAATATTTGGAGAGAATTTTTCACTTATTGTTTTTTGTATTTGCTCAATGGTTTTCTGCAACTTCTCTATGTCTTGCTCTCCGCTTCCAGTAGACAGAAATACAAATTCTTTGTTAAATTTGTAGCCGTTATAGAAATTAACATATTCGTCAACGCTATAATGCTTACTAAGACATGTCAGGGTTTTGAAAAACCCAAACGCATCCGCCATGTAGAAACTTCCTGTAGTATCCATATTTGCTGCTACTACTGGACAGCACTCTATTTCTTTTGTTGAATGAGGAAAATAAAACTTTCTTTCTAGTTTTACTTGAGATCTACTTGTAAGAAAAGATCTTCTTGGCCTGATAAGAACGTCATCAAAATCTAATTCTGTTTCATTAATTATTTTCATTGTTGAAAAGATACCATCTGTCTAGAGTCTTGATTTCTTCCCACTGATTTATGTACAGCAAGTAATCCTTTACGGTGTCCCAGCAAGAAAAAATCATTTGGTGAGGAATCGTACCAAAAAGCCAATCCGGGGCTTCTTCTTTTCCTTGAGGAATCATAACTATTATAGGTTTCTTCTGTCTGTTTGCCCAGAAAAGTTCTTCATAAGTTCCACATGGATGTACGTCTAAGTCTAGGTATACTATTAAAAAATCGCTTATATCAACAAGTCTTAGATCTGTACATCTAATCGTTTTCATTATAGAAGAAAGAGTGTCGTAGTCTTTGTTTTTCTTTAGTTGTTGTTTGAGATTGTGCGTATCTTCATCTTCTTTGCCAAGGCTTATTGGCTTTGTTAGAGGATTAAACACAACCACACCAAGAGATTCAAGAAATGGAGTTATTGACTGCCTCCATCCATGCCCTCTGTCTTCAGCTCTGTCAACAGCGCCGACTAGATATACTCTTTGATTTAGAAGTCTATTCATTTTAGTTTATGTCAATAAACACAAAAGAGCCGCAATCTCTAGATGGCTTAACTCCAAGCGACGGATTTTTCTTTACTTTTTTCATTGCTCGTCCTCCATTAACCCATCCCTGGAACATAGCGAAAGCAAAAGCGAACATTAGAATTTCTATCATAAATACTCCAAATATTTTTTTCTCATACCCTGTACTTCCCGCACCATCTCGGATAATGTCTCAGGGTTTGTAGACCTACCCGTAGGGTTTTCGTAGTACAAGCCTACGGGATGGTTCACCAATCGTATTATAGCACCTCCAGTAGCACAACGCAACCAGAAATCTCCGTCTGCTGCGGTTTTGTATGATTCATCAAAATATCCAAATTTTTCATGAAGATCTTTTTTCCACAAAGGCATACAGTGAGGACTATTATTTTTGAATAGATTCTCTAGTGTGTGTGGAAGATATGGATAGATCTCACTGAAGTTATTGTCTATATATTTTTCATTTGCTGTTCTTGAGATATATGTAAATCCATACACAACATCAATCAATGGATTTTTATCAAATTGCTTTAAAAGAATTTCTACCCCATCTTTATTCTTTCTATCGTCTATGTTCCAATTGCCGATAATTGGAGCGGAGCACAGATCAACAGCGATATTCCATGCTGCATACAATCCGGGGTCGTGATCTAGTCTGTGATATTTTATGTTTGGTTCTTTGACTTTTTCTAAATAATCGGAACCTTCGTTTTCTGGAGAATTGCAATCTAAAAAAATAAATTCAATGTCTTTGAAGATGGATTGTTCGTATACATTTTCTAAATATCCTTCTATGAAGGATGATCCTCTGTGGAAAGAACAAAAAAGAGAACACTTATATTTCATTTGATTAACTCTATACAATAGGATGGTAGTTTGTCGTTCGTTATGTATTTAATATTTTGTTTATAGATTTGGCAAAACTCGTTTACAGAATTGTATACTCCTGGAAATTTATTAATGCAATAATCATGACCCATTATAAAGCCACCATTTTTTACTTTTTTATATGATAGCATTAGGTCACTTTTAGTAGATATATAAGAATGATCAGCATCAATGTATATCGCGTCTAATGTGTTATCTGGTATTTTAGATAGAAAGTTTTGAGTAGTACTCTGGCATAATGCAATACTACTATTATGCTTGAAGTCAGAATGTAACTGTTTATATACGTCTTCAAGATTAACAAATGTCATATTTTCTCCATCTTGATTGCCAGAGCCCATTCTACCAGAAAAAATATCTACTAAATATAGTTTTTTGGGTTCTGCTATCTCTATTATCTGTTTAGAAAATTCTCCCTTAAAAACTCCAAGTTCTGCAATTGTACTATTTTTCGGAATTATTTTTAGTAGATCTTGTCTTGTTTGTAGTTTTGTTTGTATATTTTTGAAATATTTGGTTTTGTGCTCAGATATCAATTGTGCTCTGTGAGATTCATTTTTTATGCTCCATGTATAATGTTTGCAAAAGCTGTCATCAAAAATTTTATTATTGGTATATAGCGTATTAAAAAAATTTGGTAGTTCATGGACTTGTATTTTTTGTGAATGTAATTCATCGTTTAAATAGTATTGTTCATATGACGGTCGTTTGCCTGGAGCATATTTGTCATATATGTTTTCAAAAAAATTTTTATAGGAATATGGATATCCTAAAAGACCTCCATTGTATTTAAAATTTTTATTATATTTTTGGCCGGTTAATAGTATGCTAGTATCAATACACATATTGATTTTATCAAGATTTAAAAAATCCATAATGTTAATAGATCTATCTGTAGGCAATAAATCAAGATCCCAGCACAACACAAAGTCTTTATTGTCAATATA
>Ga0222714_10003251_pt1 | contig 16695 bp, 16 predicted proteins | sample C33_3DmetaG_FD_165048 | JGI IMG/M metagenome (GOLD analysis project Ga0222714, IMG submission 165048) | Estuarine water microbial communities from San Francisco Bay, California, United States - C33_3D | ecosystem: Environmental > Aquatic > Marine > Unclassified | place: USA: California...
GCCGGAAACGCGAAGCCCTCGGCCCGCCCACGTGCCTCGTAGAGCGTGATGAGCTCGCCGGCGAGCTCGCGCACGGATTCCCGCGCGCGGGCCTTCATGGTGGCCCACGACTTGCCTCCGAGCTTCGAGAGCGGTGGCTCGCCGCCGTCGGCCCCGACATACCGCGACACCTTGTCGAGGTGGTCGTGTGGCACGTACAGGCGGTCCTCGCCCGCGAACACCAGGGCCAGGTAGTCGCGGGTCACATTCGCGACGGTGCGCGTCTCGAAGCCCTCGAGCCTGCCGATGCCGTGGTCTTCGTGCACCACGTGGTCGCCCACGCGCAGGTCCAGGAACGACTGGATGCGGCGGCCGGCGGTGAGGGGGGTGCGCGCCGCGGGGCGGCGGCGGCGAATCAGCGCGCCATCGGGCACCACGGCCAGGCCGAGGCGGCGCGAGATGAATCCCGAGCGCAACGGAATCTGTGTGAACGCCACGGTGCCCGGGCCCGGCACGCGGCCTTCGGGCTCGAGGGTGACGGGCTTCACCGACGAGAGCAGGCCTTGCGTGCGCTCCATGTCGCCGCGGCGCGCGAAGCACACCACGAGACGACTGGTGCCCGAGGACAGGCGGCTCATCTCGCTCTCGGCCTCCGCCATTCCGCGCGTGGGGAATCGCGCCTCCAGCGCATCGAAAGCGGCGTCATCGGACCCCGCCGGCACCACGAGGTCGAGCACGGCCTCGCGGTCAAGCCGGGCCATCAGACCGTCCATGTCGGCCAGCGCACCGGCGGCGACCTCCTCCTCGAAGCGCTCGACGGCGTCGCGCATGGAGCGCCCGTACTCGGCTGCGCCGAGCCGCACGATGCGCGCCGCGCCGGCGCCCGGGTCGTCGAGGGGGTCGGCAAGGGGCGCCGCGGGGTCCTCGGCGGCCGCCCACACCTCCACCCGCTCGAGCGGACGGATGGTCTTCTGGGTGAAGGGCGAGAAGGCGCGGATGGATTCCACCTCATCGCCGAACCAGTCGATGCGCACGGGACCGTCGGCAGTGGACGGATAGACGTCGAGCAGGCCGCCGCGCACGGCCATCTCCCCGCGCTCCTCCACCTGCGGAACGCGCTCGTAGCCCATCGCCGACAGGCGATCGACGAGGGCGTCCTGCTCCACGCGCTCGCCGCGATCCACCGACAGCAGCCCGGCGCGGGCCGACGTGGCCGGAATGCGCTCGGCGAGCGCCGGGAGCGAGGCCACCACGACCTGCCCGGGCGCGCCCATCAGGCCCGCCGCACGAGCGCGCTGGCCGGTGAGGTGCGGCGAGATGCCCACCGCGCCACCGGCCAGGGCGCCGCGCGAGGGCCAGAGCGCCACGCGGTCGTCGCCGAGAAGCGCCTGCAGGTCTGCGGCGAGGTCGCGAGCCTCCTCGTCGCGCGCGGGCACCAGAAGGAGCGGATGACCGGCACGTCGCGCGATGGCCGCCATCACCACCGGCCACGCAGGACGCCCCACCCGTACCTCCCCGGCCGGATGACCCGCCAGCAGGCGGTCAGCGGCCTCGGCCACCTCGGGCGACTCCAACACGAGCCGGTCGATGGGATGCGCGCTCACGAGGGCTCCGGGGGGTGACTGTCACCGGGGTCCTGGTGACTGTCACCGGGGTTGTCCTCTTCCCGCGCCTCCGCCCTCCGCTCCGCCCTGGCCTTCGCGCGCTCGCCCGGCGGGCGGGCGTGGAAGCGGGCGATGGCGGCGGCCATGCCGTCGGCGAGCACGGCCTCTGTCATCTCGAGGCCCCGGGCGAGGAGGGCATCAACCTGGTCCTCGGGTTCGTCGAAGGGGCGCAGCACCCAATCGGCCTCGTCGCCATGGAAGCCCGGGCCCGGTCGACCCACGCCGATGCGCACCCGCAGGAACCCGGGGCCGCCCAGGCCCTGGGCGATCGACCGCAGCCCGTTGTGGCCGCCGTGACCTCCCCCGGCCTTCCCCCGCACCTCGCCGAAGGGGAGGTCGATGTCGTCGTGCACCACGAGCACCTGATCGGGCGCGGCGTGCAGGGTGCCCGCTGCGGGGCCCACGGACGAGCCCGACTCGTTCATGTAGGTGGTGGGGATCAGCAGCCCGACCGGGCCGCGCGGGCCGCGGGCCTCGGCGAACTGCCCGGCGTAGCGCGCGGCGAAGCGGCCCGCGCCGAGGCGCGCGGCCAACTGCTCCACCACCCGCTGCCCGGCGTTGTGCCGGGTGCGGGCGTACCGCGGGCCCGGGTTCCCCAGGCCGACCACCAGGCGGACCGGCGGCGCCTCGGCTGCCGCGTCCGCCACGGGCCGCTACTCGCCCTCGGACTCCGCGGAGGACTCGCCCTCGGATGCGGAGGACTCGCCCTCGCCGCCCTCGGCTCCCTCGACGCCCTCTCCGAGCCCCTCCTCGTCGGCCGCCAGCGCGGCGCGCGTGACCATGACCGACGCGATGCCGTACTCGGCTTCGGTGACGATGGTGCAGCCCGAAGGGGCCACGAGGTCGCTCGCATGCACGGACTCCCCGAGCCCGACCTCGGTGATGTCGAACTCGATGGAGCGCGGCAGGGCGTCTGGCAGGGCGCGCACGCGCACCGTGAGGCTGGTCTGGTCGAGGATGCCGCCCTCGCGAACGCCGGCGGCGGTGCCCACGAGGATGACCGGCACGTCGGCCTCCACCTCGATGGTGAGGTCCACTTCCTGCAGGTCGAGGTGGATGATCTCGTCACGCACGGGGTCGCTGTCCCACTGCTTGAACAGCACGGTGCGCGGGGCGTCGGCGTCGATCGTCAGGTCCACCACCGCGGAGCGGATGCCGCCCCGGCGGATGAGGCGGCGCACCTCGTACTCGTCGGCGTCGAAGGCCAGCGAGTCGCCGCCCGGCCGGTAGAGGACGCCCGGCACACGGCCCGACTTGCGCAGGCGCCGCGTCTTGGCGGTGCCGCGCGCCTCGCGCGTGCTGACGGAAAGGGGAACATGCTGCGCCATCTGGGTGAATCCTCCGACGTCTGGTCCGGACCGACGCGGGACAATAGCGGCTTAGCCGTCCTCTCTCACCCCGATGCGGGCATGCAGGCGGCGGAGAGGCCCCGGAGCCCACCAGTTCCACTTGCCGAGGAGCGCCATGAGCGACGGCACGAGCAGCGCGCGCACGATGGTGGCATCGAGCGCCACGGCCACCGCCGTGCCGATGCCGAGCTCCTTGATGATGACGATGCGGGAGGTGGCGAAGGCCCCCATGGCGATGCAGAACAGCAGCGCCGCGGCCGTGACCACGCGTCCGGTGCGCTGCAGGCCGAGGGCCACGGATTCGCGCTCCCCGCCGCCGTTATCGCGTATCTCCTTGATGCGCGACAAGAGGAACACCGCGTAGTCGGTGGATAAGCCGAAGGCCAGCGCGCCGATGAGGATCGGTTGCGTGAGGTCCACCGCCCCCTGGCTGTCATACTGCAGGAAGCCCTCGAGGTTGCCGTCCTGGAAGATCAGCACGAGCACGCCGAGCGTGGCGCCCAGAGTGAGCACGTTCATGATCACGGCCTTGATCGGCAGCAGCACCGATCCGGTCATCAGGAAGAGGGCCACGATCGTGACGGCCACGATGATGAGCGCGGCCCACGGCAGGTGCGCGCCGAGGCTGCTCCGCTGGTCGACGAACAGCGCCGTGAAGCCGCCGACCTTGGTGGGGTAGGGGTCGTCGATGGCCTGGATCTCCTGCACCAGGTCGATCGTGCGCTCATCGAGCGCGCGGTACTTCGACGTGGCGTCGATCTGCCATGTGTCCTCGCCCACGAACCTGGGCGGGCTGACGTTCTTCGTGGCCGGCAGCGCGTCGATCTCGCGCGTGATGTCGAGCAGGCGGCGCGAGGCCTGCGGGGTGTCCGGCGCCCGGGCCGAGAGGAAGATCGGCGTGCTGTTGCCGCCTGGGAACTCCCGGGTGAGCATCTGGTCGACCTGGCGCGCATTGGCGCTCTGGGGCAGCACGCTCGAGTCGGTGGTCGTGAACTTCACGCCGAAGGCCGGCAGCGCCAGCAGCACCATGAAGGCGCCGCTCACGAGCGCAACCACCACCGGCCGGCGCATCACGAAGTGCGAGAGGCGGTACCACCCGCCGGACTGCTCCACCCTGTCGGCGGCCTCACTGCGAGCGCGCCAGCTGCGCGGGGCCAGCGCGTTGATGCGCATGCCCAGCAGGGCCATCACCGCGGGCAGCACTCCCACGGCCACCACCGCCGCCACGAGCGCCACCACCAAGCCCCCGAAACCCATCGAGAAGAGGAAGTTCTGCGGGAAGATCATGAGCGCCGCGAGCGCCGCGCCCACGGTGATCGCGCTGTACACAACGCTCTTGCCGGCGGTGCGCACGGTGTTGGCCAATGCCGTTGCCGTGGCGCCATGCGCCGCGATCTCCTCGCGGTAGCGCGACACCATCAGCAGGCTGTAGTCGATGGCGAGGCCCAGGCCGAGGCCCGTCACGAGGTTGAGGGCATACACCGACATGCCGAAGACCTCATTGCCCACCCCGAGGAAGAAGAACCCCCCGAAGATCACCAGCGCCCCCATGAGCGGCGGCAGCAGCGCCGCCACAAGCCCCCGGAACACCCAGAGCGACACCAGAAAGAGCAGGGGGAAGGCGATGAGCTCGGCGCGCAGGAGGTCCTCACCCACGATCGTGCTGGTCTCGGCCGCGGCGGTCCACGCCCCGCCCACGGTGACCCCGGGCAACGTGCTGAGCTCGTCGTCGAGGCGCCGGGCGGCCGCCTGGCTCTCATCCTCATTGATGTCGCCGAAGTAGGCGAGCACGGCGGCCTTGGAGCCATCTGTCGAGGTGAGACCCGGCGACTGCGGCGATGGCCCGGCGATGCGGGCGACGTCGGGGTCATCCTTCATCACCTTCGCGACCCGATTGACCTCGGCCTGGCCCTCGGGCGAGGCGATCGGCACCCCGGGGTCGACGATCGCCACCATCGACGGCACGGCCGATGCGCCCGTGGCGGCGACGATCTCCTCCTGCGCACGCACGGAGTGGGAGTCGGGGTCGTTGAAGCCGCTCGCCGACAGGTTTCCGATGAGCGTGAAGCCGATTGCGAGTGCCGCGGCCGCGGTGAGCAGCGACGTGATGATGACCCGGACTGGGTGCGCGTGCGATACGCGCGCTATGCGGTCGAGCACTGCCTCAGATTAGGGCATGCGGTGCTGCCACTCGGCAAGCCACGCACGGGCGGGCGATCCGAGCCGATACGCGCCCACCCCGTTGGCAAGCATCGCGCGACCTGCCGGGGTCGACTCGGCCAGCGCCCACTGGCACTGCATGGGGGTCACGCACGAGGGCGGGAGGACCCCCGCCGGGTAGGCATCAGTGCCCGTCACCAGCAGGTGCAGTTTCGACGGGTCGCCACCGGCGCGCCGGTACTCCGCGGTGAAGGCCGCGGGCGCCTTGCGCCACTCGGTGACCGTGAGCGAGGTGAGCGGGCTCGTGCGCCCGTGGTAGGCCTCGATCCACACGGCGCCGGCGCGTGCCAGGCCGGTCATCACGGTGCGGTAGGTGCGAAAGCGCGCCTTGCCGTCACGTCCCAGGTTGCGATCGGGCCCGCGACCGGCCGCGATGGCCGATGTGATGGCCGGTGCGATGTACACATGCACGCGACTGGCCCACGTGCCGCCGTAGGGCGACGGCGTGTCGAGCGAGATGAGCGCCTGCGCCAGCTGCGCCCCGGGCGACGACGGGTCGGGAGCCGGGATGCGGCCGTTCCTCACCACCGGCCCGCGTGGATCGGCCTCGTAGGGAGTGAGCTCGTCGAAGGCGACCAGGTGGCTGCTGGCCGCGTCGATCTCGTCGCGCAGCACCGCCGCGATCTCGTCGGCCCCGAGGCCGCGGAGGTCCTCCTCGGTCACCTTGCCCACAAGCGCGGCGTCGTCATTTGCCGCGAACAGGCCGCTGGTCGACGGCTCCTGCCGCAGGGCGCCGCGCGCCTGGGTGAGGCCGAATGCGCCGTCGAGCGGCTGAACGATCTCGCGCACGGCGTCGTCCATGTCGTAGAGCACAGCCGTGGCACCCGCGCGCATGCGGGTGGTGCCCACCGCCATCGAGCTCCTGCGTGCGCCGCGCGGCAGCGAGACCGTGGCCGTGACGGCCTCACCCGCCTGCGACCCGGACTGCGGGCGGGCGGTGACGGTGGCCCGCCGGGCGCGCGACTGCGCGGGCAGGCGCACGACCGTGCGGCCAGCGCCCAGCCATGCACGGGCAATGGTGGTGCTTCCGAGCGCGAAGGTGACCTCCGCTGGACGGTTGAGCTCGACGGTCACCCGCCCCGCGCCCCCGCGCGGTGATCCGGGCACGAGCGCCGAGATGCGCGGCGCGCCTGCGGTGCGGGCGGTGCTCGCGGCGCGCCGCGACGTGCCCGGCGCGTCGGCGTCGCCATCGAATGACGGCTGCCCGGGGGCGGCAGGACGCGCGGGCGAACCCGATCCACTGCCATCCCTCGCGACGAGGGCGATCTCGGACGGCGCCGAGCAGTTGCCCACCCGGTCGCACGCCTTGAGGAGCATCGTGCCACCGCCTGAGCCCGCGCTGGCGCGCGCCGCGAAGCCGCTCACCCGCTGCCACGACCCCTTCGCTCCGGCCTGGGTGATGACGAGGGCCTCATATGTCGCGGTACCCGACCCGGCGTCAGATGACGGGGAGAAGCCGACGTCCGCGCCCGACGGGCCCACATCCACGCTGTCGGCGCGCGGGCGGGGCGTCGCGGGTGCGGATGAGTCCGTGCGGAGGGGAAGAGTGACCGCGGACCCGCTCATGTACGTGTCGGACTGCCGGACGGCCTGGACCGCCGCGATGTCGGTGGAGGGAATCTGGGCCGGTGCGGACCGGTAGCTGCTCCACGCGCCGCTGGCGTACTGGAAGCGCACGAGGCCAGTGCCGCCCGCGAGGTCGCCCGAGCCGGGCGCCACGCCCACGTACTGGCCCGAGGACACCACGCGCCACCCGTCGGGGGTGATGCCCGATCCCGACAGCGATACGGACGGTGCGGGCAGGCGCGTCACCTCGAACGGAGAGGAGCCATCGCACGTGAAGGCAGTCCCGTCCCACTCGGTGACCTCGACCCGCCACGCGTAACGACCGGCGGGCAGGTAGCTGGGGCTCGCCACGCTGCCATAGAGCGTGCCCGATCCCGATCGGCGCACGCTGACGGCGCTGATCGTCGAGTAGACGCTGGCACCGGATGGCGCCACCTGCAGGCGCGCCGTGCCGGTGCGCAGCAGACTCGAGCGGAGTGACCAGTTGAACGACATGGCATCCGTCGACGCGCCGTAGGAGTACCCGGACGTGCTGCACGATGCACCGCTCGTACCGGCCATCGCGGCCGGCGCGGCGATGGCGGCCGCCGCAAGCGCGGCCGCGGCCAGAGGAGCTGTCAGGGAGAGCCTCACCTCCCTGATCGTGTCGCGTGCCCCGGTCTTTCGGGGGGGTTGGCTGCCCCTCCTTATCGGGGGCCGGCCGAATGCTTACAAAGCCCTCACGAAGGTGGCGCCACGGGCGGGATTCCGACCGATGTGGCTACCACCGAGACCCCGGGCAGGCCACCGGCGCGGCGCGGCGCGGTGAGGTCGATGAGCGCGTAGGCGGTGTCGTCGGAGCGGTCACCCACCATCAGGTGGCCGTTGGGATCGCTCTCGTGCGCCAGCAGGTAACGGCCGGGGCGCACAGCGGTGAGGTCGATGTACTGGAACTCCACGAAGGCCGCGTAGTCGTCGGCGTACCCGACGTCGATACCCATGCGCATGCGCATGAGCCCCGGCCGGTACCGCCCGCAGTTGTGGTTGATCGCCGGGCTCGCGGGGGTGCCCGGCACCTCCGGTGCCACCTGGTAGCGGCCGCCCAGGCAGAAGCCGACCTTCCGCGACGCCGCCGCGCGCGCGCCGGTGGCCGGGTCCCGGAGTTCGAAGCGGTTGAAACCGAGCAGGTGCCAGTGGCTGTGCCACCCGGGCTGGTACTTCAGGCGGGCACGAATCGGCACCTGCACCACCGACCCGTCGGCGCGCCGGAGCTCCTGCGTGGCGTGCATCGTCCTCTGGCCTCGCTCGCGACGGCCATTCACCACGAGCGGCCCCTGACCCACGTTCGCGGCGGCGGAGCGGAACACCAGCACGGGGCGGTCGGCGTCGCGCCGCACCGCCACCTGCGAAGGGGGCTCCTGGCGGAGGTCGGGAAGGAGTTCCGCGCCGGTGAGCGCACCGCCGGCCACTGCGGACACCACCACGCCGAGCGTTCCGACGAGGGCTGCGCCGAGCGGGGCCAGCGCGACGAGGGGTGATCTGCGTCGGTACGGGCGCGAGGCCATGTCCGGAGGCTACGACACCGGCGCTCCGGCGCGCGAGCGCCCGGGCATGCCGCGGGGCCGCCGGGCCCGTGCTGCTGGCAGAGTCCGGCGCATGCCGAATGCAGATGACGTGATGGTGCAGATCGAAATCCCCGGGGGATCGCGAAACAAATACGAGCGCGACGAGGAAAGCGGCCGCATCATGCTTGACCGCATGCTCTTCACCGCCATGCGCTATCCCGCCGACTACGGGTACATCGAGGGCACGCTCGCCGAGGACGGCGACCCGCTCGACGCCCTGGTGCTGGTGGGCGAGCCGACCTTCCCCGGGTGCTGGATCCTGGCCAGGCCGGTGGCGGTGTTCCACATGAGCGATGAAAAGGGGTCAGACGAGAAGGTGATCCTCGTGCCCCTGAAGGACCCGCAGTGGTCAGACGTGCGCGACCTTGGCGACATCCCCCCGAACCTGCTCAACGAGATCGAGCACTTCTTCACGGTGTACAAGGATCTCGAGCCCGGCGACACCGAGGTGCGTGGCTACGGCGATCGGAGCGAGGCGCTGGAGATCATCCGCGGCTGCCGGGAGCGGGCCGCGCCGGCCTGACCCGACCCGGTGCGACCCCGGCTGCCGCGCGCATGACCTAGGGTTGCTGCCATGACCGGGGACCAGGCATGGCAGAAGGTGACTGCGCCACGAGCGATGGGCGTCGTCCCGGGATTCGTGCTGATGGGGCTGCGCATGGCGGCGGGAGCCGTGTTCGTCGTGTTCGGCGCCGGCAAGTTCGTCACGTTCTCATCTGAGGTCGACCACTTCGAGGCGTTCGGCCTGCCGTGGCCGACGGCCGCAGTCGTGCTGGCGGGCCTCGTCGAGATCGTCGGGGGCCTCATGCTCCTGCTCGGGCTCCTCGTGCGCCCGGCGGCGGTCATCCTGGCGATCGACATGGCCCTGGCGATCGCCACGGCCGGCCGGGTCGAAGGAGGGCTCCTCCACCTCGGCCTTGCCCCTGCGCTGCTCCTGCTGATGCTCGCGATCGCCTGGAGCGGCGGAACGGGATGGTCATTGGACGCGCGCAGCGGGGGGCGCACCGGCACCTGACCCTGCCGAACGGTGCGCAGCACGGTGGACCGACGGACCATCCCTGCGGTGGCATGCCCGGCCACAGGCACCGGCGTTGGCGAACGGGAATCGTGCTCACGCCTGGCACCGGCCCGGCCATGCATGCGAGGTCCTGCCCTAGAAGAGCTGGTTCTCGCCCGCGAAGATCTCGGACACCGACTCGTCGCAGAACACGTTGTGGACGGTGTCGGCGAGGATGCGGTCCACCGACAGCACCTTGATCTTGCCGTCTGCGGCGCCATCGACGCAGTCAACGGTGTCGGTGACCACGATCTCCTCGATCACGGAGTCGGAGAGGCGCTCGTAGGCCTTGCCCGAGAACAGCCCGTGGGTGGCGGCCGCCAGCACCTTGGTGGCACCGGCCTTCTTCACCACCGCGGCACCGGCGCACAGGGTTCCCGCCGTGTCGATCATGTCGTCGATGAGCAGTGCGACCTTGCCGTCGACATCACCGATGAGGAAGGTGATCTCGGCCTCGTTGTGCTCGGGGCGCTGCTTGGCGAGCACGGCGAGGCGGGCGCCGAGCTTCTCGGCGAAGTGATTGGCCAGCTTGGCGCGACCGGCGTCGGGCGAGACCACCACGAGGCCTTCGGGGAAGTCGCCGGCGAACTGCCGCTCGCTGAAGTGGTCGGCGAGGATCGGAGTGGCCGTCATGTGGTCGACCGGGATCTGGAAGAAGCCCTGGATCTGCCCGGCGTGGAGGTCCATGGTGAGCACGCGGTCCACGCCGGCGGCCTCGAGCAACTGCGCCACGAGGCGGGCCGTGATCGGCTCGCGCGGGCTGCTCTTCTTGTCCTGACGGGAGTAGCCGTACCACGGCATGACCGCCGTGATGCGGTGGGCCGAGGCCAGCGTTGCCGCGTTGATCATGATGAGCAGTTCCATGAGCGACTCATTCACCGGAGTGCTCGTGGACTGCACAAGGAAGATGTCCGCGCCGCGGATGCTCTCGTCGAAGCGGACGTACACCTCGCCGTCCTGGAAGCGCTCGATGCGCACGTCGCCGAGTTCGATGCCGAGGCGGTCGGCGATCTTCTGCCCCAGCTGCTTGCTGGACGTGCCGGCGAACACCATGAGCCGCTTGGAGTCGTCGCGGTCGATGCTCTTGGTCCCCACTACTTCTCCCCCGCCTCGGAGTCTTTGTCCTTGGCTCGCTTGGCGCGCGCCTCGGCCTTCGCGGTGAATCCCTCGATGTTCTCCTGCCGCGCGCGGGCGATTCCCAGCGCGCCCTCGGGCACGTCACCGGTGATTATGGAGCCGGCCCCGGTCATCGCCTTGTCGCCGATCGTCACGGGCGCCACCAGCACGCAGTCGCTGCCGGTCTTCACGCCCGACCCCACCGTGGTGGAGTGCTTGCGGAAGCCGTCGTAGTTGGCGGTGATGTTGCCCGCGCCGATGTTGGTGTCGGCGCCGATATCGGCATCACCCATGTAGGAGAGGTGGGGAACCTTTGACCTCTCGCCCAGTCGCGTGTTCTTCATCTCCACGTAGGTGCCGGCCTTGCTGCCGTCCTCCATCGTCACGCCCGGGCGCAGGTAGGCGAATGGGCCGACCGTGCATCCCTTCCCCACCACGGACGCCAGCACGTGAGCGCTCACGAGCACCGAGCCATCCCCCACCTGCGAGTCGGCCACCAGCACATCGGGGCCGATCTCGCAGCCCTCGCCGATTGCCGTGGCGCCCTTCAGCACCGTGCCGGGCCAGATCGTGGTGTCCTGCCCCACCGTCACGCCGGCGTCCACCAGCACGCGCGAGGGATCGGGCATGGTGACGCCGCTCACCATGAGCGCGTGGCGCAGCCGCTGCTGGATGACCGCCTCGCATTCGGCCAGGTCGGCGCGCGTGTTGATGCCCTGCACCACCGTGGCGTCGGGCGCCACCATGGCTCCCACCTCGCCCTCGATGATGGGCAGCACGTCGGGAAGGTAGAGCTCGCCCTGGGAATTGTCAGTGCCGAGGCCGTCGAGCGCCGCTGCCAGCGCGGCACGGTCGAATGCGAAGAGCCCGGCGTTGATCTCGCGCACGGCCAGCTGATCGTGGTCGGCGTCGCGGGCCTCCACCACGCTCACGCCGCGGTGATCGCGGATCACCCGGCCGTACGAGCCGCCGTCATCGAGGATCGCCGTGACCATCGTGGCGGCGCGGCCGCTTCGCTGGTGGTCGGCCACGAGGGCATCCACCAGGGCAGGATCGACCAGCGGGGTGTCGCCGCACATCACCACCACGGTCTCCGCCGACGGGTCGAGCTCGGCGATGCCGATGCGCGTTGCGCCGCCGGTGCCGTCGCGCACCTCCTGCAGCCCGGTGCGCATGCCGGCGGGCAGCGCTGGCCGTACCTCCTCTCCCTCCGGGCCCAGCACCACCACCACGGCCTCCGGCCCGATGGATCCCAGGGCATCGAGGGCCCAGAGGATCATCGGCCGGCCCGCGAGGGGGTGCAGCACCTTGGGGAGGCGGCTCTTCATGCGGGTCCCGTGACCCGCGGCAAGGACGATGGCGCCGACGCTCAACTCGCTGGTCTCATCCTTCTTTTGCCTTGTTGGGGCGGGAGGATTCGAACCCCCGATCGCGGGACCAAAACCCGCTGCCTTACCACTTGGCTACGCCCCAGCGCGCCGCCCGGCACGGCACGCCGGACCATACCAGCGTGGTCCGGCGTGCCCGGGGCTTCCTGCCTACAGCTCGGGCCGCGTGATGGCGCCCTCGCTCGCCGACGACACCAGCGCGGCGTACTTTGCGAGCACGCCGGAGGTGTAGTTGGGAGCCGGCGGGGTGAAGCCCGCCATGCGCTCGGCGAGCTCCTCGTCGGAGATCTCCACGTTCAGCTGGCGCTTCTCGACGTCGAGCACCACCGTGTCGCCCTCGCGCAGTGCGGCGATGGGCCCGCCGCGGTAGGCCTCGGGGGCGATGTGCCCCACCATCAGGCCGTGGGTGGCGCCGCTGAAGCGGCCGTCGGTGATGAGGGCGACGTCCTCGCCGAGCCCCTCGCCCACGATGGCGGCGGTCACGTGCAGCATCTCGCGCATGCCCGGCCCGCCGGCGGGGCCCTCGTAGCGGATCACCACCACATCGCCGGGCTCGATGGCGCCGGCCTTCACCGCGGCAAAGGCCTCCTCCTCGCGCTCGAAGATGCGCGCCGGGCCGCGGTGCAGCAGGCGCTCGTGCCCGGCCAGCTTCACCACGCTGCCCTCGGGCGCCAGGTTGCCGCGAAGGATCGCCAGGCCGCCGGTCTCCTTGAGCGGGGTCTCGATGGGCACCACGACCTCCTGCCCGGGAGCCGCCGTGGCGTCATCAGCGATCTGCTGGATCGTGCGTCCGTCCACCGTGGGCGCCGTGCCGTCGATCTTCCCCTTCTTGAGCAACTCGCGCATCACCAGGCCCGGGCCACCGGCGTTGTAGAGGTCCACGGCCACGAAGCGACCGCCCGGCTTGATGTCCACAACGATCGGCGTGCGCTCGGCGATGGTGTCGAACTCATCGATGGTGAACGGGATGCCGAATTCGCGTGCGATGGCCAGCAGGTGCATCACCGCGTTGGTTGATCCACCGCTTGCGGCCACCGAGGCCACGGCGTTGTCGATAGCGCGGCGGTCGACGATGTCGGCGGGGGTGATGTTCTCGCGCACCAGGCGCATGATCATCTTCCCGGCCTCCTCAGCCGCCTTGCCCTTGCCGGGGTCGGTGGCGGGGATGCCGTTGAGGTCGCAGGGCGAGAGGCCGAGGAACTCGCACACCATCGCCATGGTGTTGGCGGTGAACTGCCCGCCGCAGGCGCCTGCGCCCGGGCAGGCGGCGTTCTCGATGGCCAAGAGCTCGTCGTCGTCGATCTTCCCGGCCGCGTGCGCGCCCACGCCCTCGAAGACGTCCTGCACGGTCATGTCGCGGCCGTTGTGCACGCCGGCGGCGATCGATCCGTTGTAGAGGACGATGCCGGGAATGCCCAGGCGGCCCAGCGCCATCACGGCGCCCGGGATCGTCTTGTCGCAGCCCACCAGGCACACCACGGCGTCGAACGAGTGGCCGCGGCACACGAGCTCGATGGAGTCGGCGATGACCTCGCGGCTGATCAGCGAGCTCTTCATGCCCTCGGTGCCCATGGAGACGCCGTCGCTCACGCTGACGGTGTTGAACTCCATGGCGGTGCCACCCGCCTTCTGGATGCCCACCTTCACGTGCTTGGCCAGGTCGCGCTGGTTGATGTTGCACGGCATGGTCTCGATCCACGTGGTGGCCACTCCCACGATGGGCCGGGCCAGGGCCTCGTCGTCGAAGCCGATGGCCTTGAGCATCGCGCGCGCGGGGGCACGGTCGGGGCCGTCGGTCATCACGGCGCTCTTGCGCTTTGCCGGGTCGGAGGGCTGCTGGTACGGGTTCGGTGTCGTCATGCGCCGGACTCTAACGGCGACCAGCCGGCCAGGGCGCGGGCCAGGAATCCCGCGATCTGGCGAGAGACGTCACCGGCTTCGGCCTGCAGGTAGTGGTCGGCCCCGTGCACCACGGCCAGCTCGCCGCCTCCCACCGATGCCATCCAGTCGGCGATCACCTCCACCGGGGTGATGTGGTCGTGCTCCGGATGCGCCACGCACACGGGGCGGTCGCCCATGTCGTCGGGAAGCGACGCGCCCGGGGCCACGGCGGCCACGGCGCGCACGCGGGGGTCCATGGCGCCCACGTGCAGCGCCACCCATGCCCCGAATGAGTACCCGCAGATGGCCAGCGGGGTGCCGGGCGGCAGGGCGTCCTCGAGGGTGTCGAGCGCGCGCACGGCGTCCATCCACTCGGTGTGGTCGGCCACCGACTCGCCCGCGCTCTCCCCCGCCCCCCGGAAGTCGAACACCAGCGCGGCCATGCGCTCGGCCACGATGGCCTTTCCCAGGGCGCGCACCACGTGGCTCTCCCGTGTGCCGCCGTACATCGGGTGGGGGTGGCACACCACCACGCCTCCAAGGGGCGTGCCGGCATCGGGGCGCAGTATCTCGGCAGCCAGCGGCGGTCCGTCGCCGCCGATGGTGACGCGCTCGGAGATCACGCCGGCTCCAGCACCTCGATGTGCAGCACCGTGGCCACGGTCTTGTCAGACGTCTCGATGCTCTCCGGCGACACCACCTCGGCCCAGTCACCCCGGCAGTCGATGCGCACCATCTGCCCCTCTTCGAGCACGCCGGAGAGCGCCACCGCCAGGTCGCCCTGCACCTCGAAGGTGTTGAGCTCGAGCGGGATGTCGGTGTCGAGCGTGATGAGCAGCAGGCGACCGCGGTAGCGGTCGTCATCCTCGAACATCATGGCGATCTCGCCGGTGAATGATCGGAGTTTCGGGGACGTCACGGGTCGGCACTCTATCCTCGTGCCGATGAGCCAGCCGTCCGATCACCAGCCCGCCGCCGCCGGCCCCCGCAGCTACCTGCTGCTCGGCCCGCCGGACATCCTCCATGACCTCCTCAACGACTTCTCAGAGGACGGCTGGGCGTGCTCGGCCGACCGCTGGCAGGCGGTGATCACCCGCCCCGCCGGCGACACCGGCCCCGACCCGGGTGCGTGGCCCGCAGAGGTATCCCTGCAGGGCGTCCGCACCGACGGGCACGAGGCCGCGTGCCGCGAGCACTTGAGCCCGCTGGAGTAGCGGCGCCTAGCTGTCGGCGCGCAGCTCCTGCATCTCGGCGATCTCCTTCGACTGCTCGTCGATGATCCGGTTCGCCAGCGCCTTCACGTCGTCGTTCGCCGTGCTGTTCAGCACCATGTCGGCCATCAGCAGGGCGCCGGCGTGGTGCGGAATCATCATCCGGAGGAAGGCCTCATCCGGGTCGGCAGCCGCAGTTATGGCCTCGGGTGACATGCCCGACATGCCCATCATCGTGGACACGCCCATGTCGTCCATATCTATCTCGGGGACGTCCTCGCCGTAGAGCGCCCGATACCACGAGCGCATCTGGGCGATCTCCTTCTTCTGCTCGCCGATGATCTTCGTGGCAAGGGCCTTGACCACCGGTCGGTCACCGGCCTGGAGCTCGGCGTCCCCCATGTCCACGGCCATCTGGTGGTGCTCCACCATCATGGCGAGGAACGCCTTCTGATCCATGGCCATCGTGCCGTGGTGCGCCTCGCTGACCCCATCCATCATGGCGATGGAGTCGCCGTCCATCATGTGGTTGCCCCAGGTGCTGGCGCCGATGGCCCAGCCGATGACGCCGCCCACGAGCAGCACCACCACGGCGCCGATGACGGCCATCCACTTGTTACTCATCTCAATCCTCCTGCGTTCGCCGTGACATGACATCCCCCGTGGGGACGGTCAGGTCACCGCTGCAGCACGCAGGGACGTATCGGACGGGGTGGTCCGTGCGCCGGGGGACCGGTCATGTGGATGCGCGTGGCGCGCCGGATACCCGACGCCGCGAAGGGCAGCCTTACCCGCAGCCCCCGGCCGAGGCCCACGGCGATGGCTGCCGCCATGGCGAGCATCGCCATGCATGCGGAGGCCATGCCGACGTCCGACGTGCCGTCATCACTTCCGTGTGCGGGCCCGCCAGGCGGAGCGCACTCCCCCGCCAGGCACTGCGGGGCAACCTGCGCGTGCGCCGAGTGCCCAAGCGTGGGGGCGCCGTGATGCATCGCCAGCACCAGCGCAAGTGCGATCAGGGCGAGCATTCTCATCGTCGCTACGGTACTCCGTTGCCATCGATGGGCTCACCCGCCACGGCGCTTCACAACCGCGGCCCCGCCGCTGCGGTGTGCCACACCATCCCGAGGCACTGCGAGGTAGGCGTGGTGGTGACCAGCGCGCCCTACGGGAAGAGGCGCGACAAGGGCACGCGCATGGCGCTGCAGTGCCTGGTGTCGTCCACCCCGCTCCAGGACCTCCCGCGCTACGACGGGGAGTTCCCCTTCTGCGAGAAGAGCGTGCCGGAGGATGCCTGGCAGTAGCCACCCCGGGGTACTGCCGCTACGTCGCGCTCCAGAGGCCGTCGTCGCCCAGCGGCTCCACCTTCACCGCGCCACGGCCCACGGCGCGGAGGAGCATCTGGGCGGCAGCCCGGCGGTCGATCGGCTGCTCGATGTCCGTGCGCATCACCTCGGCCACCTCCTGGGTGGTGAGGCCAAGGGGGAACTCTGCGAGCACCTCCTCCGGGCGCTCCTCGGGCACGCCGCGTCGTGACCCCGAGGGGTCGAGGTTGGCCACGATCACGTCGTAGGCCTCCATCGGCTGGAAGCCGCCGGCCTCGAGCGTCACGTCACCTGCCCGGAAGATGAGGGAGGGCGCCGTATAGCGCACCGCGCCA
>Ga0222714_10003252_pt1 | contig 16693 bp, 24 predicted proteins | sample C33_3DmetaG_FD_165048 | JGI IMG/M metagenome (GOLD analysis project Ga0222714, IMG submission 165048) | Estuarine water microbial communities from San Francisco Bay, California, United States - C33_3D | ecosystem: Environmental > Aquatic > Marine > Unclassified | place: USA: California...
AGATCTTTGATTGTGGCGTTATATTGTTCTATTAATGATAAATCAGAAGCGTTTAATCCAAAGTTAACCCAGGATAATTTCTTTGGCGTAATAATTACATCCCCAGCGTTATCGCTTCCCTGGTATTGTTGGCGAAATTTGTCTTTTAATTGTTTAGCCTGTACCTCGTTTAGATCGCCTTCATCAGACATTAAGATACCTCTAGCTGTTTGGTTCTGTAAGTATTTAACTCCTGTAGTTAGCGCCTGGTTATTAGCATCCATTACTCTTAATCCAGCTTTAAGTGGTGACATACCATAAAGATGCGATCCTGTGCCATCATAGTAAAGGTTAGTATCTTTTATATGGCAAACATCATCAGCTGCTATTCTGTAAGTTCCATTATAGGATAGTGTGTATTCTTTAACTGGCTCCATGATACCTCCAGAGTTGATTTCAACTTTCTGAGAGGGCAATACATAAAGCTCTCTATACTTAGATGCTAGCGCACCAGTATCTGGGCCAATACCATAGATGTATCGGTTTCCAGTTAGTTTACCAAATGCTATTATTTCCTGGATCCAGGAGTTATAGCTTTGTGCTGGGTTCGGTCGATCTAGTAACTCATGCAGCTCAGTATCTTCTAGCTCTACTAGCGCCTTCTTTTGTAAGATCTTTGCCTGGAGCATTGTATTACTGTTAAAATCTCCAGAAAATAAAGCCTTGTATCTTTTTAGATCATTTGACTTTTGTACCTCATATATCTGGAAAGGTACATTTGTAGCTGATTTAGTAATCAGATTAATTATTGAGTAGATTGTAGCATTATATCGATAGCCTTTGTCGATATAGGTATCATCATTCTCTGGATTCCAAACCAGGGTATCACCTAGGTAATTGTAAATCGCCTTATTAAAATCTATATGAGTTTTTTGCGCACTTTTAGAAACAAGGTTTTTGAATCTCTCTAAGAAACTAGCCATCCAATACGAATTATTTTAATTATACAAAAATAGTAATTAAATTACAAAGAAATCATTTCGCTTGCTATACTGAGAATAAACGCCATATCGTATCGCATCCATAGCGTGATTAAAGCGATCCATTGGCTTATTTATTATAGTTCCATCCCTTAGCTCCTCCCAGTAATAGCTGTGATATTCTTTGATTATGTTTTTTGATTCCTGGCTAACCACTATATCAAATTCTTTTAGTAGTGATATTCCAGCGTTAACAGATCCAGTACCTTTTACAGCTGCTTTAACGTACATTCCCAGGCGTTTCATTTCCTCACCGCTCTTAGGTTCTGCTGCATCATAATAAATTAATGTCTGATCATATCCCAGGCGTTTTAGTTCATCTACTATATCGCTATTAGTTAATCCTGTTTTATAGATTAGCTCATGTATGTAAATAGTATCGCCTTTGCGTACAATATAACAAGCTGATGTAGGATCATTAGTATATCCAAAATCTAATCCTACCACGCCTTCCATATTTCTGTCAAACTCTGGGAACTCTGATAATGGTTTAAATGTCCAGTTATTAAATATTTGTCGAGCTGTGAATACTGCCTTTTGACCTTCACCAAATACTCTCCAGTAATCTGGATCACGCTCTCGCATCCTTTCTATTTCAAATACCAGATCTTTAGATAAAAATTTATTATCTCTATAGGTAGTAATCCAGGTATCACAGTCATCTCTAGGAATAATTTCATCATAGATCCAATGAATAGGATCACTAGGATTAAAATCTAGGATAACATAATCAGTAGTACGCATATTAATCTGGCGAAAATCCTCCATTGTTAATTCATTCGCCTCGTTTAAAAAAGCTATGTTGCGCTTCCTCCCTCTGATTTTCTGGCTGTCATCTACAGATAGAAACTCTACTAAATGGCCATTATACATAAAATGGCCCTCCACCTTATTATGTACAGCGCCATCTAAGAACATCCCTACATTTTCTGCAATCTCCAGGAAATCTCTCTGTACAGATCCTTTTAGCGCTGGTAATGTTTTACGAACTATTGAAATGACCAGAGGTTTTTCAGACTCTGTAAGTAGCCAGATAATGTACTGGCATATAGCATAGGTTTTACCAGATCGAGTTCCACCCTGGTGAACCCTTAGCCTGGCATTTGATTTTTTAAGCTGTCGAAATTGTTTATTTATTCTCTGGCGCATCATCCTGGTCATCGTATTCCGCTGGAACCCATTCGATAACCCTAGACTTTAATCCCCCTGTTTGTTTTATCTCTTGTTTGGTTCCATTGAGCCTATGAGCCTCGTGCTCCTCTGCTATCATTTTCATTGCTGCTATTTGTAGCGATGGCGTTTCTGAGTTTATCCAATTACTCAGCATCTTAGTTTTTTTAGAAACTCTCATTTCCTCTACTGCCTTTTTTATAGCGTCAGATTCATGTAATTTATGATTATAAAAAGTTTCTTTTGAGCATGGCAAAAATGCCACTATATGCTCCATAAACATTAATTTATGTTTATCTATAGCTGCCAGAGCTTTCTTTTCTAATTCTTTAGTATCGTATGCCATTTATTTTCTAATTGTGTACCAATGAATATTAAAACCTAAAATGAATAAAAAAAATTGTAGCGTATGTCTTTTATCATCAGCTACTACTTCAATCTGTTCTATGTCCTCATTAGAGTAGTTTATACCCACCATAGCACCATAGATAGGGAAATAATCAATTTGTATCATTATTGAATTTATTATACAAAAATAGGTAAAAATCCCAGATCGCTTGCTGGTAATCTTTTGACTCATATAGCTTATTACTAGTATGCGCCTGGCTATCAATTACATATACTAAAATAAATTGACTACCTCTGATTTTAGGATATATACGAATCCCATGCTCATCACACCATTTAAATGCTGTATAATGCTCCTCCTGGGTGTTTGCTATTGGCTGTTTGTATTGTTGTTTTTTTGGCATATTATCAAATCGATATTTTCAAAATCTTTTACATCTACAGAAAAAACCTCCATTCCTAATTTTTCTGCTTCTTTTCCTACTGATCTGGAGCCAGCAAATAATTCTAATAATTTCATAATTAAAAAGGTATTTGATCAGTTACTACTGTGAATCTTTGTTTTTTCTCATCTATTTGTTTGTAAACTCCACCAGATCTAAAATCTGGAGCAATGGTAAACATCCCCTGGCTTCCATTTTCTTTGCGTTTTACTTTTTGTATATGAATCTGTACAGCATCAGATTTAAACATAGTAAGCTCTCCTATAGATCTATAAACTGTAACGCAATTAAAAGCCTTATTAAAAAAGTCACTAGATCCAGAAATATCATAGGGAGTAGGTACTTTATAAGTACCATTATCTGATTCCATTTTTCTAGGATGCGCCACTAAAAATAGATGCGTTTTTGTATGCTGGCAGAATTGAGTAATCTTTGAAAGCATTACACCTATGTAGCTATGATCACGCTGTGCTGAGTGATCTAGCATATTCCATGGATCAATGACCAATAAATTGACTCCTTTTTGAAATACTAAATCTCTAAAAGATTGTAAAATACCATCTAGAGTTAAATTATCCAGGTCGATTTTAACAAAATAAAAATGCTCCTCTACAAATGCTTTTGTGTTATTTAATAACTCATTTGTACAGATTTGCTCATTTAGTTTATTTGCCAGGCGTTTTATATGACCTTCATAGGGAAATGATTCTGGAGCATAAAAAGCTGTTCTATGTCCATACTTTACAGCCATATTACAGGCAATCTGATCCACTACATCTGATTTACCAGAATTAGGAATACCAGTAACTACTGTCCAAGATCCTTCAAAATCGATTTTAAAATAATTATCACTATTGCCCAGAGAAATACTATAGTTTTTGATACCATTTTCATTGTAGTTTAAAACATCCTTCCAAATGTCGTTAATATTTACAACTCCCTCTAGTGGGAAATGTTTAGCTGTCTTTAAAACGTTTCTAAGTACCTCAGCACCTTTTTCTGTTAAAACCTCATTAGCATCCTTATAATCGCCAAATTCTATGTATTTACAGCGATACTGTCCAAACCTCCTGGCGAGTTCATTCCTAAGTGCTAAACCTGGCTGATCATTATCAGTACAAAGAATGATTTCTTTTTTATTTTCAAAGTATTCCCAGCAGTTATCTAAATAATCTAGTCGCTGGTTTCCTTTAGATGCTCCATTAGGAACTGAGCAAACAGAATAAATACCAGCCTCATGTAAGGATAAAGCATCCATTTCGCCTTCTACGATATAGATTTTATCCATTTCTTTGATATTATCTAAGCCATAGAATATAAGTTCAGCGCCAGAAACCATTTTAAAATTCTTAGCGCCATCTCGATATTTGATATTGATAATTTCACTCTCTCGAAAGTAATTAAAATTTATTGCCTTTCGTTTTTTCTGGATCTGAGGAAAATATTCTATTGATTCTCCTACTTTCCAATGCGATAAAGTTGCTGCTGATATACCTCTGTCGGTAAACCATTTTAAAGTGCGATCTGATAAATCTATTACAGGCTCTGGTGGTTTTATGTATTCCTGTTTAGGTTTAAATTTTACATTACCACTCCAGCCACAATTATGGCAGTTGTAAACTCCCTTCTCTAAATTAATAGATAAACAGGGATCCTTTTTATTTTTTCTAGTGTGTGAGCATTTAGGACAGACTAGCTTTTGCTCTATGGCATTACCTTTAGGTATTATGCCAATAGTTATAAATTCATTTAGTATCATAGTTTGTTTAGTTTGGTTAAAAATAAAAATTCTGATTCAGATAACAAATTTTCTAGTTCTAATACATACGATTTAACTCTAACCAGCCTTAAATTATCTGGATTAAATAACTGCTTTGCTGTAGCAAAACCTTTAAAGGTGTATTCTGGATAGCTGCAATGGAAAAAAGCAAATCCATCGACTTTAGAAATAGAATACTCTGGAGTCATTAGCGGAAAGTTTTTATCAGTAGCTTTTACATCTATGGTTATACCATTCCAGGTGGCATCATAGAGATCAGTATCTTTAATTTTATAGGTATTGCCTATCGAGAAATCAGTATGTAGATTATAATATTTACAGAATATAAATTCAGCGCCAAAACCAAAAGTATCTCGGTAAATATTGTTTTGTTTGTCTGTAGCAACTTGGCCCATCCCCTGGATCCCAGTATCAATTTTATTATAGTGGCGAGCTTTAGCAGTCATCTCTACTATTTGTTGCTCTAATGGTTCCAGGATGTACTTACTATTTATCTCCATGAGCCTCTAATACCTCAAATTCTTTTCCTCCAAAGGCTTTTATAAACCGATCTAGTTTAGATATACCATCTTTTTTATCTCGAACTATTGCCAGGGATAAAAAGTTAGTTGACCAGAATTTATCTGCTACAGCTTTTTTACAAAGCCAATAAAGCTGCCTGGGATTAACATTATCTTTTACATCGCATAATCTGATAACATTTAACCAGTTTATTTTTTGCTTAGTGTTTTTTGGTCGGTTTCTCTCTGGAAATAATAATATCAAATGATCATAGGCAATAATATATTTTTTATCTAAATCAGCAACTTTTTTAAAGTTGGTGCTATTATCTTTTATATTATTATTAATATTATTAGTATATATATTATCCTGGACATTTTTGTCCACATCCCTTGGACAATTTTGTCCCCCCTGGACATTTTTGTCTATATCCCTTGGCGTGATCTTTAGATACCTTTTATTGACCATTTGAGTTTGTTTGTCGTAATCCATTTTAACATCTATAAAGCCTTCAGTATAGAGCTGTTTTACCCACCTAGATATAGTTTTTATATCGACATTGTATAGATCAGCAAAGTATTTGTTTTGCGCCCAGCAAACGCCTTTTTTATTACTTAGGGCGGTTATTTCCCCATATAATAACTTAGCATTAGGGGATAGGTTATCATTATACCTAACCTCCGCTGGTATTATTGCATAGTAGTTTGGTTTCATTTTTAATTAAGTATCCTCAACTATTTTTTTAATCCTGTCACAAAATGATCTGATATCTCCAAAGATTCTCTGGAACTCCTCTAATGTAATTTGATTATCATCAAACAATTCCCATAAAACTTCAATCAGTAGATCGTACTCAACCTCAGTCATCATACCTACATACTCATAACGAACTCCTACCTCTCCTATCGTAGTAGTAGTTCGCCACATACGCTGATCTATTTCATTCCAGTAAACGTTTCTAAATTCACTCATGGCTCATATAATTATCTATGATTTCCTTTGCCGCATCGAATGTATTACACCATTCGGCAACCCAGGAAGCATTTTTAAGGCGTTTTAAGCACTCTAATTGATTTTCTGTAGGTTTATTATATCCTACCTTTAATTCGAGCGCTAAACCGCTGTATTTTAATTTTGATTTAAAAACTAGAATATCTGGAACTCCAGAAACGCCACCCAAATATTTAAACTTGTAACGCTCAAAAGGAGTACGCTTACCCTCATTAGGTACATGAATAGCAAAAACTCCTGGATATTGCATTTTAATGTAATTCATAACATTGTTTTGCAGAGTGTCCTCTTTTGTTAAATATTTTTCGAATGGATTTTTTGTCTGCATATCTAAAATATCCAGGGTGTATAACTCTGGGAATTTCGTAAGTTTTATTTTTCTTTACGTCTGGTTTTAACCGACTTACTATATTATACAAAGCTATATATTTCTCATCAAATTCTTTATCTGTTTTTCTTAAATCATCGCAGCTCCTAATATTATGCAATGCTGTAGCGTGATCTCTGTTTAATGAATTACCAATAACAGCTAAACTTTTGCCAGTAAATACTCTAGCCAGTGAAAAATACATTTTACGAGCATCTACTAAATACCTGGACCTACTTTTTACATTTATTTTCATTGCAAAATAGCGTTCAACTATTAACTCAATCTGTTTTAATTTTATAGTCATTTGTTTGGTTTTTAGTTTTATAATATTAAAGCGCCATCATCCATATAACCAGCAGCAGTATAGCCTTTAGCTATGCCACTATCTAAATAAAAACGCCAGTCATTGAGTGCTAAATTATAAGCCTGTCTGCCCTGGGTAATCATATCATCATCTAAAGCGTAAACCTCTACGCTGTAGGGATAGTTTGTTTCAACTGCTACAAATCTAAAATTCTCAGCTGGAAAGCCTAGCATATCAGAATAAAATACACTTTGTAGATGATAGGCATACTTATAAAGATCCCTTCTAAATGCTATTGGTGAATTATCCTGGCAAGTTTTAACATCAGCTATCCAGTTATCTCCAAATACATCTGGGCGCACTCTTATAGGTACATCATTAGCTGTACCATAATGAGAAAGCTCTACAGTTCCTGTGCAATATTTTTGCGCTAGATCATGCTGTTTAAAATTGTACATAATACCAGAAATAGTATCCATGTCGTTATCCCTTAATTGTTTGCGATCCCCAGCTAGTTTTTCGTGCTTTGCTTTTATTTGCTTTCCCTCTTTTGTTCTGCCATCGTAATTAGGCATCAAATAGTAATCCTGGTCAAATTGTTTTTGCCCTTCTAGCATTAAAGTATGTACAGCTGTACCTAAAGCCATTGCTGGCGATTCTGTAAATTTTGCTGTTAAATAATGCTTTACTGATTTTTTATAAATCATTTTTAAGCCACTCGCTGAAATTGAATTATGCGAATGATATTGCTCATTAGTATCCTGTTTAGTGTTTAATGTTATTTTCATTTAGTTTAGTTTTTAAATATGCTATTTCGCCTTTGAGCATAGTTACCTCATTGCGACTGTTTGCTAAATATTCTAATAACGCTATGATGCGCTCCTCCATAAATTTTTTATCATCCTCTGGAGTATTATCGTATAAATCCGCTGTTGTAAATTGCTCTGGCATAATAATAAAAAATTAAGGGCAACCCTTTCGAGCTGCCCTGGTTAATTAAAATGGTAAATCATCCTCCTGTGCTACAGGATTGACTTGTTTTACAGTTTGTTCTTTAGCTGGTTCCCATTGATCTAATTCAATGTACTGCTTACCACTTTTGGATGTTAAAACATTTAAGTTTACCCAGCCATTTTTAGCATTTTTCTGCAAGAAAGGAACTGCCTCATCTACTTTGATGCTCACATTTCCCACCACAAACTCTGGAGCGGATTCTCTACGCTTAAAGCTGAATCCATCAGCGAAAACTTTCTCAGTTGTCATAATTCTACTATTTAAATTTATTTATTATTTGTTGTTTGTACTCATTTGAAACATTATACTCGCTGAGTACTTTACGAGCATTTTCTTTTGTGCCTTTTAAAACTGCTGCTAGATCTGATTTAGATAGCATTGGTTTTTGATTAGCTACAGCATTACTTACCTCCTCAGCGGATGCTATAGATGTATCTACGCCAATACCTAATAAACCTAATGCTCTACCTATTGCTGAGGTTTCACAGTTTTCTATATGAGAGCTTTGATTAATAAAGCTGCTGCTCATATATTCCTCAGCATGGCCAGTTGATCTGATTAGTTTGTTTTCATCAAAAATAACCGCTCTAAATTGTACTAGTCGATCCTTTTTGACTTGACATACCTCATCTTTAATTTTGATAGTTTCGATACCCCATTTCTCGTATTTTTTCTGAGAATGAAAGTAAGCGATTCTCTCATTGACCTGGACATACTCCTTGCCCTTAATTTTAATTGATTTTAATTCACTCATAGTTTTAATTGATTTAATTTTAAATTTAATTGCTTTAATTTTTTAATGTCCGAAATGGTAAAACGATCTGGATCCTGTAGCTTAGTTCTCAGAGTAGCATAAGTAATACCTAAAGTATTTACTACATCTAACCTCCTCAAGCCAAGGCGTTTTATCTCATTAATAAACTCTAATTCTAGGTTATTCATATATAAAAAATATAGGGGAGTTGCCTCCCCTGGGTTATTAGCTTAATGGTATTGTATTAAAAAACTTTTTAGCCTCCTCATAAGTTCTAAAAGAAACTGTTTCTGGTGCGCTATTCCATACCTTGTATTCAACGTCAAAAAATTGACCACCATTGATAACTGTTAAAATTGGGTCGTAATTGTAAATTAATTTTGTCATAATTTCTAGTTATTTGTTATTGTTTGACTCTGTAAAATTAATAAAATATTTACATTGTGCAAATTTATTTACAGTTATTTTACAAAAAAAATCCCCTTTCAAGTCGAAACTATCCAGGGGATCAGCAAACAAAAGGGATTGTTTAAACTGTTATTTTGTCAGCTTTACATCAAATGTAGCTGCTACATCATTAGTTTGATTGGGTACATGAAGCGACATTTCGTACTCATTCGCCTTTACATCATATTTCATTGAATCTATATAGCAACTAGCACCCTCTCTAAATGTACCAGATCCAAAATCGATCCAAATTTTATTATGAGGCGCAACTGGTATAGGCTCTGATTTTAAATTATAAAATGTACCCTCATATCGTTTTACAAAATCTCTAAAGTCATTAAGTATTTCTAGGGTTACTATTTTTTCTACAGTTGGAAAATCAGATGCCTGGATAGTAAAATTTCTAGGGCGTTTAAAAAATCCATTATATCCACCCTGGAAATTATCAGCGCCTAAATAATTAGATACAAAAATATCTTTTATTTCATATTGCGCTGTGGTAGTTTTGACTTGATCTTGAGCATTTAAAATAACCATTTCACTAGCAAAATCATTTATTTCAGCTATAAATATTTTATCAAAATATGTATAATTTATAAGTGATTGACCAGTTCCTGGATAAGTAGTAAAATTAGGATAACGTACATTCATCTCAACTTTAAAAATACCCTCTACCTCCTGGTAAGGTTTTAAATCTACCTCATAATTTTGCCATGTACCTACTTTAGTATAAGTTATTTTTTTGCGCCTTTTTTTATTATTTACAGTTTCTACAAAAGCTAAATCACTCCACTCATCATTTTTAAAATCATAGTAAACTGTATCGCCATTAGCATCTATACCCTTTACATAAATATCCATAAAATATTTCCATTGATCAGCAAAATTTGTCAATGTATAATCTGGCTCTACAAAAAAAGAAAAACCTATTCTTAAATTTTTACTTTCATCAGTTATAACAGTATTTATGTCGTTTTTAAATATAACATAAGGATCATCAATATTAACGCCATGTACAGTCGTTCTAATAGTTTTTAAACCTATTAATGCTTTAGACTCATCAAAATTTATAGCTGTATTGCTGCCAAAAACCCATTGATGATCATCATATAATAGCTGTGGATTTTGATTTATTATTTTCTGATCAGATAGTTTTACATCATATTTAACAGCGCTGTAAGGTCGTAAATATTCTTTATATAAATCAGCGCCAACTGGTTTTAATTCTGTAGGCGCTTTTAATAATACGTTTTCAGTAGTAGTAAATTTATAACTACCTAAGCGATCAAATACTTTGTATTCTAAAATTTCCTCTCCAGTTGTAGCTAGTTGGTTCTCTATTGAAAATCCTATATCAAAATTAAATAGCTGATTAATATTTATATCTATTAGGTTGCTATTTGAAATGACATACCAGCGCCCTTGAGATTGAAATACTCTGGAATTTGTAGCTCTTAAAAAAGATTCTAAAACCTCTTTAGCATTTCTAAAATCTAATTTATCAAATACGCCATATTCGTTTAGTATAATATCATGATATAGCGTGTCGTTTGCGTTTCCATCGCTTTTTCTAATTGCATTTGATACATAGATATCTAAATCTAACTGAATGTTATTTAGTATGTAATATATATAGAAAAACATACTATCCTCATTAGAATCATATCCGCCATCAGCAGCATTTGAATAAGGTGCATCATAAGAATCTAAAGTACCTAAGCCATCATAAGCTACTAGTTTTACTGGATTAGGATATGGCTGTAGGCTTTCCTGGTATTGGTCAACTTGTAGCCATCCCTCCCAGTAGATCTCAGAACTCCCTCCAGTACCTCCAGAGCCTTCCCAGAGATAATTCGCTTGCTCCCATTGATCGCTCTCAGTATTCCATATTTTATCCTCATTAAGTAAACTACCAGTAGCTATCCTTACTTTGTATTCTCTCTCTCCAGCAGCGTAAAAAGGATCGTATAACGTATTAGCAGTTTCAAATAAATTAAGCTCACAGCTAGATCCAATGATAGGCGAATAAAAGTCATCATCACCCTCCCATTTAATTACTACTGGATTTGCCTGTCCTATAAGCGGAAAAATATCGCCATCGTAATCTTTTTGCAATATTTCAGCGACTCTATAATTCCCTTTTGCATCCGAGAACTCTAATCTAAATTTGACTCCGTATGCCATTTATTTATTTTATTCTGCTACGATTCCTGTCTGCTCTTTGTAATGCTACGACTAGATCCTGTCCGTTTATTTTAAATTCTCCCCCTACGTTTACGTTTTGGCTTCTGCCTCCCATCATTCCCTGGAGTTTATCTAGTGGCGCTATTACCTCTGGATTACTAGAGGCTCCTGGATATTCACCCATTAAACCTAAAGTTGGCCCAGATACAATACCTCCGTTTGCAAATTTTGGAACTGATGTGAATTGTGATTTCACTAAACCTACCATTCCAGCAATTAATGCTGGTAATACTATTGGAGCAATAGGTCCAGCGAGTAATGATCCAGCGGATGCAGCAGCTATAGCATTAGCTAAAGAAACGGATAAAGCAGCTCCTACAGCATCCACAGCAGCAGCTAAAAAAGCTCCAGCAAATGATCCCAAAGCTCCCTCACCTAATCCTAAAGATGCTACCATAGTGCTTCCAAGTGCTGAAAATGCACCAGATAATTGACTGCCTACTAGATTGCCTAAATCACTTAACGCTTGTTGCCTTTCGTTTAATTTGCTTATAGCATCAGAAGTAGCATTCGCTTGTTTTTGCATTGCTAATAATCCCTCTAATGCAGAACCTACAGCGTCACCGCCTGGAGCTTCTACTCCAGCAATACCAGCTGTCTGAACTTGTTGAGCGCCTACAGCAATATCAGCTTGAGCAAATTGACCAGTTGCATAATCAAAATCACCTGTTTCAATACTTAAAGTTATTGCAGATGCTTTAGAAACTTTTTCAAGTGCAAAGCCTAACTGTTCAGTTTCTGTAGTCGTTTTTTGTATAGGTTTTTGGATACTCTCTAAAATATCTTTGAACTCTTGTTTTGCTTTAGTTGCTTTTTCTGTTTCTTTTTTCTCTTGACTTATTGCTTTTGCAGCATCCTCAGCTTGTAATGCAGCAAACTTTAAAGGATTGCCTAAAGATTTTAATATATTAAAGAAAGTTTTAGTTCTACTCACAGCTGGCTCTAGTCTATGTAAATACTCTACAAAACCAGCTACTAACGTTACCACAGCAGCAGCAATAGCGCCAACTGGATTAGCTATCATAGCAACTGTTAAAGATTTAAAAGCACCAGCAACTTTTAAAATAATAGGTAATGCAGCGCCAAATCCAGAAACCAGTATCCCTATTCCAGAGGACATTGTGCCTAATATTACTAAAAATGGCCCAAGTGCCGCTACTAAAGCTAAAAAAATTACAGTAGCCTTTTTGACTGTTGGATTTAATGACTGAAATTTATTACCTAAACTAACTAATAAACTAGCTATTTTTTGAATAGCTGGAGTAAAAGTTTCTAATAAAACTGATCCAATTTCAGTAAAAGCAACTCCTAAATCATTTAAAGATTTATTTAATTTAAAAGATGCTGATTTTTCTAATTCATTAAATGCTTCTGCTGTAATTCCAGCAGTATTACTCATTCTGCTAAAAATTTGCTCTGTAGATGCAAGGTTATTACCCATTAAATCTAAAACCCCAGATAAAGCTCTCGTATTTGCAAAAACTTTACCCTGTGCCTCCTCATTGTCACCAAAAGTTTCTGTAAGAAGTTTTAAGGTATCTAATAATCCATCCTCTTTTATTTTCTGGCGCAATCCAGCAGCTGATAATCCAAACTCAGCTAAAGTATCGCTCGCTTGTTTAGACGGCTTTAATAATGCAAATAATATACCTCTGATCTGAGTTGCTGCCATAGCTGCATCAGTACCAGTTCTAGACATTGCTGCAAATGTAGCACCAACCTCGCTAAATCTTACACCTAATTGAGAAGCGATAGGTAATACTGTACCCATAGATTGAGCTAATGAATCAGCTTCTAATTTACCCTCCCTTATAGATGCTGTTAACACGTCTGTAGCTTGAGCAGCAGATAAATTCTCAATACCATAAGCGTTAAGAGCAGAAGTTGCTAAATCGGCAACAACTTTAGTCTCTCCTAATCCTATGGCAGATGCTTTTAAAGATTGCTCCAATACAGATAACGCATCCGAACCTCTTAATCCAGCAGAAGTAATAAAGAATAAGGCATCAGCTGCATCTTTAGCGCTAATTCCAGTATCTTTAGCCATCTGAATAGCTACTTTCCCCATTTGATCAACTTCATCAGACGCAATACCTACTAAGGTTTTTATCTGAGTCATTGATTTGTCAAAATCGGATGCCATTTTTAAAGCAGCTCCGCCAGCTAAAGCAAGTGGTAGCGTTACTTTAGTTGATAGATTTTTACCAATATCAGTAACTTTTTTGCCAAAAGCCTGTAATTTACCAGATGCAGTATTAAGCGCACTCGTTAGCTTACTAGCATCTCCTATTATATCTATTCTGAGTTTTTGATCTTGCATAGTACAAAAATACTAAAAAAAAAGGCGTTAGAATTTAACGCCAGCTGCTATAGCTTTCTCTTTAAACGACTCGTAATCCTCTCTAGTGCCTTTGGGTTTTTCTACCTTATTGAATTTATCCTGTGGAAGCGGAAAGAGTTTCTCTGGTTTAATCATATTCTGGCGCTTTTGGCAGTTGACGTTATGTAACATAGTCGCCAAATATCTAATGCGCTCCCATTCCAGATTTTGTTTAATCATATAAGACTCGCCTAAAAGTTGATTCTCTTTCCAGGTGTGTACCCAAAATTTATCTGGATCAATGCCGACTTGCCCTATATAGTAATCCTCTAAATCATCCCAAGTTAGGGAGTCGGCTACTGCTTTCCCTTAGTATTGGCTACAGTTTTAGCCTGGCGATCAATTCCCATATTTAGGTCGTTTCCTAAAATACGAGATTCCATCATTGCTCCGATCATTTTCTCAAGCTCCTCCTGTCCTAGATCCTCAAGCCAAGCGCCTACTTTAAATTGATTGTAATCTATCTCATTGCCCTCCTCCTGGTCATTTGCTAAAATAGCACTATAAACCAAAGCACGAATAGCTGAAATAGAAACGCCACCAGAAAATAGGTCTCCTATTTTATCCAGTGGCACGTTCATTATTTCTGTAAAATTTGCCCAGAAATTCATACTAAAATGAAGTGTACGCTCTCGCCCACCCAGTTTAGTGGTGTAATAACCTCTCCTTTTGTTTGCCATTATGTAGTTACTTTATGTTAAGCGTTGACCGACTTAGTGATCGCTCCTGTCAATGTTATTGAACCGCTGTAGCTTACTGGTGACTCCATTTCAGCGCTCATTTCTACAGAGCTAAGGAATCCCTCAGCAGTGTAAACAGCGTCGCCAGTTACAGTCGTTCCAAATACGCAAGTTAATTGAGTTCTAGCTAGTAAATAGTCAGCGAGTTGAATAGCATTAGCAGTATCATCATAAGCTACTAAACCATCAAAAGAAAGCTCTCCAGACATTACTCCAGCGATAACCTCCTGGAATCCGTTACTATCTTTCGTAGTCGCTTCTGGTAAGTCATTGTTTAGAGATAATGAGCAGCTAGTAGTGTGTCCTAGTGCTGTGTCCTCAATCTTTAATATTAGGTTAGTTCCGTTAAATACTCCTGTTGTAGCCATTAGTTTTAAATTTTATACAAATATAGTTATTTTATTATTTATGTTTTTAGGTAGAAAATTGAATTGTACCATTTTCTCCAGCTGTAAATACTGTTACTTTATCTGATCCCTCTATATAGGTGTTAAAGGTTAATACAGTTGGCGATGTTGTTTCAGAAATTGTGTAACCACTAGGATAGCGTAATATTACGACTCCAGAGCCACCAGCACCACCACTTCCATCTACTGTAGCAGCTATACCAGCTCCGGCTCCACCACCAGTATTAGGGTCACCATCATCGCCATTTGATCCAGACGTGATGCCTTTTCCATCGCCACCTCCACCAGTACCTCCACTACCACCAGGATAACTACCTCCAGCAGCAGAATCAGAACCTCCTCCTCCGCCGCCGCCAGCAAAGTAAACATCTGATCCAGATACTTCACCTACTGATTCAGTTGTAGCATTTGTTGCGTTTAAAATATTAACAATTAAACCAGTGCCGCCATTACCAGCAGATGATGCTGGAGCAGTTTGCCCAACTTCGGAAGCTCCACCACCCCCACCACCTTTCCAAATTGCACTTGAATCTCCACCTGCATATCCTTGTATAACAGGTGTTGTAACAGCAGATCCTCCGCTATACAAATTAGGTCCAGAAACACCAGCGCCGCCACCAGATCCACCAGATCCTCCGTCAGATCTCCGACCAGCTACGCCTCCTCCAGTAGATGTTATAGTTGAAAATACAGAATTTAAACCAGATGTTTGAGCATAAGGACCCGAAATACCCGCATTACCTCCAGCCCCTACAGTTACAGTATAATTTGTGCTAGCATTTAAAGATAAAGATGATTCTGTGTGTCCATTTAAAGATGATGAGTTTGTATAACTTGTTCTCAAACCGCCGGCTCCTCCGCCTCCGCCGCCAGATCCACCAGCACCACCGCCACCAGCGACTACTAAATAATCAACTGTTAAAGCTGGTGCAGCAGCAGCTATACCTCCAGCCTCAGTAGTAACTAACCAGCCTTTAGTAGCGCCAGAATATAATAGCCTAGCGGTTTGGTTATCATTATCTAAAACTAAATCATCAGTAGCGCCTCTAAGGTTTAGCGTTCCAGGATCTAGTGTAATATTATTTGTACCAGCATTTGAGGCGTAATCTACTATGATAATCTCATCCCCAGCACTAGGCGAGGTTGGTAGAGTTACTGTGATAGCAGCAGAGCTAGTATCCACTAAATAACCCTCTCCACTTACAGCATCAAAAGTTGCTGTTTTAGCAGTAAGTTGCCAGTTAATTAACCCTCCAGAGTCTAAGTAGTCAAATGTTGCCTTTGTAAACGCCATTATTTATTTTTTTTATATTATTAATCAGCTACCAAATCCCAGCTAGTAGTGTCCTCATTCCAGGCGTACATTTCCCCATCATCTGGATACTCTACAGGAGCTTCCCATAGGCAGCTAGTTTCATTTAAAACCCAGCTATCGTATGGTTTTGGCGGAATAAAAGCATCTCGGCTATGATCATAGGTATAACCTACTCCAGCATAGTTTTTTCTAAATGCTTTTGATTGATCCGCACTAGGCTCATTTGTTACAGGATCATGATGCACTCCGCCTCTGGTATTATAAGAGGTGCGCTTGCATAATTGTCCAAACATATGCTGATAAACTAACTCGATATTAGTATCGGTTTCATCCTCATTTTTGCCTGTGCAAACTTTAGTAACTATGTTTTGATAGTTTAGTAATGCGTAATGTGCCATTTTATTTATTATTAATTTTTACCATATTAACTGAATTGTATAGTTCCG
>Ga0222714_10003253_pt1 | contig 16693 bp, 11 predicted proteins | sample C33_3DmetaG_FD_165048 | JGI IMG/M metagenome (GOLD analysis project Ga0222714, IMG submission 165048) | Estuarine water microbial communities from San Francisco Bay, California, United States - C33_3D | ecosystem: Environmental > Aquatic > Marine > Unclassified | place: USA: California...
GGCCGCTTGATCTGGCGCCAGTTCCGACTCGGTGTGCCGATGGCAGGCACCGCTGCGTCCGACCTGCTGGCAGTGTCCTTGTTCCAGCTCATGCAGGTCCGCATTGGGGCCGTAGATGGGGCGGCCACGCAGATCGTGATGGTGTCCACCTCGCTGTCCTACATGCCCGGCATCGGCCTCGCGCTGGCCGGGACCACGCTGGTCGGGCAGGCCATCGGCGCGGGCGATCGTGACTGGGCAGCCCGGCTCGGTAGCGGCATGATCAGGCTCGTCTCACTGTGGATGGGCGGCCTCGGCCTGCTGCTTGCCCTGTTCGGTCCCTGGCTCGTGCCACTGTTCGTCAACGCCGCCGACCCCAACGCCAGCGCGGTGGTCAAGCTGTCGCTGACCCTGCTGTGGATCGCCGCCATCTACCAGTTCGCAGATGGCCTGAACTTCGGCTCCAGCTTTTGCCTGCGTGGCGCAGGAGATGTGAACGTGCCGGCAGTCGTAGTCTTCGGCCTGGGCGCAACCGTGTTCGTGCCGCTGAGCTACCTGCTCACGTTTGCGCCCGGACAAGGCTGGTTCGGCGGCCCGGGCGCCGGGCTCGGCGCCATCGGTGGCTGGAGCGCGCTCGCGACCTACGCCGTGATCGTCGGGGTTTGCCTATGGCTCCGTTGGCGCAACGGCGCCTGGCGAGCCATCCGGCTCAGTTGAGACCTCATCGGCGGGCGCGTCTACACGGTCGTAGTCGCGGGCCAGCCGAAAACCGAGGTCTGACTGGCGGCGAGAAGGGGGCTCCGAATCCCGAGCCCCGGCCCTCGCCTGCGAGGGCTGGCTCGCCCACGACCCACCACGCACGGACTTGAGACTGCAGCCCCCCTGCCAGGTCCACGCCCTGCCGTCACGCGGTCGGCCCGCATAGCTGGCGGTAAAGCAGTCCTGGGTCCACTCGCGTACGTTGCCGATCATGTCGTAGGCGCCGAAAGCGTTGGGCCGGTAGCGCCCGGCCTCGCTCACCTCGGCAGCTCCATCCCGGCAGGCTGAGTTGGGCAGCCCCAGCCCGGTCAAACTCACGCTGCCGGCATCCAGCACGTTGGCGTAGTCACAGGCCAGCGTGACCGGCTGATCTTCCCGGGTATCTGCCGAGCCCCAGTAACGCGCGAAGTCGGTGCCACCTCGAGCCACGTATTCCCACTCGGCCTCGGCGGGCAAACGGAAGCTGCGCCCGCTGCGGGCAGACAGCCACTGGGCGTAGGCGCGCGCATCCTCCCAGTCGATGCAGGTCACGGGATCGTCAGGCCCCGGAGGCAGGGCGAAGCCGGGATCCCGCCAACTACGCTCTGGATCCTCCACCCACTGACCACCGCTCAGCACCCGGCAGCCACGGGGTGGATCGTAGCCACCCTCCTCGACGAACAGGGCGAACTCGCCGACCGTGATCTCACGTGCCGCAATGAAAAACGGCCGGCCGAGGCTCATCAGGACCTCCGGCACCTCGCCCGTGGCGCGATTGGCTTCAGAGCCTCCCGGCCGCGTGCCCATGCGAAATTCGCCGGGGGGAACCAGCAACATCTCCGGGCACTCACCGCAGTCGCGGGTCACCGAGGCCGGCGCCTGGGCCTGCGCGCCCACGGCGAGTACGGCAGCCAGCCCAGCAAGGTAACCAGACTTCATCGACTGCTCCTGCCGGTCTCGATATCACGGGCCACCCGAAAGCCGAGGTAGTCGGCCCGCAGGCCAGCCGGCGCCGATGCATGGTGGCCGCTGCGACTGCGCTCGGGCGGCGAGAGCCAGGCGCCACCGCGAATGACGCGCTCCTCGCAACCACCCAGCCAGGTCCACGCCTCGGACCCGGTCGGTCGACCTATCCTGCTGCCAGTCGCACAGTCCTCCGTCCACTCCCAGACATTGCCAATCATGTCCTTCAGGCCAAAGGCATTGGCCGCCAGCTGCCCGACGGGCGCTATGTCGGCGTAGCCGTCTCGACAGGCCGCCGCCGCCCAGCCCAGGGCATAGCGTGCCTGGGCGGTGAGGTCGTAGGTGTTGGCCTGTCCGCAGCCGTCGGCCGCGAGACTGCCCCAGGGCCTCGAGGTCACACTGCCGGCACGGGCCGCATATTCCCATTCGGCCTCGGAAGGCAGCCGGTACCTTTGCCGTGCCTTGCGGGAAAGCCACGCGACGTAAGCCTGCGCATCCGCCCAGGCGACACAAGTGACGGGGTGTTCATCGAGGGGGTCGGCAGGCACACCCGGCGTGCGCCAATCGCGCCGCCCATCGTCCGCATACCGCGACAAGGATTCATCCCAGAGTTGACAGCCCGGAGCGATCTCATGGCCGGTTTCCCGAATGAAGCGCGCAAACTCACCCCGGGTAACCTCCACACGACTCAGGGCGAAGGGACGCGACAGGCTGATGACCGTCCGCTCCGATTCCGGGGGGCCCGCGTGAACGGCAGGCTCGTCCGGTCCCGCCCCCATGACATAGCTGCCGGCAGGCATCCGGAGCATCTCGGGGCAGATCTCGCAGTCACGAAACGCCTCCTCGGCTGCCGCGGCACCCGACCCGCCGAGCAGCAGCCATAAGGCGAGCGATGCGCCAGTCAGGGTGCGAGCGATGTTCATGCCCGCAAGGCTGTCACGGGCACGAGTTGCCGGCAAGCCCCTGCTCCGACTCAACCGATCCTCACCGGCACGTAAATCTGACCCTCGCCCCGCTGCAGGAGCAGGGCCACCGTCGCCCGGGAACGATCGATCTCGCGACGCAAGTCCGCGAGGCTGTCCACCGGCTTGCCGTTGACCGCGATCAACACGTCACCCGGCTCGACCCCGGCCAGCGCGGCGGGACCCTCCACGTCTTCCACAAGCAGTTTCCCGTCGGTATCCAGGCGCCGTTGCTCATTGCTGCTGAGCGTCCGCACGGTGAGGCCGAGCTTGCCGGTCTGCGAATTATCGCTAGCCGGCTGGCGCTCGGAGCCACCTTCCTCCTCGACCTCCCCGACCTCGACGGCCACGCGCCTCGACTTGCCGTCCCGCCAGATCTCGAACTCCACGCTTGTGCCCGGCTCGACCTCCGCGACCAGCGGCGGCAAGTCCCCGGAGGCCTCCACTGCCTGTTCGCCCACGCCCAGGATGACGTCACCCGGACGGATGCCCGCCTCGTCAGCCGGCCCCTTGCGTTCCACGGAACTGACCAGGGCGCCCCGCGGCCGATCAAGCCCGAAGGAGTCCGCCAGCGCCTGATTGACGTCCTGAATGGTGACGCCGATGCGTCCGCGCTTGACCCTGCCATGCTCGATGAGCTGGTCCCGCACGCTGACCGCAACGTCGATGGGAATGGCGAATGACACGCCCTGATAGCCCCCGGTACGGCTGTAGATCTGCGAATTGATGCCGACCACCTCGCCCCTGAGGTTAAACAACGGCCCACCGGAGTTGCCTGGATTGACCGCCACGTCGGTCTGAATGAACGGAGTGTAAGCATCGCCCGGCAATGAACGGGCCTTGGCGCTGACGATACCTGCCGTCACCGAATTCTCGAAGCCGAAGGGGGATCCAATCGCGACCACCCATTCACCCACCTTGAGCGACTTCGGATCGCCCAGCCTGACGTACGGCAGTTCGCTGGCGTCTACCTTGAGCACGGCCACGTCGGTGCGCTCGTCGATGCCAACCACTTCGGCCAGATACTCGCGGCGGTCAGTCATTCTTACGGTTACTTCACTGGCTCCCTCCACCACGTGGGCATTAGTGAGGATGTAGCCATCCGGACTGACCAGGAAGCCGGACCCCTCACCGCGCACCGGTGGCCGCGGGCCGCGCGGCATGCCGAAGCCGAAGCGCTCGAAGAATTCGTACATCGGGTCGGAGGGGTCGAGTCCGGGTAGTCCGCCGCGACCGGTGGCGCGCGCAACCGTGGATACGTTGATCACTGCGGGCCCGAAGCTTTCCACCAGCGGACTGAAATCCGGCAGCCCCGCTGCATTAACGGTCACCGGGGCCGCGGGAGGCGGCTGCACACCCGCCAGCCGGGGGGCCTCTCCCGCCGCGGCGCGCTCATCGCCGGAGCAACCGGCCAGTAGCGAGCCAACCAGGACGACCAACGTGAGTCCGTGGGTTGCAGATCTGTTCAGTTTTTTGATGAAAATCATGGACCGCACCTCCATGCCTACGACCCGCCGTGGGCGGCAAAGTTGCATCGGTTTGGCGTCACGATATAGTCGCACGCCATGACAAAACCCGCCCGTGCTTTATTCTGGGTCCTTGCCCTCACGCCAGTGCTGGCCGCCGCCGCCACGCTGCCGGACCGGCCCCGTGCGGTCCTGCGTCAGCAGTTGGTGAAGGAAGAGTCGGTGACGGTCGTGGTGCGCGACGTCGCCAGTGGCGAGAGCCTGATCGAACTCAACCCGCTCACGCCGCGCTCACCGGCCTCGACCCTGAAGCTGCTGCCCACCTGGGTGGCCCTCGAGATGTTGGGACCCGCGCACAGCTGGAAGACCCGGGTCTATGCGGACGGGCCGGTCCGGGGTGGGGTGCTGAAGGGCAACCTCTACCTGCAGGGGGGCGGTGACCCCATGATGACCCTGGAGCGCTGGTGGAAACTGATCACCGACCTGCGCCAGACCGGACTGCGGGTCATAGAGGGCGACGTGGTCATCGATGAGGAGCTGTTCGCTCCCCTCGCTGAGCGGCGCGGGGACTTTGACCGCCGCCCACAGCGCACCTACAACGTGCTGCCCCACCCCCTGCTCGTCAACCTGCAGAGTATCGAGTTCACCGTCCGGCCGGCCGATGACGGGCGCACCATCGAGGTCGGCGCCACGCCGCTGCCCAGCAACCTCGAACTGCAGAATCGGATCCGGCCCTCGAACGGGCCGTGCAACAGCCGCAACCGGAACTTCTCCATCCAGCATTCCGAGGACCGCCCCCTCAACCTGGTGGTTAGCGGTACTGTGTCGGTGAATTGCCCACCGCAGAGTGCCCGCCAGGCGGTCATGAACCCGGTTGACTACGCTTACGGCAGTTTCAGGCAGCTTTGGGAACAGCAAGGCGGCAGCATTGGTGGAGGATTGCTGCGGGCACCCACTCCGCCCAAGTCCAAGCTGCTGCTCTCGCGCGACTCGCCCACCCTCGCTGAAGTCATCCGGGTGGTGAACAAGTTCTCAAGCAACGTCATGGCGCGCACGCTGGTACTGACCATCGCGGCCGAGAACGGCAGCCTGCCGGCCAGCAGTGCGGCCGGTGAGGCGCTGATCGATGGGTGGCTGCGAAACCAGGGCCTGGCGTTCGAGGAACTGGTGATCGACAACGGTTCTGGCCTCTCACGCAAGGCCAGGATATCGGGCGACAGCATGGCACGCATGCTGGCCGCCGCCTGGCGCAGCCGCTACGCGCCGGAGTTCATCGCCACGCTGCCAATGGGCGGGCTGGACGGCTCCCTGCGCAAACGCTTCAAGCGGCTCAAGGACCCAAGCCGCGTCCGGATGAAGACCGGCAGCCTGAATGGAGTCAGCTCGCTGGCCGGCTACGTGACCGGCCGATCCGGGCGCACCTACGCGGTGGTGATCATGGTCAACCAGAAGAGCGCGCAGTATGGCTCGGGCGACCTCATCGAAGGCGCGGTCGTCGACTGGGTACTCGATCAATGAGCCAATCGGGCGGCCAGCCACGACCGGAAGCTGCCATCCAGCACCTCCGGCCAGCCGCGACGGTACTCCTGCCGAAGCAGCGGCGCGATCTCGCCGAGGGCCTCCCAGCCGCCATGGGTAAGCGAGAGCAGGCAGCCCTCTGCGGTTGAATGGATCTCCACCTGAACCCACTGGGCGCTGTCCGGCTCCCGACCCGGGTGCCAGGTAAACAACAGCCGAAATCGGCCCTCATCCATTTCGAGCACCCGGCCCCAGGCCTGGTGCTCGCCGGCGGGCGTCACCTCCAAGACTGCGCCGCCCGGGGTGGGTTCCAGCACGCAGCAAGTCCGTGGGTCACGGGACAGGGAGTGGGTCATTACGGGCCACCAGTCAGCAAAATGATGCACAAAGGCCTCCCAAACCGGTTGCGCCGGGCACGGCAGCTGCAGCTCCACGGTAAAGGGCGGGCACTGGTCAGGCATTGGATTCGCGGCCAGCTGACTGGGACCGCGCTAGGATAACGGACGGAGGCCCATCAATGAGCGATGACCGTCGACCCCTGAGCCGGCTCGAACTGCTGGAACTGGCCGCTGCCGGAGCCGGCGTCGGTCACTGGACCTGGTGGCTTGAAGAAGGCGTCTCTCACTTTGACGAACGATGCGCCCAGCTGCTGAACCTGCCGGAGGGTGTCTACGGATTATCGGATGATGATTTCTGGGCGCTGCTGCATCACGAAGACCTCACCCTCAGGCAAACGAGCTTTACTGCGATGCTTCGCAGCAAGGACCCTACCTACAAGACCCGCTACAGGGTGCGCGATGCCAAAGGAAATTGGCGGTGGCTTGAAGCCAGGGCTCAATTCTTTGCGGCGATTGATGGCAAACAGGGTGCCCGCTGCGCCGGCATCCTCTTTGACGTTGAGCAGCGCGACCACGAGGCAGAACTGATCCGTGAACAGCGCCTGCGCCTGGACCTGGCCCTTACTGCCTCCGGGCTGGGGGTGTTCGATGGCAGCATTCATCAAGGCCGTGTCACGCGGCTTTTTTGCGACCAAAGATATCGTGACATCACTGGACTTGACCATGGGGGAAGCACGGAGCAGGAAACGTTGCAGCGCTGGATCGCCGACCCGGACGGGCAAAGCATGGCGCCTGAAGTGTTGGTGGGTTACGTACATCCTGACGACTCCCCGCGAATACTGAACAGCATCCAGTCCCTGATCTTCGGTGATGCGCAAAAAATCAGTTTTGAGGGCAGAATCGTCCGTCCGGACCGGCGCTTGACCTGGGTCCGCATGGAAGGTGCGTGTGTGCACCGCCATGCCGACGGCTCTGCCGCGCGGATTCTCGGCACGCTGGAGGACATCACCGAGAGGGCGCAACGTCAAATCATGATCCGCATGGGTGAGGACCTCGCGGGCTTCGGATTCTACGAGTACGACATCGGCAGCAGCATGATCCACTGGTCGCCGGGGACCTATGCGGTGTTCAAGCTGGATCCGGAGAAATACTCGCCCGTGCTGGGGACCCAGCGCCACATGTACGACGTCCGCAGCCGCGAATTGATAATCACCGCATTCGAGCGTGCGTGCCGGACTGGCGAGGGCTACGACCTGGAACTGCTGGGCACTGACGCCCACGGTAGCCTGCTCTGGACCCGCAACAGCGCCCGAGTGGAATTGGTCGACGGCAAGCCCGTCAAGCTGTTCGGCGTCATTCGCAACATCACCCCACGCAAGCTGCTCGAAGCAAGGCTGATGGATGCAAACCGGCTGGAACAGCGCAGGCTGGGTCGGGAGTTGCACGACGGCCTGGGCCAGCAATTGACCGGCATCTCCCTCATGATGGAGGGCATTCGATCAGAACTGGGTTCCGTTGAACCCGCAGTGGCAGAACGCCTCGCCAAGGTGTCAGGCTTGGTCCATGACGCGATCCGCGATACCCGCCAACTGGCCCAGGTGCTGTCACCCGTTCATGAAGGGCCGGAGGGACTGGTACCAGCCCTGCGCCTGCTGATCGAGCAGGTCCGCGGCGCAGGTCTGGAATCGGCGTTGCTTGAGACAGACACGCAAGGTGCCATCGAACTTTCTGCGCAAGCGTGCAGCGACCTGTACCGGGTTGCCCAGGAGGCAATCAACAATGCGCTTCGCCACGCCGCGCCGACCTCGGTCGTGCTGCGGCTGTCGGCGACCGCCGAGACGGTGGAGCTCGAGATCCTTGATGACGGCCGCGGCATCGATCCTGGCTCGCTGGAAAAACCTGGCTTCGGCCTGCTCAGCATGCGCCATCGCGTCGGCGGGCTGCAGGGCAGGCTCGAGATCACCCGGAAAGACCGAGGCACCAGGGTGCGGGTGACGGTCCCTCATTCGTCCGACCCCTGAGGCGCTCGGTCGAGCGCGCGTAGCAGCGCCCGCTGGCAGTCGAGGTTGGCAACCAGCTGATTATGGGAGGCGCAGACAAACCTCGCGTCGCGTGCTCCGCTACTGATTGATGCGGAGCCAGCCGTCAGGGGCCAGGTCGGCTGGCCGGCCGCGCTGGCACGGGTCACCGTGCCATCTCCTGGTTCGAGCATCAGCCGCTCATAGTCGAGACCGGGCCGGCGCCAGCGCAGGGTGTCGGGCCGGGCCCTCCCATGCCATTGACCAGCCACCCGCTCGAGCATCAACCGCGCCACGGTTGGCCGGCAATCTCCGCCGATGGTGTGGTAACCCAGTTCTGTTGGCAGCGGCGCCGAGCGAATCGCCTCGCGGAACTGGCGAGCCCGCTCGAGCCGGCCAAGGAAGGCCAGCTCCAGCACGGCTACCCGCTCATGGGTTGCTCCCCGACCACCTGCGTCGGCTCGCACTCGAGCACGTATACGTTCGTCGAAGACCCCAAGACCAAACTCGCGCCAGAGGTCCGGGTCGCAGCTGTCGCCGGGCACTGGCCTGCCTCGGTCGTCCAACAGCCACGCATCGTCGCCGTGCGGCAACAACTGATAGGGACTCTCCGCCGTCATCAGCGTTTCGGGTGCGACCGTTCCGAGGCCCAGCGGTTCGCCCTCGAGCAGGGCCTGAAAGCCGCGCGTCAGCCCAAGTTCAGGCACACCGATGGCCACCACTCGCTCGACCCGTGCGGCACCGGCAAAGTCGGGCGCCTCGGCAACGGCCGTTGCCAGGCTGCGTGCGCCATGCAGCAGGTAGTAGCGCGCCAGCGTCCCGCCGCTGGAGTGAACAACCAGGTCGACGCGCTGGCCCGGTCGCGGGGAAGCCGCGGCCACCTGGTCTACCAACCGGGCCAGTTCCCGCGCAGCACTGACCAGGTCACGCCGCCAGTCGTAAAGGAATAGATATAGCGGCGGCGCATCACTCGAGGGGGGGCGCCCGACTTCGGTCAGCCGATAGCCGCCGGCTTCGATCAGCATGCCTACCAACGGACCATAAAAATCGACGGTGCCGATGGCGTCAAACAAGCCAGCAACCTCGACGTCATCGTCCAGCGCCTGGCCGGTCTCCGGATCGAGCGGTAGGGCCAGCTGGTCGTAATCGTCCAGCAGCAATTCCGCGGCGCCCATCGGCCAGACTTCCCGTCCACCGGCGCGACGTCTCAAGCGGGCACCGAAAGCGCCGTGCACGAATATCAAGGGAGGTCGGGGGGCGGCTCGATGAAACCATTCGGGGGGCTCGCTCAACCACCTGCCCACCGGACCACAGCCGGACAGGGGCAGGGCCGCGGCGAGCGACGCGATCAGCCGCCGGCGCGACCTGTCAGCGCGGTGCCGTCGACTCATAGCGGGCAGCCGCCCTGCGCAATTCTCCCGCAACCCGCTCGCGCAGGGTGGCGGGACCCAGCACCTCCACTTCCGATCCATGGCGCAGGATGTCCATGACCAGTTCCGGTTCCTCGCTGTAGGGCACGTCCAGCAGGTAGTGGCCATCGGCTTCGAACGCGCCCCGCTGTCCAGAGTGCCAGGTCTCGCTCGCCACCCAGCGCGCGCGCGCCGGCGAAAAGCGCAGCCGGGCCAACTTCACCTGCTCGCCCGCAAAAATGCCGTAACCGGCCCTGAGGACTGCATCCAGCTGCAGCGGGTTCACCTCGCGCGACGCCTGCTCCAGTACCGCTGCACTACCGATGGCATCCACCGCAAAAGTGCGCAGATCACCGCGGGTATGACACCAGGCATCTAGGTACCAGTTGTAGCGATAGTGGACCAGCCGCTGCGGAGACACCGTCCGCTCGATCCGTTCGCCGGTCTGCCGTCGCAGGTGACTGATCCGCAGCCGGCGCCGGTTCAGCAGCGCAAAGGAGAGCGCCTCGAACACCTCGCGGTCCACCGGCCGCGTACCCATGGGCAGGAGCTTGATGCGGTTGCGGATTTCCCGGTGCCCCTGGTCGCCGCCTTCCAGGAGGCCCGCCAGGCGTTCCCGCAGAGGTTCGAGCTGTCGCGACAACAGTCCGGTTCCCAGCTGGCCGAGCAGGTGTTCTATTTCCAGCAGGGCGTAAATCTCGGCTGGACTGAACCAGACACCGGGTAATTCCGCCACGTCGGCGCCCGGCTCCAGCACATAGGACTGCTGCTCGGCACACCACATGATGGGCACGTTGAGCCGGTCACGCAGGTACTCGATGTCGCGCTTGAAGGTTGAGTGGGAGACCTCCAGCTCCTGCTCAATCTGGCGCCGGGTCAGCGAGCCTTGCTCCAGCAAGCGACTGCGGATCCGGTAGAAACGCTCGGTCCGGTCCACAGCGCCTCCCGCAGGGCCCGCTAGCCCGCCGGCGCCAGGCGCAGGATCCGGCTGGCCGTTCCGGAGTCGGTCAGCAGATAGACGGCACCGTCCGGGCCCTGCCGAACGTGTCGGAGACGCTCCCCAAGGTCGATGCGTTCCTCGCCGAGCACTCGATGGTCGTCGGAAATCTGCAAGCGGATCAGCGCCTGCGCAGACAGCGTCGCCAGCAGCAGGTGCCCCTTCCACGCCTCGATCAGGTCGCCCGAATAAAAAGCAATGCCGGAGGGCGACACCGAGGGGACCCAGTGGTACACCGGCTGTTCCATGCCCGCCTTCTCGGTGCCCTCGCCGATGCTGGGCCCGTAATACTCGCGCCCGTAAGTGATCACCGGCCAGCCATAGTTGAGGCCCGCCTGGATGCGGTTGACCTCGTCGCCTCCGCGCGGACCGAATTCGGCGCCCCACAGGTCACCGGTCAGGGGATGGAGGTCGGCCCCTTGGACGTTGCGATGGCCAAGCGAAAAAGTCTCGGGCAGCGCGCCCTCGCGCCCCAGGTAAGGGTTATCGTCCGGCACGCCACCATCCCGCCGGATCCGCACGACCTTGCCGAAATGCGTGGAGAGATCCTGCGCACCGTCGCGTTGTGAGCCCCGGTCGCCGAGCGTCACGAACAGGTTGCCATCCCGGGCAAAAACCAGGCGCGAGCCATAATGATGCTTGCTGTCCAGCTTGTCCCGCTGCTGGAAAATAACCTCGAGCCCCTGCAGCGTTTCACCCACCAGGCGGGCGCGGGCCACCGCCGTCCCTGACTCATCGCCCTCCCCGGGCTCTGAGTAGCTCAGGTAGACGAGCCCGTTCTCGCTGAAATCAGGGTCGAGCGCCACGTCCAGCAGGCCACCCTGGCCGACCGCCCGCACCGCAGGCACGCCCGCCAGCGGGACGGACAGTTTCCCGTCTTGGTCCAGCAACCTGAGACGCCCCGGTCGCTCGGTGACCAGCGCCCGACCGTCGGGCAGAAAGGCCAGGCCCCAGGGGTGCTCCAACCCCTCGGCCACGGTGCTGACCGCCAACTTGCCGGCCTCGACATCCAGCACTCGATCTGCCGGGACGGCAGCCGGCGTCGCGGAAGAACAGGCGGCCATCAAGCCGGTCAGGCACACGACACGGACCATGTAACGCAACGCTCAACCCTCCCGACCGGTCACCCCGGTGATGATGTAACCACCGGACTTCGCATCGTGCTCCAGCGCAAGCAACTTGCGATCCCGGGCTTCCTCCAGCAGCTTCCCGAAGGTCTTGAAACCGTGGTAGGTCTCGTTGAAACCGGGTTTGCGACGCTTGAGGGCCTGCTTGACCATCGAGCCCCAGATCTTCTCACCCGGGTCGCGGTCCTCCATCAGCGCCTCGATGGTCTCGAGGACCAGGTCGAGGGCCTCCTGCTCGCGTGATTCCTCCGGACTGGGCGCCTGGCGCGGTGCCGCGCGGCTGCCACGACCACGGCGACGCCCGCCACCCGCCTGCTCGGCTTGCCGGGCCAGGTCGTCGTAGTAGATGAATTCGTCGCAGTTGGCGATCAGCAGGTCCGACGATGAATTCTTGACACCGACGCCGACCACGGTCTTGTTGTTCTCCCGCAGCTTGCTGACCAGCGGGGAAAAATCGGAGTCGCCGCTGATGATCACGAAAGTATCGACGTGCGCCTTGGTATAGCAGAGGTCCAGCGCGTCGACCACCATGCGGATGTCCGCCGAATTCTTGCCGGACTGCCGAACGTGGGGGATGTCGATGAGCTCGAAGGCGGCCTCGTGCATGCCGGCCTTGAACTCCTTGTAGCGCTGCCAGTCGCAATAGGCCTTCTTGACCACGATGTTGCCCTTCAGCAGCAGGCGCTCGAGCACCTTGCCGATGTCGAAGGCGGCATAGTTGGCGTCGCGAACGCCGAGGGCGACGTTCTCGAAATCGCAGAACACCGCCATGATCCTTGTACTGGACTGTAAGGCCAAGAAACTCCTCCCGGAACCGGTAGAATATCACGGGCATGAACGCCACCCTCCCGCTGCCCCTGGTCGAGTACACGCCGCCCGTCGAGGAGAGCCCACCACCGCGGCTGCGTGAGATCCCCTACAACTACACCTCGCTGTCCGACCGAGAGGTGGTTTCACGCCTGCTGGGCGAGGAAGCCTGGGCACTGATCCAGGGCCTGCGAGGCGAGCGCCGCACCGGGCGTTCCGCCCGCATGCTCTACGAAGTGCTCGGCGACATCTGGGTGGTTCGTCGCAACCCCTACCTGCAGGACGACCTGCTCGACAACCGCCGGCGCCGGCGGGCGCTGATCGAGGCCATGGAACACCGACTGGCCGACATCGACCGCCGTCGCGAGCCGGCCTCCGCCGAGTCCGACGTCCGTGTGGCGGCCCTGCTCGAGAGCGCCCGCGCTGCGGTCAGTGCCTTCGAGGACGACCTGGATACGCTGGCCAGGCTGCGCGGCAAGGCGCGTCGCGTGCTCGGTCGTCACACTCGCGCCGACAATCTGCGCTTCGACGCCTTCGCGAGGGTCTCGCACGTCACCGACGCCACCGACTGGCGAGTGGAATATCCGTTCCTGGTGATCTGTCCCGATGAAGAGGACGAGTTGCCGGGTCTGGTCAAGGCCTGCATCGAACTCGGCCTGACCATCATCCCACGCGGCGGCGGGACCGGTTACACGGGCGGTGCCATTCCGCTCACCCCGCTCTCCGCCGTCATCAACACGGAGAAGCTGGAGCACCTGGGTCCCGTCGAGCGGCGCGCGCTGCCCGGTGTCGCCGGGGAAGTGCCCACCGTGTTCAGCGGCGCCGGCGTGGTCACCCGCCGGGTTGCCGACGCGGCCCAGGCCGCCGGTCTGGTGTTTGCCGTGGATCCCACCTCGGCCGACGCGTCCTGCATCGGCGGCAACGTGGCGGTCAACGCCGGCGGCAAGAAGGCCGTGTTGTGGGGCACGGCGGTCGACAACCTCGCCTGGTGGCGGATGGTCGATCCGGAGGGTAACTGGCTGGAGGTGGAGCGCCTGGGACACAACCTCGGCAAGATCCACGAGGTGGAAACGGCCACCTTCCAGTTGACCTGGAAGGACGGCAAGCAGCCGGCCGACGAGGCGCGCGTCATCAGGACCGAGCGGCTCGCCATCCCCGGCAGCCGTTTCCGCAAGGCCGGCCTCGGCAAGGACGTCACCGACAAGTTCCTCGGCGGGCTGCCGGGCGTGCAGAAGGAGGGCTGTGACGGCCTGATCACCGCGGCGCGCTGGATCCTGCACCGGATGCCGCCCCATGCGCGCACGGTTTGCCTGGAGTTCTACGGGCAGGCGCGTGAGGCCATCCCGGCCATCGTGGAAGTGAAGGATTACCTCGACAGTCGCGGCAAGGCCACCGGCACCCTGCTGGCGGGCCTCGAGCATCTCGACGAGCGCTACCTGAAGGCCGTGGGCTACGCCCCGAAGTCACGGCGTGGCGGGCTGCCGAAGATGGTCCTGATCGGCGACCTGGTGGGCGAGGACGACGCGGCCGTGGCCCGCGCGACCTCTGAGGTCATTCGCATTGCCAACGCCCGCGGCGGAGAAGGCTTCGTGGCCGCGAGCCCCGAGGCCCGCAAACGCTTCTGGGCCGACCGCGCGAAGACCGCGGCCATTTCCCGCCACACCAACGCCTTCAAGATCAACGAGGACGTGGTCATCCCGCTCGACCGCCTCGGCGACTACACCGACGCCATCGAGCGCATCAACATCGAACTGTCGACCACCAACAAGCTGCGGCTGGTGGCGGAACTGACAGGGCTGCTGCGCGGCCCGCTCAAGCTGGCGCCGGCCGAGGACGAGGAAACCCACCTCGACGCCGCTGCGCTCCTCGGCGAGCGCCCGGCCCAGGCGCTGGAGATCCTCTCCCGGACTGCCCGGCGCTGGTCGTGGCTGCTGGAGAACCTCGACGCACGGCTCTGCGACCTGTTGCCTGCACTGCCCGGGCTGTTCGCTGCCCCGCTGGCCAGCCAACTCGTCGAGCGCGCGAGCCAGCGGCCGGACACGACCCTGTTTGAACTGATGCAGGAGCGCACGCTGCGCACCTCCTGGAAGGTGGAGGTGCGCACCCCGCTGGAGCGCCTGTTCACGGGGGCAGAGTTTGCCCCGATCCGCGAGGCGGCACGGGCCGTGCACAAGCGGGTGCTGCGCAGCCGGCTGTTCGTCGCCCTGCACATGCATGCTGGCGACGGCAACGTGCATACCAACATCCCGGTCAACTCGGATGATTACGCCATGATGCGCGAGGCCGAGGAGACGGTCGAACGGATCATGGCCATTGCCCGCTCGCTGAACGGCTCCATCTCCGGCGAGCACGGCATCGGCATCACCAAGTACGGCTTCCTGACCGAAGCCGAGGTAGCTGAATTCCGCGCCTACAAGCAGCGGATCGACCCTGAGGGTCGCTACAACCGCGGCAAGTTGCTGCCCGGTGCCGACCTGCGCCATGCCTACACGCCAAGCTTCGGCCTGCTGGGGCACGAGTCGCTGATCATGCAGCAGTCCGACATCAATTCCATTTCGGACGCCGTCAAGGATTGCCTGCGCTGCGGCAAGTGCAAGCCGGTCTGCGCCACCCACGTGCCGGGGGCCAACCTGCTCTATTCGCCACGCAACAAGATCCTGGCCACCTCGCTGCTGGTCGAGGCCTTCCTGTACGAGGAGCAGACCCGCCGCGGGGTCTCGGTGCGCCACTTCGACGAGTTCGGGGACGTGGCCGATCACTGCACCATCTGCCACAAGTGCGCTGCGCCCTGCCCCGTCGACATCGACTTCGGCGACGTGTCGATGGCCATGCGTGACCTCCTGCGTCGTCTCGGCAAGCAGCGCTTCAACCCGGCCAAGCGGGCCGCACTGTTCTTCCTGGAGGCGAACCGTCCCGAAACCATCAAGGCGGCCCGCAAGGTCATGATCGACTGGGGCTACCGGGCTCAACGGCTGGGGCATCGGGCGCTGGCGGGCTTCGCCCGCCGCCAGACCCGTCAACCGCCGGCCACCACCGGCCGGCCGCGCCTGCATGAGCAGGTGGTGCATTTCGTTAACAAGAAGATGCCCGGCGGCCTGCCCAAGCGGACCGCGCGGGCCCTGCTGGATATCGAGGACCGCAACTACGTACCGGTAATCCGCGATCCACAACGCACCACCGCAGACTCGGAGGCCGTCTTCTACTTTCCTGGCTGTGGCTCGGAAAGGCTGTTCTCCCAGGTCGGCCTGGCCACCCAGGCCATGCTGTGGAAGGTCGGGGTCCAAACCGTCCTGCCGCCCGGTTACCTCTGCTGCGGCTATCCGCAGCGCGGCGCCGGCGAATTCGACAAGGCCGAGAAGCTCATCACCGACAACCGGGTCCTGTTCCACCGGGTGGCCAATACCCTCAACTACCTCGACATCAAGACGGTGGTGGTCAGCTGCGGCACCTGCCACGATCAGTTGCAGGGCTACCGTTTCGAGGAGATCTTTCCGGGCGCCCGCATCGTCGATATCCACGAGTTCCTGATGGAGAAGGGCGTGACCGTGGAAGGCGTGACCGGCGTCCGCTACATGTACCACGACCCCTGCCACTCGCCCATGCAGGAGCACGAGCCGCTGACCGTGGTCAACACCCTGATGAACGCCGCCGCCAACGGCAAGGTGGTCAAGAACGACCGCTGCTGCGGCGAATCGGGCACGCTGGCCGTGGTGCGTCCGGACGTCTCGACCCAGGTACGCTTCCGCAAGGAACAGGAACTGTCCCGCGGCACGGCGGCCCTCCGCGCCGACGGCTTCGAAGGGGAGATCAAAGTGCTCACCTCCTGCCCCTCCTGCCTGCAGGGGCTGGCAAGATTTTCGGATGACACCGGGCTCGACGCGGACTACATCGTGGTCGAACTGGCCCGTCACGTGCTGGGCAAGGACTGGATGCCCGACTACATCCGCATGGCCAACACGGGCGGCATCGAGCGCGTCCTGCTCTGAGATTAATTTATTTTATAAAAAACAAATGTTTATAATGTTTTTTTAATAAATATTGTTAGGTCAGGGCGGGCCACACTTTGCATCGGCCGCCACGGACACTATTATCTCCGGGGCGGATTTCCCGCCCCGTCAGTGAAAGGGGTTGATTGCAATGGCGATTTCGGTAGGCGGCGATGCTTCTGAGCCCATGGTGGAGCCCAATGTCATTCCGTTGGTGGACATCATGCTGGTGCTGCTCATCATCTTCATCATCACCATCCCGGTGATGACCCACGCGGTCAAGATCGACCTGCCGCGCGACACCCCCAGCGAGCCCACGGAGCCGCCCGAGGTCATCAACCTCGAGATCGACTTCGACGGCAGCATCATCTGGAACGGCTCGGTG
>Ga0222714_10003254_pt1 | contig 16689 bp, 14 predicted proteins | sample C33_3DmetaG_FD_165048 | JGI IMG/M metagenome (GOLD analysis project Ga0222714, IMG submission 165048) | Estuarine water microbial communities from San Francisco Bay, California, United States - C33_3D | ecosystem: Environmental > Aquatic > Marine > Unclassified | place: USA: California...
ATGATCCAACCTTGTATCAGCGGGCGTAGACAGCAAAAAGTGGGCATTCTTGCTTGTCTTTTTTTATTTTGATAGTAGTATGTCGGCCTTTCGCGGGGCGTTAGCTCGGGCGAAATAGCTGTTCGTATTGCCGGGTACTGAATCTGAAACTGGTTCTTGGATTTCAACTTCCGGTATCATCAAATCCTGTTACATGCGGGATGCTGAGCAAGACACATTTTTGGGGTAAATGGGGGCCGTTAGCTCAGTTGGTAGAGCACCGGGCTTTTAACCTGATGGTCGATGGTTCGAGTCCATCACGGCCCACCACCCAAAACCTTCCACCAAACTCCGCTTCATTCTTCACCTAATTCACAGCCTCAGTCGAGGCGTTACAGACATCACCAGTATTGTTCGGCGGTTACTTCGTGTCGGCAATTTGTGTGTTGTTCCATCAGTAAAACCGCCAGTCTGCTGTCAGTCCCGTTGAGAGGCCTGTGTTAAACTGTGCCCTCTTGCCAAACACATAATAGACCATGACAATTTTCGAAACTGACAAACTCGCCTCCGATACCGAGCTGGTTCGACGCTACCTCGACAATGCACAGCCTTCTGCCGACTTGACCGCAGCCGACACGGAGAGAGTAATAGACCGGATCAAACAACTCCTGCAGACGCGCAGAGCCAAACTGGTCGCGCACTATTACGTCGCCGCAGAATTGCAGGAACTCGCGGAAGCCACCGGAGGCTTTGTCGGAGATAGTCTGGAAATGGCACGTTTTGGACGCGACGCAGATGCCGACATCCTGGTAGTCGCTGGCGTGCGTTTCATGGGTGAGTCAGCCAAGATTTTGAGCCCGGACAAGCGCGTACTGATGCCTACGCTTGAAGCAACCTGCTCCCTGGATATTGCCTGTCCCATAGATCGCTTTGCCCCTTTCTGCGATGCCCATCCCGATCATACCGTAGTCGTCTATGCGAATACTTCGGCAGCGGTAAAAGCGCGGGCAGACTGGGTGGTGACCTCCAGTATCGCACTGGATGTCGTCGAATATTTGATGGAGCAGGGCGAACAGATCATCTGGGCTCCTGACAAACATCTCGGGAACTACATCAAAAACACCACCGGCGCCGACATGCTGTTATGGGATGCTGCTTGCGTCGTACACGAAGAATTCAAAGCCCGCGGCTTGCTGGACATGCGAGCGCTCTACCCGGACGCAGCGGTACTGGCTCACCCCGAATCACCGGAGGCTGTGCTCGCCATAGCTGATGTTATTGGTTCCACGACCCAGATTATCAAGGCGGCAATGCAATTGCCTAACCGGGATATAATCGTCGCAACTGACAAGGGAATCTTTCACAAACTGCAACAGTTGGCGCCAGGCAAAAATTTCATCGTCGCGCCCACAGCCGGCAATGACGCGACCTGTCGTAGTTGTGCTCACTGTCCATGGATGGGAATGAATTCACTGCAACGCCTGCTGCTATCACTGGAGCGACTGGATAACGAAATTCGGGTGGATGCGGGAATTGCCGAGAGGGCGATGGTGCCGCTACAGCGCATGCTCGATTTCGCGGCTCAGAACCAACTGAAAGTCAGGGGCAAAGCGTAACCAAAGGTTGTAGGGTGAGCTTCCAGTAAATAGGTGTTTAGCGGGAGCAAGACCGCGCCACGATCTACCCCTGCAGCTTGCGCTGTAACTCTTCCACTTCCTTGATCTTCTGTTGCAGGCGCGCCTCCACAGCGGCTGAAGCGCCCGCTTCACTTTCCACACGCAGTGCATAGCGAAGCTGGTCTCTGGCGTTCTGATAATCACCCAGCAAGACGTAGTATTCGGCACGTGCCTGATGCACCTTGCTGATATTGCCTGCCTGTCCCTCGACCTCCGCCAGTTTGTACCAGAGATAGGCATCAGTCGGTCGTGTGATGGCGTGATTGTCGAGGATGTCTGCCGCGGCTTGATAATCCCTTGCTTCGATGAGGGCGTCGGCGTATGCCATCGTCAGGGGGTGGTTATTCGGGTTGATGTCCAGATGCCGGCGTAAGAAGGCGAGTGCCTGCCCCGGTTCATTCTGTTCGGTAAAAATCTCGGCCTGGGTTACCACATAACTGATGCGATTCGGATCTTTGTCCAGCAGTGGGGCCAGAGTTGCGCTGGCCTCGGCGTATTGCTTGTTCTCTTCATACGCCACCGCAAGACCGTAGCGATTGGCATCGCGGGTGAACTCAGAGGTACTCTCATCCAGCAACTTCTGGTACGCAAGAATCTGGGCAGGTTTGTCGACGGCGTAGTGGGCCACGACCCGGGCGCGCATGATCTGGTATTCCTGATTTGCCAAGTACTCGCGATCGGGATACCGCACTGCGCGACCTCGACTGTCGGCAATACGGGATTCAGTCACCGGGTGCGACAGCATGAATTCGGGCGGGCGGCGACCAAATCGGTTGATAGCAACAAGGCGCTCGAACAGGGAGGTCATCGCATTGGGATCGAACCCGGCGTTGTACATGGTGTCCTGGCCAACTCGATCTGCCTCTGCCTCGTTACTGCGGCTGAATCGCAACTGGTTTTCCAGTGCCCGACCCTGGGTGGCGGCAATCGCAGCCTGACCATGAGAGGGGTCTGAGGTGGCCATTATCACGACACTGGCCAGTAGGGTGGCGAGTTGGGGGATGCGGGCACTCTGGGCCTGATCAATGCCCCGGGCAAAATGGCGCTGGCTTACGTGCGCGATCTCGTGGGCCATGACCGAGGCGAATTCCGCTTCGGACTGGGCATTGAGAAACAGCCCGGTATTGACGCCGATAATACCGCCGGGGGCGGCGAAGGCATTCAATTGTTCGCTATCGATGATTATGAACGACAGCCGGTGGTCGCGGAGTTGGCTCTTCGAGGCGAGTTTGTAGGTAACCGTTTCCAGATAGGAGTTGAGCAGGGCATCGGGAATAGTCGGGGCGCTTCTTCGGAGCTGGCTCAGGAACTGTTGGCCCAGCTCATACTCCTCATCAATAGTCACCGTTCCGGAGATGCGGTCTCCCAGTGTCGGTAGCGGTGTCTGGGCATGACTCCACATCGCTGGCAAACATGACAGCAAACCTGACAGGAAAAGGGTGGCAAATTGAGGGCGCATTGCAAGTTTCACGTAACGGTTTAGACCGAGATTAGCACAAATAATTCCCGTTGCGAGGCTGCCTCAGCGCCAATTTTGGTGATCCCGACCTGACTCCCTGGGAGTTTATTGGGTCTGCGCATAGGCAGCAGGGGTCAGAGCTTGTAAAATGCCCCGATGGAACCCAATGTTGATGTTGAGCTGGATGTAAGCGGGTTGCAGTGTCCCATGCCACTGCTGAAGGCCAAACTCGCGCTGAATAATATGCAGTCACAGCAAATCCTGAAGGTCACCGCGACAGATCCGGGTTCAGAGAAGGATTTCCATCTTTTCGTCAAGCAAAGCAATCATCTGATTCTGGATTTCCAGAAGAATGACTCCGCCTATTTTTACTGGATTAAAAAAGGCTAATCGATGAAAAAATTGCTGAACGACTTTCTTGATCGGTATTTCCACGATGAAGAATCCATCATCCTGTTGGTATTACTGATCTCCGGTCTTGCCGTTTTGCTCTTGTTAGGCGGCGTGCTGGCACCCTTGATCACTGCGGTAATCATCGCTTATCTCATGCAGGGCCTGGTTAATCTGTTACTCAAGTACGGTCTGAGTGTGCGGGTTGCCTTCGGTGTCGTCTATACCGTGTTTATGAGTGTTTTCCTCCTCGTTTTACTCTACCTGTTGCCTCGAGTCTGGAATCAGCTGCGCCGACTCATCAGCGAATTACCGAATCTGATCAGCCAATGGCAAGCGTCTTTGCTGCAATTGCCGGAAAACTACCCGAGCCTGTTTTCCGAGCAACAAATTCGCGACTTCATCGTCGGCGTACGCGGTGAGCTCGGCGGTTATGGTCAATCAGTACTGGAATATTCTCTGGCCAGTATTCCCAGCATCATTGCTTTCTTTGTCTTCGTCATTCTCGTCCCGATCCTGGTCTTCTTCGTCATGAAAGACAAGGATGAGTTGGTGATCTGGGCCGGCAATTTTCTGCCGCGCAATCGACCCCTTATGCGTCGCATCTGGCTGGAGATGGATCAGCAGATATCAAACTATGTGCGAGGCAAGGTGCTGGAGATTTTCCTTGTAGGCAGTGTCAGTTTCATCGCCTTTGAAATACTGGGGCTCAACTATGCGCTTTTGTTGTCGGTGTTGGTCGGCCTGTCAGTGGTAGTGCCTTACATCGGGGCCGCTATGGTGGCGATACCAATAGCGGCAGTAGCCTATGTGCAATGGGGCATTGGCGCCGACTTCTACACGGTGATGATCGTCTACGGCGTGCTTCAGCTCATCGACGGCAACGTGCTGGTTCCCGTAATCTTCTCCGAAGCAGTCAACTTGCACCCCGTTGCGATCGTTGCCTCAGTCCTGGTGTTTGGCGGCATCTGGGGGCTCGCCGGGGTCTTCTTCGCGATTCCGCTGGCGACTCTCGTGAAAGCCATAGTCAACGCCTGGCCCAGTCGACTGCATGCAGGGGAAATGCACGGTGATGACGGCTGAGCTTTGGTCGAAGTCGCCGCGATGTGGTAAAGTCAGCGGCTAATCAGATTGGCAGGATTTTCATGATTACACCTATAAAAGGCAGCATCGTCGCGATCGTGACGCCCATGCACAGTGATGGTTCGCTGGATTACCCAGCCTTCAATCGACTGCTGGACTGGCACATCGAATCCGGGACCGATGCTATTGTGGTCGTCGGTACCACTGGTGAGTCCGCGACCGTCAGCGTTGAGGAACACGTTCAACTGGTCACTCATTGCGTCGACTACGTGGCAAAACGCGTGCCGGTTATTGCCGGCACTGGCTCCAACAGCACGGACGAGGCGCTTTTCTTCACGGAGTCTGCCCGCCAGCATGGGGCCGACGCCTGCCTGCTCGTAACGCCTTACTACAACAAGCCCTCCCAGGAGGGGCTGTACCAGCATTTCAAGCTCATCGCTGAGTCCGTCGACATCCCGCAGATTCTTTACAATGTGCCGGGTCGAACCGCCTGCGATCTGCACGTGAATACAGTGGCGCGGCTGGCCGATCTGGACAACATCGTCGCTATCAAGGACGCCACCGGCAGTGTTGACAGGGGTCTCGAACTCATCGAAACAGTCGGAGATCGCCTGGCAGTCTACAGTGGTGAGGATGCGATCTCGCGGGAACTGATCCTGGCCGGCGCCGCCGGTACCATCTCGGTTACCGCCAATGTCGCGCCCCTGTTGATGGCGGAGATGTGCGCTCTGGCCCTGGCCGGTGATGCAGCAGGGGCCGCTGCCGTTGACGCGAAACTCGCCGCGCTGCACAAGCACCTGTTTGCCGAGGCGAATCCCGTTCCCGTGAAATGGGCTCTCAACCGCATGGGTCGTATTGAAAGCGGCATTCGTCTGCCGCTGGTGGAACTCGACCCGAAATATCACGTCCAAGTGACTGAAGCCTTGATACAGGCTGGCATTGCCTTGCCGGATGCGGCGTAAACCCCGAGAGACTGATTCATGTCCAAGCTGTTACTGATACTTCTGCTCTTGCCTACGCTCAGCGGCTGCCGTTTCCTGACCGGGGAGAACGGCATGTTTCGTGATCGTGCCGGCGCCTACAAGGAAGCCCAGATTCTGCCGACCATGCGGGTACCACCGGAACTGGACAGCTATACCCTGGATCAGCTTTACGTCGTTCCCGAGCAAGCCGCGCTGCAGGCGACTGCCTTCGATCGCGTCCCTTTGCCAAAACCCATCGAAACCGGTCGCCGCGAGGGCATCATCATTCAGTCACTGGGTGAAGATCGCTGGATTTTGATCGACGCCACACCGGGGCAGGTGTGGCCGCTGATACGCGACTACTGGACGCAATTGCAGGTGCTGCTCGACTACGAGAATCCCAGTGCCGGCATCATGGAAACCTCCTGGGTCGAAGTAGACTCCGACATCGAGACGCGCCACAAGTACCGGATTAGCATCGAGCCCGGCCTGCATTCCGGGTACTCTGAAATTTACATCCGGCACTTGCAGAATCTGCGCAGTGATCCGATTCCCGAGATGTTGGTCTGGCCGGAAATCTCGACCTCTCCGGATCGCGAGCGTCAGATTCTGGATTCACTCTCGCAATACCTGGCCGACCGCAATGACATCTATCAGGCTTCCTCTGCCAGCTTGCTGGCGGGCAGTATCGAGTCCGAGCGCAAGGCAAATCTTGTACAAACGGCATCCGGGGAACAGGTGCTTGAGCTGCGCGTCAATTACAACCGGGCCTGGGTGCAAGTGCGGGAAGCGTTGGAAGCGGCCAAGGTTGTCATCGTCGACAGTGATCGCGACCAGAAGATCATTAACGTCAAGTTTTCCGGCCTCGAATCTGAGGACAAGCCCGGTCTGATCGGCAGGATGTTCGGGCGTGGCCGAGATGCCGAGTTGGCAGCGCTGGATTTCAGCCTGCGTCTGAATGAAACCGACACAACAGTTGAAGTCAGCGCCGAGACGGATGCCAGCAGCGACAGTTCAGTGCAGTTGCGTGATGAACTGCTGGCAATCATCAACGATAATCTGAGCTAGCGCCCGACGCATCGGCTCGGCGACGGCGACTGCATCAACCCACTCCGATAGCCTGCGGACACAAGACATGGATTTGACTGTATTGCTTGTCGCTCTGGTGCTGTTAGGCGCGACGGCGGCGGCCCTGTTCGTGGTAATGCGGCAGCTACAACGCGGCCGTGTTGCCGAGGCGGCGGCCAGCGAGCGTCTGCAGGCGCGCGAAGCCGAACTCTCTGTGTTGCGCAGTGAGTTTGCCCAATTGCAACTCGATTATCAGTCCCTAGGTACGAACCTGCAAAACGCGCGCGAAGAAAACGCGACTCTCAGAGCCAATCTGGACTTCGAACGCAAGCGCCTGGAAGAAACCCAGACTTTCGTTAATGAATCCAAGGTACAACTCGCGGCGGCGTTCAAGAACATCGCAAATGAAATCTTTGACGACAAGAGTCAGAAATTCAAGGAGTCAAATCGCGAGAGTCTGGTGGCGGTGCTGAGCCCGTTGCAAGAGAAGATTCAGCGTTTTGAGAAACAGGTCGCCGACTCCTACCAGAAAGAATCCAATGAGCGATTTTCTCTCAAGCGGGAGATCGAGAATTTGCAGGCGCTGAACAGTCGCATCAGCGAAGATGCGGTAAATCTCACGAATGCCCTGAAGGGCGATAACAAGGCTCAGGGTAACTGGGGTGAATTTGTGCTCGAATCCCTGCTCGAGCACAGTGGCCTGGTGAAAGGTCGCGAGTACGAGGTGCAGGTCAGCCTGAAGGCAGAGGATGGCAGCAAGTCACAACCGGATGTCGTCGTGCACTTGCCTGAGTCACGGGATCTCATTATCGACTCCAAGGTCTCGCTCAAGGCCTGGGATGCACTGACCTCCGCCACCGAAGAGAGCGAGCGGGGAGAGCAGCTCAAGTTGCATCTGTTATCGATCCGCAACCACATCAAAGCCTTGTCGGCCAAGGACTATCAGAACCTGATCGGAGTCAACACCCTGGACTATGTCGTGTTGTTCATGCCCATCGAAGCTGCATTTTCAGTTGCATTGCAGCAAGACGGTGAGCTTTTTCAGTTTGCCTTCGAGCGCAATATCATCATTGTCGGTCCCACCACCTTGTTAACGACTCTGAAGACTGTGCAGAATTTGTGGCGGCTCGTGCAGCAAAACCAGAATGCCGCGGAAATCGCCACACAGGCGGGCAACCTTTATGACAAGTTCGTCGGTTTTGTAGCCGATCTCGAAGAGGTTGGTTCGCGCATCGATGCCAGCAAGAAAAGCTTCGACAAAGCGCATAACAAGTTGCACACGGGACGAGGTAATCTCGTGCGTCGCGTCGAGGTTCTGCGCGAACTCGGAGCGAAGACTTCCAAAAAGCAGAGTTCCGAGCTGGTCTCTTCAGCACTTGACGGTGAAGAAACCGTGAAGGAGTTGCCTGCCAGTCATGACGATGAGTCATCCAGTGATGCCAAGACCCGCCACTGACACTGCTCCGGTCGTGGCTGCATTGCTCGATCCTATTCAGGAATTTTTGGGTTGTGCAACGCCCGAGGCATGGCTGCAAGCCGCGTTATCGAATCAGTCGCTGCTGTTGATTGATCATGCGAATTGCGAGAAGAAAGCTGCCGCTACCGCCATGCAGCTGATGCATCGACATACCGACCGACTCGAGTTGCTGCAAAAAATGTCTCAGCTCGCGCGCGAAGAGCTGTTGCATTTTCAGCAGGTGGTGGAATTGATGGCGCAGCGACAGGTTGCTTACATGCGCCTGAGCCCGGCGCGTTATGCGGCGGCACTGCACAATGAGATCGCTACGAGTGGTCCCGCGAGATTAATCGACACTCTCATCGTCGGGGCATTTATCGAGGCCAGATCCTGCGAACGATTCGCGCAATTGGCGCCACGTGTCGACCGTGAGCTCGGTCGCTTCTATAACAGCCTGTTAAAGTCCGAGTCGCGTCACTTTCAGGACTATCTGGCGCTCGCGGCCCTGTACAGTGGGCAATCGATCGACCAGCGCGTCACAGAGTTCCGGCAAGTCGAAGCCGAACTCATCAGTAGCCCGGACACCGAGTTCCGTTTCCACAGTGGGTTGCCGGCTTAACACGCTTCGTCAGGGGATACAGCTGTCCGGACTGGTGAGGTTGTTGCCGAGTCTTGCGCGTAGCTGGCGTAGCTGTTCACAGGGAATATTGTCGTTGCCGGTGAGCGAGACGGCGGCCAGTCCGGGAAGCAGTAGCAGGGGTCGGATGTCATAGATTCGGTTATTGGCGAGATTGAGTCCGCCAAGTTCACTCATGCCTTCCAGCGGAGTGATGTTGCTGATCAGGTTATTCCCCAGGTCGAGAAATCGCAGTTGTCGCAGAACGGCGATATTTTCCAGGCTGTCTATCTTGCTGTCGGCGCAGGAGAGGACGGTGAGTTCGTCAGGACTGGTGACCTGTTGCTGACGCAGGGCAATATTGATGCAGCCCTGCAGATCAGCGTTGACCACCGAGTCACGCCCGATGCGACCCGTGGGGTCGTAAACGGCCTGATCATTGACCGACACCGTAAACGGGCGCGCACAGGTGACGAGTGCCGTCAGAAGCAGGCCGAGAAAGCCGTGTTGCACCAAGCGAGAAATCATGGTGTATCAAACCCCATTTGGCCCCGTAAATCGACTGATTTTTCGATTTATTGCAGCGTCTGTCATGCGCGCATGGGTACGAATTTGGCCCGGTACCCCGCTGGCAATTCCGGGCCATCCCAGTTAGTATGCCCAACACATTGCCCCGGGCTAAACCCATGCAAATTGCGGGCGATTTCCCAATGAATCCAAGGAATTTCCTATGAAGCGAGTAAACCCTGTGCGTCAGCTGCTGCTTTCCGTTATGGCGCTGCCGTTCGCCACGATCGCATTGGCGCAGGCTGATATAGACCTTAATAATGAAGACAATCAGATTGCCTACGCGATCGGCGTAAACATCGGTCAGAATCTCGCCTCCCAGGGGCTTCTGACGGGTGTCGATCTTGACGTTTTCGTCGCTGGCATGCTCGATGCCGTTGGTGGCGATGTCAAAATGAGCAACGAGCAATTGTACGCCGCCATTCAGGCCTTCCAGGCTCGCATGCAAGCCCAGGCGGAATCCGAACTGGCCGATAACCTGGCCGCCAGCGAAGCCTTTTTGCGCACGAATGGGCAGCGTGCCGGAGTGGTCACAACCGCATCCGGCCTGCAGTACGAAGTGCTGTCTTCGGGGCCTGCTAATGGTCCCATGCCGACACTGAATGATTCGGTTCTGGCGCATTATCATGGCACCCTGAGCGATGGCAGTGTGTTTGACAGCTCGGTAGAGCGGGGCGAACCGGCCCAGTTTGGCTTGTCGCAGGTGATCTCCGGCTGGACCGAGGCACTGCAGCTCATGCATGTCGGTGACAAATGGCGACTGTTTATTCCGCCAGCCATGGCCTACGGCGAAGCTTCGCCTACACCCGCGATCCCACCGAATTCGGCGCTGATCTTTGATGTGGAGCTGCTGGAGATTCGCTAGTCAGTCGGGTGCGCTCTGCGCTCACGCGAATCTTTGCACAGGCACTCAGCGATGACACACGCAGACTTTAACGGGGACTTGCTGGATTTTCTGCAACAGTCCCCGACACCGTTTCATGCCGTGGCTAACCTGGCAGCCCGCTTTGAGCAGGCGGGCTACCTGCGGCTGAACGAGTCGGAGCACTGGACCCTGGCCGCTAACTCCGGCTATTACGTCCTGCGCAATGACTCAGCCTTCATTGCTTTTCACACCGGTTCCGCGAATCTGCTGGAGCACGGGATTCGCCTTGCCGGCACACACACCGACAGCCCCTGCCTGAAACTGAAGCCGTCCCCGGTTTTATGCCGTCAGCGCTATGTGCAGTTGGGTGTTGAAGTTTACGGGGGTGCGCTGTTACATCCATGGTTTGACCGCGACCTGTCATTGGCTGGTCGGGTCACTTATCAGACGAACGACAAGCGGGTAAGCTCGGCGCTTATCGATCTTAAAGAGCCCATCGCCTTCATTCCTTCACTCGCGATTCATCTCGACCGCGAGGTGAATGAGGGAAGGCCCGTAAACCGGCAACAGGAATTGCCTCCTGTCATCCTGCAGGTGAAGGAAGGCGCGCAATTCGATTTCGAACAGTTCCTGCTCGACTTGCTGCGAAGCCAGTCGGGGCACGCTGATGCGACTCGCATCCTCTCGCATGAATTGTTGCTGTATGACACTCAGCCGCCGGCCCTGGTGGGGTTGGAGCGACAATTTATTGCCTCCGCGCGGCTGGACAACTTGCTGAGCTGCTACACGGCCGCCAGTGGCCTGCTGCAGGGAGCGGGTGCTCACGCCTCAGTGCTCGTCTGCAATGATCATGAAGAAGTGGGAAGTGCTTCCACGTCGGGTGCGCAGGGGCCATTCCTGCGCTCCGTCCTTGAGCGATTGGTCGCCAGCACATCCAGTGAACAGGATGCGTTCGATCGCGTGATACATCATTCACTGATGTTATCTATCGACAATGCCCATGGAGTTCATCCGAACTACAGTGACAAGCACGATGAACAACATCGACCGTTGTTGAACGGTGGGCCCGTGATCAAGGTCAATGCGAATCAGCGTTATGCAAGCAACAGCGAATCGATTGCCCGCTTCAAGGCGGTCTGCGAGAGTGCACAAGTGCCGCATCAGGCGTTTGTAATGCGCTCGGATCTGGCGTGTGGCAGCACCATTGGCCCGCTAACCGCGACTGAGCTCGGCATTACAACAGTCGATATAGGGCTTGCGACGTTCGGAATGCATTCCATCCGCGAGCTCGCCGGCGCGAACGATCCCGAATTGATGTCGCGTGTCGTCACCGCCTTCTACGCGCGCTAGATTGCGCGCTGCTTCTTTAACGCGCTCACCAGAAACCGCATCGGATTCAAGACATCAAGCACCGCGTCGGGGCAGGGAACGGCTTCGCCGCTGATCCGGCTGGCCAGAATTTCCGCGCTCAACGGACAACTCGCTAGCCCATTCGATCCGTGCGCAGCCGTTACAAACAGCCCAGGGTGATACAAAGACTCAATAGACTTGGCGTCGAGTTCGATGCGGGCTTTTGCATTGCGTGACAAGGAGCCGAGCAGTGTCCTGGTCGAATTGGCATCGGCAAGCGCGCCGACCACTGGCAGACGATCGGCGCTGTTGCAACGGAAGGCCACCCGGCTCGATACCTTGCCTGCGGCAAGCAGGTCGGGAGAGACGAAGAGACGCGCCGCCAGGTCCTGGTTGCTGTTGTCGTCACCCGGATCCGGGTCTCGGGACGCATTGTTGTCTGAATAACTCGCGGCGATGGTATGCAGCCCCTGATTGGCGGGAAACACCGTGCGCTCTCCGCTGATGACACGTTTGAGTGCGGCGCTGCCCGGAGTGACTGGAATAGCCGTCGTCTGTCCGCGCACGCGGTGTAGAGGCAAGAAGTTCGACTGTTCGAAACTGGCCGCTGCATGGCTGTTGGCGAGCACGACGGCATCGGCCTCCGCGCAAGGTTCCCGCCCGTCTAAACCCACCACTGACCAGACTGTTTCATCACCGCTTGTAGTAGGCCGCAATGCCGTGACAGGCGTCTGCGCGTACAGGTGAATTGCGGGATGGGCGAGATAGGCCTGGCACAGGCGAGCTGGTTCCAGCCAGCCAGCGAGAGGCAGTAACAAGCCGCCGTCGTGCAGATCGGCCCCAACCAATGCGGTGGCTTGTGCGCGGTTTACACGCTGACAGATCGCGCTGTCATACAAGGCCAATAATGTTTCGAGTGGCACCTCATTGGCCCGATTCTGTGCCGAAGATAGCTGCAGCACGCCAGTGTCGTGCCAGTCTGAGTCATCGAGCAAGGCACGAAACTGTCGCGCCGCAAACAGAAAGGCATGCAGAAAAAACTGGGCCGCCGCCGATTCGGCGCGAAACAGGCGGCAGCGCAAGGCGAGTGGGTGAATGCCGGAGGCGCCGGAGGCCGGGTCCGCCTCCGCCTCGCAGACCGACACGCGCCAGCCACGGCATGCCAGACTGTAGGCGGTACTGCAACCGGCGAGACCGGCACCGATGACGATCGCGTGGCCGCTGCGCTTGCGAGCAGGAGGTTGCTGCAACCAGGGGGTGTCAGCCCGAGAGAAGCGCAGGTCTGTTCCTGCTTTTGCCTGAGTGCCAGCCAACATATGACGCTTGCGACCAAATCCCGGGCGTTTCTCTACCGCGAAGCCCGCCTCTGTCAGCGCAGCTCTTACCTGGCCTGCAACGGAGTAGCTGCTGAGACTGCACCCTGCCTGACTACAGGAGGCGAGCAAACGGAACAGCCCGGGGTCCCACAACGCAGGATTTCGCGTCGGAGTAAATCCGTCCAGAAACCAGCACTGCACCTTTGCGGTCAGGTCATTCGTGACAGCTCGCAAGCGGGATGTGGCATCTCCATAGTGCAGATCCAGTACTACCGTCTCAGTGAGCGGCAGACGGTGACAGCCGGCGCTGTGGTCTGGATAGTGGCCTAGCAGCAGATTGGACGCGTCCTGGAGATCCGGCCAGCGCAGGGTCAGTCGCTCGAGATCACGGCGCGTTAGCGGATACTGCTCGAATCCGAGGTATTGCAGTCGGGCGGTCTCGGGAGCCCGCTTGCGCCACAACGCGAGCACCTGGAGGAAATTCAGGCCACTGCCAAACCCGAGTTCGCCCATGACGAAGAGAGCATTTGGCGCCAGCTGCCCGAACCGTTCTGCGAGTCGATTGGCATTGATGAAGACATGCAGGCTCTCGCCGGCGGCATCATCCCGGGAATAGTACACATCCTCGAACCGACGCGAGTAGGGCAGGTCATCCTCGCGCCAGTCCAGTTCGGCATTACTGATCTTCATAGTGGCTCGGTATTCGCGAAGTCGTCGCGGAACGCCGCATGCGGCGTCACTTCGCGAGGGAGACTACACTACGCCGCTCGCAGCGTCATCGATTAATCCGGTGTGCGGTGCGATTCAACTTGGGTCCGGTAATAGGGTAAACTAGCGCCTTTTCGTGAATCCCGTCCGCATCGCCCCAGAACAGGCAGCAGGCGCGGAGGCGCGTTTTGGTACAGGACACGAAGGTAATCGCCCGATGCTCGAAATTAACACACAACTGACCCGTCTGAAGGAAATCAAATCGCGCACCGACAGTCTTCGGGGGTATCTTTGACTACGACAATCGCAAGGAACGCCTGACCGAGGTCGAGTTGGAGTTAGGGGAGAACGGCGTCTGGGACAAGCCCGAGTATGCCCAGGCGCTGGGCAAAGAGCGTTCTGATCTGGAAGTCATCGTACGCACAATTGATTCCCTGTACGAAGGTGTTGCCGAGCTTGGCGAATTGTTTACGCTGGCCCGCGACGAAAATGATTCCGGGCTGGTCGAAGCGGCCAACGAGGACCTCGGTGCATTGCTGGCACAACTCGAGGCGCTCGAGTTTCGCCGCATGTTCTCCGGCCCGCTTGATAGCTCCAATGCCTATCTGGATATTCAGGCCGGATCCGGTGGCACCGAGGCGCAAGACTGGGCCGAGATGCTGCTTCGCATGTATCTGCGCTGGGGCGAAGACAAGGGATTCAAGACCGAACTCGTAGAGGTCTCTGGAGGCGAGGTCGCGGGTATCAAGAGTGCCACCATTTATTTCAATGGTGAGTTTGCCTTCGGGTGGCTACGCACCGAAATCGGGGTGCACCGATTGGTGCGAAAATCCCCCTTCGATTCCGGAAACCGGCGACATACCTCGTTCGCCTCGGTATTTGTGTCTCCGGAGATCGACGATGAGATCGAGGTCAACCTCGACATGTCGGTTGTGCGTGTAGATACGTACCGCTCTAGCGGCGCCGGCGGTCAGCATGTCAACAAGACGGATTCCGCGGTGCGTCTGACGCACGAGCCGACAGGCATTGTAGTACAGTGCCAGAATCAACGCTCGCAACACAAGAACAAGGACATGGCGATCAAGCAGCTCAAGGCAAAGCTCTATGAACTGGAGGAGCTCAAGCGCAAGGAAGCTGCGCAAACGGTCGAAGACTCCAAGGCTGATATCGGTTGGGGCAGCCAGATTCGGTCGTATGTACTGGATCAGTCACGCATCAAGGATTTGCGCACGGGTGTCGAAGTCAGTAACACCGGTGCGGTACTCGATGGTGATCTGGACAAGTTTATCGAGGCAAGCCTGAAAATGGGGTTGTAGCGACACACCCGACTACGCATTCAATCAGCAGGAAGTAAACAGGACTCATGGCAGAAGATCATAACAGCGACATGCACGCGCAGGACGACGAAAACCGGCTCATCAGTCTGCGACGTCAGCGTCTCTCCGAAATACGCAAACTGCGGGAAGCGTTTCCAAATGACTTCACGCGTACTGCAACGGCAGCGCAGCTGGATGCCAACTACGAAGCAAAAGAAAAGAGTGAGTTGCTGGCGCTGGGAGCCACGGCCGATGTTGTTGGCCGCATTATTCGCATGCGCGGTCCCTTTGTCGTGATACAGGACGGCACCGGTCAGATCCAGCTTTATATGAACAACAAGTCCTTCGCGCCCGATGTGGCTGAGGAATTGAAGGCGCTCGATCTGGGCGACATCATCGGCGCCAGCGGCGAGATCTTCAAGACAGACAAAGGTGAATTGACCCTTCGGGTCGCCCAGTTTCGACTGCTGACAAAATCGTTGCGCCCGCTTCCCGACAAACACAAGGGGCTGACAGATACCGAAATGCGCTATCGTCAGCGCTACGTCGACCTGATTGTGAATGCGCAGTCGCGCCAGCTGTTCGAGACCCGTTCTCGTATCGTACGTTGCATCCGCGACTACTTCGATGTCCTTGGCTTCATGGAAGTCGAGACCCCTATGATGCAGGTCATTCCCGGCGGCGCCACCGCGCGCCCCTTTATAACCCATCACAATGCACTCGATCAGCAAATGTATCTGCGGGTCGCACCGGAGTTGAATCTCAAGCGCCTGTTGGTTGGTGGCTTTGAAAAGGTGTTCGAGCTTAATCGCAATTTTCGCAACGAAGGCCTGTCGACGCGCCACAATCCGGAATTCACGATGCTTGAATTCTATCAGGCCTATGCCCGCTACCAGGATTTGATGGATCTGACAGAGGATCTGTTCCGGCACATCGCGATCAGTGTTCTGGGGACCACCGAGCTGAACTATCAGGGCACGACAATCGATTTCGCCCAGCCTTTCGCCAGGTTAACTGTCGTAGAGTCGATTCAGAAGTATTGCGAGGTAGAGGACCTGGCAGCCTTCTCGACGCGAGACAATCTCTGCGCGCTGGCAGACCGGCTGGAGGTGCATTTCGACAAGGCGATGCCGGCCGGCAAGATACTGATGGAGATTTTTGATCAGCGCGTCGAATCTCAGCTGCACCAGCCCACCTTCATCACCGAGTACCCGATCGAGGTGTCTCCGCTCGCGCGGCGCAAGGAATCCAATCCGCAAGTCACCGACCGGTTTGAGCTTATGATCGGCGGACGCGAGCTCGCTAACGGCTTCTCCGAGTTGAATGACCCCGAAGACCAGGCCGAACGCTTCCGGGAGCAGGTTGCCCAGAAAGACTCAGGCGACAAAGAGGCGATGCATTTCGATGAGGATTACATCACCGCACTCGAATACGGAATGCCGCCAGCGGCGGGCGAGGGCATCGGTATCGATCGTCTGGTCATGCTCTTCACCGACGCAGCCTCGATCAAGGACGTATTGTTGTTTCCCCACATGCGTCCGGTACACGATGACAATTGAGGCGACCAACAGCAGTCGCGAAATCAGACTGGAGTCGTCCTGGCAGCAGGTGCTGGCTTCGGAATTTACCAGTGACTATATGCAGCAGCTGCGCCAGTTTCTGTTGCAGGAGAAGGCATCCGGCAAGCGCATCTACCCGCCAGGGTCGGAAATCTTCAATGCCCTCAATGCCACCGACTTCGACTCGGTGCGGGTGGTGATTCTCGGCCAGGATCCGTATCACGGTCCCGGTCAGGCCCATGGACTGTGCTTCTCGGTAAAAGCGGGAGTGGCCATACCGCCATCGCTGGGTAATATCTATAAAGAGCTGCACGATGAT
>Ga0222714_10003255_pt1 | contig 16683 bp, 4 predicted proteins | sample C33_3DmetaG_FD_165048 | JGI IMG/M metagenome (GOLD analysis project Ga0222714, IMG submission 165048) | Estuarine water microbial communities from San Francisco Bay, California, United States - C33_3D | ecosystem: Environmental > Aquatic > Marine > Unclassified | place: USA: California...
AATTCTTTAGATACATTATCTATAGTGCCACCGATTACTGCAATATTGGATACGCTATATTATCAGGATAATCAAATTGATGGTCAATATGGAATTATTAAAATTATTGACAGCACTACCAACGAAATTAATGTTGATAATGAAATTGTAGGTAAGAGAAATTATATTAGTCCTAACGGTATTATTTTTACTAACGGTTTAAAAATTAAGTTTGATAACACAGTTACACCTGCAACATATCAAGGCGTAGAATACTATGTGGAAGGTGTCGGGGAAGCAATTAAGTTAGTTAAAGTGTCAGACTTGACAGTAAGTGCTTTTATTTCTCGAGCAAACTTTGATCCTACATCAACTTTTGGTGGAGCAACGACAGCAGTAGAATTAATGGCATCGTCTGGTCAGATAACTATAACTTCTAACGCAGATCCTACAACCAGTAATATCAAATATGGTTCTTTTCCGAATGAAATTAATAGCAATGCTATATCTAGTCAAGACTTAGAACTTGATTATCCTTATCGTGGCGGGTTGAATGTTAAAGGTAATGAAGCCGATAATTTAGGAAGACAAGGTATTATTGGTATCGGATTATCTGGTATACCTTTATATAATCCTTGGAACGGGTGGTATGTAGAAAGCGGAATCGGATCAGTTTGGAACTATAATAGTCCTGCTGTGAAAATCAACGGACAAGATGCATATGGCGGTACAGTTGACAATAACAACATTTACAACTATGCAGACAGTACATTTATCACTGAAGATGCTTGGGGCAACCTAACAGAGTTTTCTAGCGGTTACACATTTGCCGACGGACATAGTAAGATTATCGGATTTGCGGCTGACGGATACCCTATATACGGACCGTACGGTTATATCAATCCAACAGACTCTTACAGCGGCGTAGAATTAATGGACAGTGGCTATGTCACTGACATTTCGTCATCTACTAGACCGCAACCGAGAACTGTAGTAGTTACATCAAATACAGTTGTCGGATCTAATTTAACAGTTTCGTCTACTTTTGGAATAAATCCAGGCATGCGTTTGACATTTAGTAGCAACGCAAGCATAGATGCAACTGGAGCATATTGGGTTGTAGAAAACGGTAATGCTACTGCTGTAGGACCTGACAGGTACTCTGGCGGCGCCAACCAAATTAGATTAAATCAAGACATTGAAATATATGCCAATACAACAATCCAATTTGAGTTTACTGCTGGTGCGTTCATCGAAGACTATTCTTATTCTGAAGGACTAGGAACATTAGACAAGTATAACGGCAGATTCTGTGTTACTCCAGATTTTCCTAACGGGACATACGCATATTTTGCGACGCAAGATGCAACCGGCACTCCTTTGTATCCTTATTTTGTAGGAACTACGTTTTATGGAAGTCTGGACATAGAAAGCAATTCTGTTCTTACAACTCCAGAATATATTCTGATTAATAGAGCAAGTGATGATAAAAATCCATGGTCTAGACGAAATAGATGGTTCCACGAAGATGTATTAAAAGTAACGCATCTTTATAATAACACAACATTAGAAACAACAGAATATCAAAGAGCGACCAGACCTATTATTGAATTTGATTCTGACTTGCAGTTATATGATTTCGGTAACAACGGATTAGATCCTGTTGATATCTATGATACCAGGATTACTGATCCGTTTGTTACAATCGAAGGGGCAACCGGTGCTTATCTAGATAGTGTTAACCTAATAGACGGCATGCGAGTGATTTTCTCATCGGCTACAGATCCACTAGTTGCTAATAGAATTTATCAAGTGTCGTTTATTGACCCAGACGGAAGTTCTGCGACTGACAGAGTAATTCATTTGTCGTTAACCAGTGACGGAATTCCTTCTGTCAATGATACCGTATCTATATTAAATGGAGCAGTAAATGCAGGCAAGAGTTTTTGGTACACTGGGTTAGTATGGGACGAAGGTCAGGCTAAGACAGGACTAAACCAAGCTCCTAGATTCGAAGTATATGACGTTAACGGAAATCCGTTTAGTGACAGAATTCTTTACCCTGTGTCTAATTATCAGACAGGATTTTTTGGAACTAAGATTTTTAGTTATAAAGAAGGAACAGGTACCCCAGACACTGTACTAGGTTTTCCGTTGAGTTATAAAAATATCGGCAACCAAGGTGATATAGAATTTGAAAATAATTACGATTACGATACCTTTAGTTATAAGTCAGGTCTAACAGACACTTCACAAGCAATCAGTACAGGCTTTTTGCGTAAAAATAATTCCGACGGCAGTTACGCACAATTAAACGTGTGGAATACTGTAGTTGAAGAATCTAAACAATATCAACATTTTGGTTACGATTACGACGGGTTGAACAACGACTTCAGGATAGATATTGTACCCGAAGCCGATGCTACCGTACCTAATTTACAAGTATATGTAAACTTTAAAAAAGTAGCAGTGACTGACTATCAAGTAGTTTACTTGCCTGGCACTAACAGAATGATTCAAGTTAATCCTTTATTGATTAAACAAGGATCACGTATTGACATTCTGGTTTATAGCAATCAAGTGTCAAGAACCGGCAGTTATCAAATACCTGACAACTTAAACTTAAATGCTCAAAATACAGCATTTCCTAGTTTGACATTGGGCGATTTTAGAAATCATATAGCAGTAAGTACACGTCGATCTAATATATTTGTAGGTCCTTATCCTGGCGCTAGTAATTTGCGAGATGTTGATGTGCTATCACAAGGTGGCAGCATTGTGCAACAAAGTAGTCCGCTATCTTATGCTAATATGTTTTTGTGCGACGAAACTTACAGTTTTGTTGATAGCGTCTACAATGCACAACAAGAATATACAAGATTTAAAAATAAGTTCTTGACTTTGGCTGCTAGTTCAAATCAAATTGATATTAATGATCCTCGGACGGCTGTTGATACAATTATTAAAAAACTTAATCAAGTAAAGAACCCAACATTCCCTTGGTATTACAGTGATATGGTTCCTTACGGAGATAATAAAAATACAATTAATTATACCGTATACGATCCGTTACAAGTTCAATATGAATTAACTACAACTTTTACAAATGATACACCGTCTAACACAGCCGTTTCGGTATACTTAAACAATACACAATTAGTGTTTGGTAGAGATTACACATTCTCGTCTGCAGGACCTGCTATTATACTTTCGTCTACACTAACAAGACAAGCCGGCGATGCTCTGACAGTATATGAGTACGCAAACACCGACGGTTCATGGGTCCCAGAAACCCCAACTAAGTTGGGATTCTATCCAAAATTTATTCCTGAAATTGTAACAGATTCTACTTTTGTAACTACTACAAGTTTCATTATAGGTCACGATGGAAGTAAGACTCCTATATTTGGAGATTATCGGGATAACTTGTTATTGGAATTTGAAAAACGAATTTACAATAACATTAAAGTTACATATGACGATGACACATTAAGCATATACGACAATAAACCTGGTAAGTTTAGAAATACTGATTATTCTTTGGCAGAATACAATCAAATGCTGTCGAGAAGTTTCTTACAATGGGTAGGATTTAACAGATTAGATTATCTGACTAATACAACATATTCTCAAGCAGATCCTTTTAGTTGGAACTATGCTAGAGCATTAGACACAGACGGAGCTTTATTGCCCGGCAGCTGGAGATCATGTTATGAGTATTTCTTTGATACTCAATATCCACATTTGTATCCATGGCAAATGTTAGGATTCTCTGAAAAACCTTCGTGGTGGGAAACAAGATATGGACCAGCGCCATATACCAGCGGAAATACTATTCTATGGAACGATTTAGAAGCAGGTTACATTGCTGAAGGTTCTAGACAAGGGTATGATTTAAGATTTGCTCGTCCAGGTTTATCGTCGTCAATGATTCCAGTAGACATATACGGGAACCTTCGTCCACCAGTCGAAATTATCACTAGTAGTTATCAAACTGGCGACATGGATCGCAATTGGTCTGTTGGCGGTTGGGGACCGGTAGAAACTGCATGGAGAAATAGTAGTGAATGGCCTTACGCTCAACAGATTGTTATGGCGCTAGCCCATCCTGCAAAGTATTTTTCATTAGGAGTAGATTTATCAAATTATAGATATAACTCGACCATTGGTCAATATTTGATTACGTCTACTAATAGCAGACTAACTCCGTCAGTTGTTACAATAAACGGTAGAGTTAACACAGACGGAACAGTTCAAAGAACCGCAAGTTATACCAACTGGATCCAGGGACTACAAACTAGCAACGGAGTTACAACAACAGACGGGCTGTATCATTACATGACAGATTATACTATACAACTAGCATACAGAATGGCTAGTTATAGTGATAAAAATCTTCTAAAAGTATTGGCAGAACAAAATAGTCCTAGTAGTGTTAATAATTCTGTTATTATTCCTGATCAAGATTTTGATTTAGTATTAGGTAAATCGACTCCTTTACGAAACATTCGTTATAGCGGAATTATAATTAAAAAGACAGAACAAGGTTTCGAAGTAAGTGGCTACGACCGTACTCGACCTGTTGTTACAATCATCCCACCAAATACAGGCGGCAAGTTCGAAGAGATTGTTGTTGGTAATAGATCAGTGCAATTTTTCAATAATTTCTTTAACTATGCATTGAATGTTCCTTACGGAACAGTTTTTGAGAATGAACAACAAATCGCAAATGTACTAGCAGGATATCAGCGATATCTTAACGTACAAGGATTTACATTTAGCGAATTTGATGAAACATTAGGACAAGTTAAAAACTGGGAACTAAGTACAAAAGAATTTTTATTCTGGGTCCAACAAAATTGGGCATACGGTAGCAGTATTGTCTTAAGTCCTACGTCAAATACTATTTCATTAGCTACTCCAAATTCTACAGTAGATGCAATACAGAACAGTTTCTACGGTACAAAAATCATGGACCAAAATTTCAATATTCTTGGTAATGATGCATACGGAGTATTCCGTGATGAAAATGGCTTCAGACTGAAATTAGATAATACAAAATCTTTATTGGGTTATGTAGAATTAAATCTCGTACAGTACGAACATGTATTAATTTTCAATAATACAACACAGTTTAATGATGTTATTTACAATCCTACAACAGGTGCTCGTCAGTTCAGATTGAAATTAGTAGGAACTAAAACGGCAGGCTGGGACGGTAGTTTAAATCCACAAGGGTTTATCTATAACAACGATATTGTGCCAGGATGGACAGCAGATACAGATTACCTTAAAGGTGATTTAGTAGAGTATAAGAATTTTTACTATTCTGCAAGTACTAATATTTCCGGCACTCCGACATTTAACTTTAGTCAATGGTTACCTGTTGATAAAAACAAGATTAAAACAGGGTTGTTAAACAACTTTGCAACTAACGCAGGACTTGGTAAAGATTTTTACGATGTTAATTTAGTTAACATTGAAAGTGATGCTGACTTATTAGGATTCGGATTGATTGGATTCAGATCCAGATCGTATCTAAGTAATGCAGGTGTGGATGATTCTACTCAAGTTAAATTCTATCAAGGATTTATTAAACAAAAAGGTACAAAGAATGCGTTCAATGCAATCAGTACCGCAAGTTTTAACGGCGAAGATAATAATTTAAAAATTAAAGAACAATGGGCATTCAGATCTGGTTCATATGGTAGTTTAGAAACTAATCAATTTGTAGAACTAGTATTAGATGAAGATTATACATTAAATAATCCTACTAGTTTGTTGGTAAATTCTAACAACAGCGTTACTTACGGCTCGGTATATACATCACAGTCAGGCTTGTATAATTCGTCAGTTGATCCGTTCTCTAGTCCATTTTTACTAACAAGAACTAACGGCGCTCGAGCCACTGACATTGAATCTCCTGGTTATGTTAATTTAGAAGATATAAATTATACAATTTTTAACTTGTCTGATTTATCGACGTTTACAGGAAACATTAATCGTGTTGGTATCGGAGAAACTATATGGACTGCAAACGACTATGATTCTACATGGAACGTTTACGTTGTTACCGGATTAAATGTCAACGGAACAGAGATAGTTAATGCATTAAACGGATCGTTGGCAATTACGACAGACGAAGATCATAAGTTAGCAGAAGGCGACACGATTTGTATGCAATCAAGTGCATTAACAAATCAAACTTATGTTAGCAAAGATTACTTTAACGGATTTTATCGCATTACGTCAGTTGTTGATGCTAGAACATTTACAATAAATTTCAGCGGAAACCTAACTGGATTCTCTAGGCTGACAACATTGTCTCCAATATATAAATTAAAATCTATTAAATTTGATAGAGCAAGTGAAGTCGCAGAATTCACTCCAATTGGTGGTTGGCCAATAAACAGTAATGTGTGGATTAACTACAATACGGTTAACGATGAATGGGGTGTATACAATAAATCGGAGCCTTGGGTTGCAAACTCAGCCTTACGTCGTTCTTCATCAATCGAAAACGGCAGGTTTGGTGCGGCGGTTAAAATTAGTACAGATGATAATTTCCTTCTTGTAGGACGACCAGGCGACGGCGGAAAAATTATCAACTACACACGTGACTCGTTAGACAATTACACACCATCAATTGGTGTAGGATTAAATGTTAACAACATTGTTGATTATGGTTCAGTGATAACAAGTGCAAATAATATTATCGCAGTCGGTGCACCATTAACTAATCAAGGTTTAGTTCATATATTGTCCAGATCAGCTGCCGACGGCGCACTAACTCCAAGCCAAATATTAGGACCAGAAGACGCTAATATTACAACCTTTGGTTCTAGTATTGCAATGAGTAATGATTATCAGTGGCTGTATGTTGGAGCTCCGGACAGTGATTCTGTGTTTACCTATGCATGGTATGATGATGCTGAAGAAGTTGCAGAATCTGTTTCTGTCAATGCAAATGCTAGTTCTTATACATTATCATTTAGCATGTATGCTACTGATTTGGTAGTAGTTGCTAATACTACTCAGTCATTTATGCCTTACAGAGATTTTACTGTAAGTGGAAACGTGATTACGTTTGACAGTAACTTAGATCCTGGAACATACACTATAAGTTATGGTCCTGGTTTTATTAACATGTCGGGCGGAACATTTGAAGGAAATGCAAATTCCGGATTTGGTTTTTCTGTAGCATGTAGTACAGACGGCGCCCAAGTATTAATAGGTGCGCCGTATGAAACAGTGGGGGGTAAAACTGACGCTGGTTCTATTACAGTATACGATAGAACAATTGAAAAATTTGTTTCGGGTGGCGGCTCTTCTTTTGGGGGACAACGTGCCCCAATTCAAAACATAACAAAAGTTTATGTTAATGGAGTATTACAAGCCCCTGGTATTGATTATACTGTAACAGCCGTAACGTATATTTCGTTCTTTACTGCGCCAACTGCTGGATCTATTATTACTATTGAAACAGATGAATTTTATCGTTTACAGTATATAACTGCTACTACACCTGTAGAAGAAGCACAGTACGGCTATAGTGTTGATTTATGTGATTATAATTGTAGTGTATATGCAGGTAGTCCTTACTATAGTAGTAATCCTGGTATCGGTAACTTCTATACTGGTGCAGTATATCGTCATTTAAACCAAGGCAGAGTTTATGGTACGATAACAGGCACAGTACTGAATCCTACAGTCAATAATGCAGATAGTATTCGTATTAACGATTACGAAGTTGTGTTTATCAGTACAGATTTAGACAGTGTGGTAAGTGCAATTAACAGTACTAACATTCCAGGTGTAACTGCATCTAATGCCAATGGCTATTTAAAGATAGATAGTGATTCTGTTGTAGCGGCTGATAAATTAAGAATACTGACAGGTGTCGGATCAGCATTAACAGATTTAGGGTTAAACACATTTGCACAAACTCAACTTATCGAAAATCCAACAAATATTGCTAATGATCAATTTGGAAAATTAGTAAAAATAGATGATACAAGCGAAAGATTGACAGTTGGTAGTGATGTTGCAATAACATTTACTGATACAACATTTGATTTAAGTACAACAGAAACAACATTTGACGCAGACAGTACAAAATTTATTGATCCGATAGCCGCAGGCGCAGTATGGATTTTTAATCTGTTGAATAACAGTATAAACGATATAACTCATCCTGGCAAGTTTGCATACGTACAGCAACTAAAACCAAACAATGTAGACGCACCTAACTTTACATTTAGTGCTGGCATGCAATTTGGTGCGGCATTTGATTTGCAAAATAACAGATTCTTCGTTGGTGTACCTGGAAATGATGTAGGTGCAACTGACTTAGGCGGCGTGTTAAGATTTGAAAATATAGAAGGAAAATTTGGCTGGGATTTAGTCAGAGAACAAGAGGCTAAAGTTGATATTGATGGTATTGTTAAGTCGTATATCTATGATGCAGAAACACAAACTATTATTGATTCGTTGGACTACATTGATCCAGCAAAAGGAAAAGTATTAGGTGTCGCTGAACAAGATATTACGTATAAAATTGACTATGACCCAGCTGTTTATAATAACTCAACTATAGATACAGTATCCGATAATAACTCATACCACTGGACTAACCAACAAGTTGGTGAAATTTGGTGGGATCTAAGTGTTGTCAGATATGTCGATTACGAACAAGGATCTATTAGCTACAGAACTTCTAATTGGGGAAGACAGTTCCCGGGTAGTAGAATTGATGTATACGAGTGGATAGAAAGTAATTTCCCACCAAGTCAATATGTAGCTAACGGAGGTGACGGCGTACCTAAATATGAAAATGACGAAGCCTATGCGACTCTATCTTATGTAGATCCGAGAACAAATCAAGCAACAGTTAAGTATTATTTCTGGGTTAAAAACAAAACACAACTTAAGGCAAATCAGTTTGGTAGAACTATACCTTCTATTACTATTGCAAATTATATTAATGATCCAAAGAATAGTGGTATAAAATATTTCTCCCCTCTGAGATCCGATGCTGTATCTGTTACGAATATTTTAAATGATATTTCGGGACAAAATACAATATTCCATGTAGATTATTCTGTAGACATAAACAACAGCAGTATTATACACAATGAATACTCGTTGCTATCCGAACAAGATACTACTGAAGCAGTTCCACTATCTATCTACAATAAAATGGTAGATAGTTTAGCAGGAGCCGATAATTTTGGTAACCCTGTTCCTGATCCTAGACTACCTGTTCAGAACAGATACGGTATAAGCATTAGACCTAGACAAGGTGTGTTTATTAATGCAAGGCAAGCAACAAGGGAAGCAATCGACTATATCAATGCTGTTCTTAGAGATCGAGTGGTGTCGCAAGGGTTTGATTTGTCGTTGTTGGAATTAGGAGAGCCTGCTCCTACTGCAAGTGAAAATGCTTGGGATAGACAAGTTCCTACATTTGAAATTTTAACTTATATCAATGTTAATATATTAGATACCGGATACAAAGTTTTAGTAGATTCCGACGAAACGGTATTCAACTTGTGGACAATCTATACTTTACAAGCAGATAAGTCTTGGAGATTAACACGAGTACAATCTTACAGACCGTCAGACTATTGGGAATACATTGATTGGTATGCACCAGGTGTAACTGCCGAAACTAGACCTCAGTACACAGTGAATACTTATTCTGAGTTTACAAGTTTACAAACATTGAGATCTGGTGACATTGTTAAAATTAAAAACAACGGTCAAAACAAATGGGTTTTAATGCAAGTATTCCCAGCAGAAGTTAATACTGTAGGATTGCAAGATGGTACCATCCAGTTCTTAGATTCATTGTGGAATTTTGAAGATAACGGAATCGGATTTGATACTGGATTGTTTGATGCTGACCGATTTGACAGCAGTCCTACCGTAGAAACAAGACTGTCGCTACAAGCATTGAAAGAAGATATTTTCATTGGAGAGTTAAGCGATAGATTCGTTGGTTTATTCTTTACTTTAGTATACTATGCGCTTAACGAACAAAAGAGTTTAGATTGGGTATTCAAGACCAGTTTCATTGACGTAATACAAGAAGTCAACGGACTACAACAACCTCAAATATTCTCCAAAGATAATCAAGACATTTACAAAGATTATATTGAGGAAGTTAAACCATATCATACAACAATCAAAGAATACATTGTTGATTATATTGGAAAAGATAACTGGACTGGATATACTACAGATTTTGACGTTCCCTCAGTGTATGACCCAGTACTACAACAATATCGTAGCCCAAGCGGTGAGTTCGTACAAGATGCGACTTTACTTCAAGGACTACAGTATAGAGATTGGTTGATTAACTATCCTTATAGCATCAGTTCCATTGATATAGTAGAAAGTGGATGGGGTTATACATCTGAACCTAATGTAACTATTACTGGCAGCACGCTATCCAATGATGCGGTAGCAAGAGCCAGAATTACCAACGGTAGTGTAACCAGTATCGAAGTATTGTATTCTGGTACTAATTATATTACGCAACCAAATGTTACATTGTCGGGCGGCGGTGGCTCCGGAGCAACAGCTTATGCACAGCTTGGAAATACTCCTATTAGAAAATTAAAAACCACTCTGGCATACGATAGAACTACGTTCCAATCTACTGTATTGGACTGGACAGCAAATACAAGTTATACACAAGGCGATATTATTGCTTACAACAATGTTGCATATCAAGCAACTAGAGATTTTACATCGGGCAGTACATTCGTTGGAAATGATTTAACAATTTACAGTTCAAACAACTTCAACAATGCTAACGATAGAATACAAGCATACTATTCGCCTACTAGCGGTATGGCTGGAAAAGATTTCAGTCAGTTAGAGCATGGTATAGATTATCCAGGCGTTACGGTAGAAGGACCGCTGTTCACCGATGCAAGCGGATTCGGTTCTGGCCCGTTTGATTATGCACCGTTTGATGCATTGAGTGTAGACTCGGATGGTACATATATCATTAGTGATAGTTTATTAGATGCAAAAATCGAAAGCCTGTTCACTGATACCAGTCTCGGCATTAGACCCGAGGATATAAACGTAGACGGTGGACCATTTATTGCAAATCAAGTCTTGGATTGGACCGCAAACACTTATTACCCACAAAGTACTGTAATTAAAAATGACGGCGTGTATTATATAACAAATGTTGCAGTGACTACTAGCAGTACATTTGATACAACAGATTTAATGATTTATCCGTTGAATCCTTACACAGCATTTGGTAGCCATGCTCCAGAAGAGTTAGTTCCAGGTCGTGTATTTGATACATTAGATATTACTGTGTCAACGTTCCTGACAGATTGTACAGCATCTTCTTACATAGATAGTTGGGCAAATTCCAATGTAGCGGTAGGAGGATTTAGTGTTAGTGAGCTAGTTATAAATGCTGGAGGGTCTGGCTACGATATTGGTAATGTGTCCGTTATTATTTCTGACCCAGATGGCGGCAATTTGTATGCCGCAACAGCAACCGTTACTAGTGTTGCTGTAGACGGCGCAATTACAGGTATTTCTATAGTAAGTGCGGGCACTGGTTATAGAACTGTTCCTACTGTTACTGTTCTTGGTGCAAATACTAGTAGAGCAAGAATTTCACCTAGACTCGCACAATCAGACTATGATTCGTTTGAGTATAGAATTTTCAAAGATATGAACGATAATTACCAATACCTGCGAGTTGGCACAAATTATGAAACAACATTGGCAGAAAATGTAACTATTACATCAAACACAATTGTTGTTACGGATGCATCCAAGATAAGCAATCCTGCCCCATGGGGTACTAACCCAGGTGTAATTTACATTAACGGTGAGCGTATCACATATTGGGAAAAAGACGAAACTACAAACACATTGCGTAACATACGCAGAGGAACACTTGGAACAGGAACTAAAAATCACACAGTGGGTGATATTGTTTATGATGGATCGACTTCGCAACAGTTACCAGATACAACACACTATACAGCTACAAATTTAAGTGGAGTTGTTGTAACTACTGCGGGAATAGGTTATGAATATGTATCGGATCTGACGTATATTCGTAGTAATCTTTGGTTATCACCGGGTTACTTGTCAGATCCATTCTTGCAAGAACCAATAGTTGCAAACGTGACAGCCAACACAATAACAACAGAAAGCAATGTTGCAATTGGAACAGAAACTAGCGAGATTGCAACATCACCTGCTGATGGAAACGGATTGTTTAATAGCGGAGCTCAGCAAGTATGGTTCCTTAAACACTAATGAAATAGGCAAATAAATATATAGAATGGTTGAACAACATGACAATTAAAATTACCGAATTACCGAGTATATCCTCTTCAGATCTCAACAGCTCACCGTCGACGGTATTGCCTGTTGTATCAAATTACGACGGCGATTTTACCACATATAAAGCTACAATAGACGATGTTAAATCGTATATGGAAGCTGGCGATTTCAATCCGGGAGGAAATGTTAATGTTGGGGGTGATTTAAACGTTAACGGTAACTTGAACATCACTGGTGCAAACAACTTGGCTGTAACTGATAACGTTATCGAATTGCACGTTGCCAATACTGCTAATATTGCTGAACCTTGGACATATAACGATGGTAAAGACATTGGTATCCGTTTTCACTGGTTTAACACGGCTGATCAAAGCGCGGCGCTAGTATTCAGTCATGACGAACGAGCATTGGAATGGTACGATACTGGTGCGTTAGGCGCAAACACATTTACTGGCACATCGTACGGCACAACTAAAATGGGCGCTGCCAAATTTGTAAATACCACACCTACAACAGGTAATGCAACAGGTTCTTTACAAACATACGGCGGCATGAGTGCTACCGGAAACATTTGGGCAGGTGGTTGGGTTAAATCAAATACTAATGTTATTGCAGTAGGTGATATTACAGGTGCAACTGCAAACATTAGTGGAATTGCACAAGTTGGATCTTTACGGTCCAATGCCACTGCATCAATATCAACTACATTAACAACTGGTGGCACTGCTACACTCAACGCTCTTTCAGTTAACACTACAACATCATTCGGTGGCAATATAACTAGTAATTTGGTAGTTCAAGCAGGGATACAAAATACTCCTATCGGCAATGCAACAGCAAGTTCTGGTAAGTTTACTACATTAAATGCTACAAGCTCAACTACTTTGGACGGCACAGTTAGCATAGACGGAACGTTAACGACCAATGGAATTGTGCCGTTCGGCAGTGCTAATGCAAATATTGGTTCAGTTGCGAACCCATATTCATATGTTCATGCTGTAGCAACTAGTGCATTATACGCTGACTTAGCAGAACGCTATGTTGCTGACCAATCTTACGATCCAGGTACTGTTGTGGTATTTGGTGGAGAACAAGAAATAACAGTAACTAGCGTGCCCGGCGACACCAGGGTTGCAGGTGCAATTAGTACAGATCCAGCATATCTAATGAACGCAGGATCTGAAGGATTACCAGTTGCATTGCGAGGCAAAGTACCAGTTAAAATAACAGGTCCTGTAACAAAGGGCGATTTATTAGTAACTTCCAGTACAGAAGGATATGCAAAGTCTGCTAGATCAATGGAACACGTTGACCCGAACGCAGTATTTGCTAAGAGTTTGGAAACTAATGCTGAAACTGGATTAAGAACAATATGGGCAGTTATAGTATGATAAATAATGATAACGCTGATTCTACTGGATTTAAGTCTGCTGAACCGGAACCTAAACGAGTTAGTTTAGAGCAACCTAATGAATCTACGGGAATTTTTGTACGTGGATTCTTAAAGATTACAGACCCCGAATCAGGCGATGTTATAGTAGAAACAGGAAATTAATGGGCCGAATATGTTAGACAAAACAAATGCAATGGTACAAGGACATGTTAAAGTTTGGGATCCAAAGACTCAAGAAATCTTTGTAGACAAATCCAATGCCATCCACTATGAAAATATGAGTGAAGCATTAGCAATCAGTGTTGCTAATAAAGGTACAGATTATATCCAAAGTATGGCATTTGGAAATGGTGCTACAGTTGTTGATACTACTGGCGTTATTACTTATTTGCCACCAAACACATACGGTCAAACAGCAACTTTGTATAATCAAACTTATACAAAAATTGTCGATAATACCAGCGCATTAAACTTAGACCCCAGTAGAAACTACATCGAAATTCGACATACTCCAGGACTAATCTACACTGATATATTCGTTAGTTGTTTATTAGACTACGCCGAACCAACAGGACAGCAAGCATTTGATAATAGCACAAGCATGCAAGGAACGTATGTCTTTGACGAAATTGGTCTGGTAAGTAGCGCCGGAAAATTACTAACTCATGTTATTTTCCACCCAGTGCAAAAAGCACTAAACAGATTAATTCAAGTTGATTATACAGTCAGAATACAGACATTAACCAACTTGAGTAGTAGTTTATAAAATAAATATAGAATAAATGGTTATAAAACAATGGCATATACAATTAACTTAACAAACGGATCAACGTTAACAACAATCGCAGATGGTACTGTCAACGATACTAGTACTCCTTTAGTTCTTGTTGGTAAAAACTATGCCGGATACGGTCAGTTTTTGAATACTGATATGGTCCATTTATTAGAAAATTTCAATGATTCTACAGAACCAACAAATAAATTAACCGGACAACTTTGGTGGGACTCGGCTGGTAATTTGAAAGTATATTCGGGATCAGCTTGGAAAACATTAAACTCAATTACTAGTAGTGCCGCTAGTCCGTCTGGCGCAGTTACAGGCAACTCTTGGTTTGATACTGTAAACAACGCTTTGTACATTTATGACGGCGCAGTTTGGCAGTTTATTGGTCCTACTTATTCCGCTAATAGTGGTGTTGAAACCCAAACAATCGACGATTCGTTAGGTGGTCAACACGATGTGTTAAATGTAAACGTAGACGGGGTTCGAATTGCAATTATCAGTTCGGCTGAAGATGAATTCACACCAAGCCCATTGATTACTGGGTACACAACTATAAATCCAGGTTTTAATTTAACTGATACTGTAGCAAATGTTTCTTTCTGGGGAAATGCTTCTAATGCATTGCAACTAGGTGGACGTGATGCAGATGTTTATGCAAGAACAGATACAAATGAAACATTTAACGGTACTATTACAGTAAACAACAATTCTGGGTTGACGGTCGGTACAAGCAATAACTTTGGTGTAACGGTCTCTGGGTCTACAGTTCAGTTGACAAACAACACCAATAATGCTAATATTACTGTTAGAACAAATACAGCATCGGTATTAACAACTGCGATGACTGTTGTTGGCTCTACAGCAGGAGTGAATTTTGCTAATGTAGTAACAGTTTCTGGTAATTTAGAAGCATACGGATATGTTAATGCTCGGGATGCAGAAGATGCCACTAGCAACACAACCGGTGCAGTTCGTATTACTGGCGGCATGTCAGTCCAAAAAACTGTTCGTGTTGTTGGTGATGTTTATGCGGCTAATCTAAATGCCGCATATTTTAACGGAGTGGCAGTTGGTGCATTGTACTCGGACTTAGCAGAACGTTATTTGGCCGATGCAATATATGATCCTGGTACAGTGTTGGTATTAGGAGGAGATCAAGAAGTTACTATTTGTAACGAGGAAAATTCAACGGATGTTTTTGGTGTAGTTTCTACTGAACCAGCATATTTGATGAATAGTCTGAATGGTAGTGCAGAATTAAGACCAGCGCCCCCAGTGGCTATGGTCGGCCGGGTACCTGTTAAAGTAATAGGCCCAGTTAGTAAAAATCAACGGTTAGTTAGTGCTGGAAACGGTCTAGCAAAGGGATTGATAGGGGAAGTGAACCCGCTTGCTGTTATTGGAAGAAGTTTAGAAACGAAAGTTTCGGAATCTGAAGGTGTTGTAGAAGCAGTGGTCAGGATAAATATATAAAAGGTAAGACGCAATGACATACTCTTTAGGTGGCTTAATTCAGGCCAGTGATTATAATAGCTTTGCTGGTGGGTCCACCGCAAACGTTTCTGGGCAGGTTAATACTGTTTATTCCACCGGCTACGGCAATGCAGGTTACGGGCAAGGAACAGTTTCTAACGTGAGTGTTAGTGGATCAGTAACAGCCACTCAATGGTCAACGTTGGTTGGTGCAGTAAACGTAGTAAGAAAACACCAATCTGGTGCAGGTTTTAGTAACTTGTCGCTATACACCCCAGGTGATACAATTAATGCAGATACAGATGTTGGTACAAATGCAACTACTGCTTATACTAACCGATTGGTGAGAGATACACTAGGTACTACAACAACTGGAACAGTTTACGGTCTAACAGTTAGTAGTCCAAATACAACTTCCGCAGTATCAAACAACGTAACAAGAACTGCTACATTTGGTAGCGGCAACAATGCTCGTTATTTCTTTAATGCTGGCGGTGAACTTCGTTTTTATGTCACTGGATATACCAATACAGGAGGCACTACTCGTGGTGTTGCTTTAGGCGGAACTTGTGCAACAGGATTCGGTGGTAAAACAATTAAAGCACAAGATTGTAGCGCTCGTTACGGAACCGGTCTTACAGTAACAACTGACTTAACTAGTGGCGCAGGATACTATAGTTTGACAACTTCGGCAGTGGTTAAATGTAAAATTACAGGATCT
>Ga0222714_10003257_pt1 | contig 16682 bp, 17 predicted proteins | sample C33_3DmetaG_FD_165048 | JGI IMG/M metagenome (GOLD analysis project Ga0222714, IMG submission 165048) | Estuarine water microbial communities from San Francisco Bay, California, United States - C33_3D | ecosystem: Environmental > Aquatic > Marine > Unclassified | place: USA: California...
CGCACGGATCAACGCTCCGGAAATACGAATAAACATTGCTTGCCTCTCGATCTGGCCGGGCGCGATACATGCCGCGCCTCTATTCCAGTCCGCCTCATTGTTGACACAAGCTTGCCCAGATTGCCCCATTCGGCAAGCGCCGACGTGGCTGCGGGCGCGGCAGACCGAGAATTGGTGCGGCTTTCTTGCAACCATCAGACAGCCCAGAACCAAGAAACCCGCTCTTTGCAGGGCGGGTTTCAATGATGATTCTGCCTGCCGGGATCAGACCCAGGGACGCTCCATCGCAGCCTTGGCCTCGAAGTTGTCGATCGATTTCGCCTTTTCCATTGTCAGGCCGATATCGTCCAACCCGTTAAGAAGGCAATGCTTTTTGAAGGCGTCGACATCGAACTTGAAAGATTGTCCGTCCGACGAGGTCACGGTTTGGGCCTCAAGGTCGACCTCGATCCGCGCGTTCGAGCCCTTCTCGGCGTCTTTCATCAGCACGTCTACTGCCTCTTGCGGCAGCACGATCGGCAAGATGCCGTTCTTGAAGCAGTTGTTGTAGAAGATGTCGGCGAACGAGGTCGAGATGACCGACTTGATGCCGAAATCGGCCAGCGCCCAAGGGGCGTGTTCGCGTGACGAGCCGCAGCCGAAATTGTCGCCGGCCACAAGGATCTGGGCCTGCCGGTAGGCGGGCTTGTTCAGGACGAAATCGGCGATCTCGTTGCCCTGACGATCATAGCGCATCTCGTCGAACAGGTTCACCCCAAGCCCCGACCGTTTGATGGTCTTGAGGAACTGTTTGGGGATGATCATGTCCGTGTCGATGTTGACGAGCGGCAGAGGTGCGGCAACGCCGCTGATCTTGGTGAATTTTTCCATTACATCATCTCCCTTACATCTGTCAGATGCCCGGTGATCGCTGCCGCTGCCGCCATGGCGGGGGAAACGAGGTGGGTGCGGCCTTTGTAGCCCTGACGGCCTTCAAAGTTGCGGTTCGAGGTCGAGGCACAGCGCTCGCCCTCCGAAAGCTGGTCGGGGTTCATGGCAAGGCACATGGAGCAGCCCGCAAGGCGCCATTCAAAGCCGGCCTCCTTGAAGATGTCGGCAAGGCCCTCTTCCTCGGCCTGCGCGCGGACAAGGCCCGAGCCGGGAACGACCATCGCCCGCTTGACCTTGATCTTCTTGCCCTTGAGGATCGCCGCAGCGGCGCGGAGGTCTTCGATCCGGCCGTTGGTGCAGGAGCCGATGAAAACGGTGTCGATCTCGATGTCGGTGAGCTTCTGGCCAGCCGTCAGGCCCATATAGTCGAGCGAGCGCTGGGCCGCGTCGACCTTGCCGCCCTTGAACGAGGCCGGATCGGGAACGTTCGCCGTGATCGGCAGCACATCCTCGGGCGAGGTGCCCCAGGTCACGACGGGGGCGATATCCTCGCCCTTGAGCGTGATGACCTTGTCCCAGTGCGCGTCGTCATCCGAATAGAGCGTCTTCCACCAGGCAACGGCGGCTTCCCAGGCCGCGCCCTTCGGCGCATGCGGGCGGCCCATGCAATAGGCAAAGGTCTTTTCGTCCGGCGCGATCAGGCCGGCGCGCGCGCCGCCTTCGATGGCCATGTTGCAAACGGTCATTCGGCCTTCCATCGACAGATCGCGGATCGCTTCACCGCAATACTCGATGACATAGCCTGTGCCGCCGGCGGTGCCGGTCGCGCCGATCACCGACAGGGTGATGTCCTTGGCGGTGACGCCGGGGCGGAGCTTGCCGGTGATCTCGACCTTCATGTTCCTGGATTTCTTCTGGATCAGCGTCTGGGTGGCCAACACATGCTCGACCTCGGACGTGCCAATACCATGCGCCAGCGCGCCAAAGGCACCGTGGGTGGCGGTGTGGCTGTCGCCACAGACAACGGTCATTCCAGGAAGTGTCCAGCCCTGTTCGGGGCCGACGATATGGACAATGCCCTGACGGACGTCGGATACCGGATAGTAATGTATCCCGAAATCCTTGGCGTTCGTGTCAAGCGCCTCGACCTGAATACGGCTCTCTTCGGTCATGGTCTTGGCGTTGGCGCGGTCAAGCGTGGTCGGCACGTTGTGATCGGGAACAGCGATCGTCTTTTCCGGCGCGCGCAACTTGCGGCCAGCCATGCGAAGCCCCTCGAAGGCCTGCGGGCTGGTCACTTCGTGAACAAGGTGACGGTCGATGTAGAGAAGGCAGGTGCCATCCTCGGATTCATGGGCGACGTGGGCATCCCAGATTTTGTCGTAGAGCGTTTTGGGGGACATATGTCCTCTCCCTTGATGTGCTGATTTGAAACTATCGGAATAGGGCGCACGGCGGCGCGGCGCGGTCAAAGTCGCGCAAGAATGGTGCGGGTCGCGCCAAAAAACCGCCAGGGCAAGCGCGAGCGATCATCCATATCGAAAACCATCGTCATGGCATGGGCAGATACACCCCCCCGAAGAGTCTCGCAAGGGCCGAGCTTGGGCTAGTAACTTGCGCTGACAGCCCTAAATAGATATCATAGTGATATCACAATGGAGCATCACCATGTCCAACCGTTCTAATTCCAGCGCCTCACGAAGCGCCTTTGTCGTTTCCGGCGTTGCCGTTCTTCTTCTCCTGATCGCCGGCGAGGTGCTCGCGATCACAGGATTCATTCGCAATATCAGCGCCGGGGCCGAGGCCCGTGCGGTGGTGATCTTGATTGCCTCGGCGGCTTTGACGGTGTTCCTTGTCCCCGGCTTCTTCCTCAACCAACCCAAGCAGGCGCGGGTTCTGACCCTGTTTGGCGACTATCGCGGCACGGATGCGACCGCCGGCCTGCGTTGGACCTTGCCGTTCTATATTCCGCGCATGAAGGTTTCGACCCGGCTGCACAATTTCGAAAGCAGCCGCAGCAAGGTCAACGATGCGGTCGGAAATCCGATCGAGATCAGCGCGATCGTTGTCTGGCGTGTGGTCGATCCCTATCGGGCGGTCTTCGAGGTCGAGGATTACTCGGCCTATGTGGAAACCCAGACCGAAAGCGCGGTCCGCTCGCTCGCCAGCGCCTATCCCTATGACTTTGGCCTGAACGACAGTCACGATGGCCTTTCGCTGCGGGGCGACACATCGGACGTGGCGGAAAAGATGTTGGCGGCCATTCAGGCCCGCGTGGCCGAGGCCGGGATCGAGATCGTCGAGGCGCGGATCAACCACCTGGCCTATGCGACCGAAATCGCGGCCGCGATGCTCAAGCGCCAGCAGGCCAGTGCCTTGCTCGATGCCCGCGAGACGATTGTCAAAGGCACGGTCAGCATCGTCGCTGCCGCGGTCAAGGAACTTGAGCAAAGCGACGGGATGATACTGGACCCCGAACTCAAGGCGGCGATGGTGGCCAATCTGATGGTTGTCCTGTCGAGCGGCGCCGAGCCTACGCCGGTGATCAACGCGGGAAGCCTTTACTGATCATGGCGGCCAGGAAGGCATATCCCTTGCGGCTTCGGGAAGACATTCTCGAAGCCGTCAGCAAATGGGCCGACGACGATCTGCGGAGCGTCAACGGCCAGATCGAATACCTGCTGCGCGATGCCCTCTGGCGTTCGGGGCGGCTGAAGCGATCGGATACCGGCGAAATCACCGAAGCCGAGGCCGAGGGCGAGACCTAGCCCGACAAGACTTGTGCAACCGCACCTTCGAAGAGCAGTATGACCCCAGGAGGAGCGTGAATGGCAGGTGAAAACCCCGCAACTCAGCCGACGACCGACGCCGTTGAAATAAGCCGTGGCCTGATCGAGCAGTTCCTGGGCTTTCTGGGAACGCTGTTTCGCCCGTGGAATGCCTACCAGGTCGCGATCCTGCTGGGCATTTTCGCCATCGCCTACCTCCTGACCCGATGGCTCGCACCCAAGTATCACGATTGGCTCCGAACCCGCGAAGGCTGGCCCATGTCGCGGATGCGATGGGCGCTTGTCTTGCACAAACGCATGACGCTGATCTTCTTTATCGTCCTGGTCTGGTTCACTGTCCTGGTGATGCGCGAGATCACTTGGCCCTCGCGCTCTTATCTGCTCGCGATCGTCGGCAACCTGACATTCGCCTGGCTCATCGTCGCCGTGGCAACCCGGCTAATCAGCTATGGGCCGCTGCGGACGGTCGTGCGCTACGGCGCTTGGATCTGGGTGACGCTGAGTGTGCTCAACATCACCACTGAGGCCGAGGCCATCCTTGACAGCATGGCGATCCATTTCGGGGATCTGCGGATTTCCGTCTGGCTGGTTCTTCAGGCCGCTCTGATCATCGGCGTTTTGTTCTACGCCGCGCGGTTCCTTTCGCGCACGACCGCATCGCGCATTCAGGACAATTCCGATCTAAGCCCGTCGATGCGTGTTCTCACGGTCAAATTCGTCCAGCTTATCCTATATGGCATCGCTCTTTTCGTTGGCCTCAAGGCTGTCGGGGTGGACCTGACCGGCCTTGCCGTCCTCTCCGGTGCCATCGGTGTCGGCCTCGGCTTCGGCTTGCAGAAGGTTGTCTCCAACCTGGTTTCGGGCGTGATCATCCTGCTCGACAAGTCGATCAAGCCCGGCGACGTGATCAGCCTTGGCGACACTTTCGGATGGATCAACAGCCTTGGCGCCCGCTATGTCTCGATCACCACGCGGGACGGGCGGGAGTATCTGATCCCGAACGAAGACCTGATTACAGGGCAGGTGGTGAACTGGTCGCACTCCGACGATTTCGTCCGCCTCGATATCCATTTCGGCACCTCCTATCTCGACAATCCGCATGACGTTCGGCGCATCGCGATCGAGGCCGCCAAGACGGTCGATCGGGTTCTGACCGGCAAGCAGACCGTCTGCCACATCACAGGCTTTGGCGAGTCGAGTATCGATTATGTGCTGCGCTTCTGGATCCGCGATCCCACGCAGGGGCTCACCAATATTCGCGGCAACGTCTATCTCGCGCTCTGGGACGCCTTCCATGGGAACGGGATCTCGATCCCCTTCCCGCAGCGCGAAGTGCGGATCGTGGGCGAAGATCGACCCACAGTCGGCTGACTGTTGCTTGAAATCCCCTGTTTTGCCGTTGAACTCGCCCGATTAATGCGAGAAAGGGGGCGCTGACCGCGCAGCAGGGCGGATTCATTGAAATGATACAAGAGCCTTGCTACGATTCTTGCATGACAAGCGCCCGCCCTGAAACGGGCGCGCCACACCGGAGGACAATGACCTGTCTCTCGAACTATCCGCGGCCGATGCCGCGCGCCGGGATGCCATCCAGATGACGGCATCCGAGCAAGCCACCAGCGAACAGATCCTCGCGGCTGTTCTCGCCTCTCTCGACGACGACAAGGCAGAAGACATCGTGCAGATCCCTCTGCGCGGAAAGTCCGAGATGGCCGACTTCATGGTCATCGCTTCGGGCCGTTCGACCCGTCAGGTTGCTGCGATCTCGGAAAAGCTGGCCGACAGACTCAAGCAGGAACTCGGCGTCTTGTGCAAGACCGAGGGTGCCGAGGTTGGCGATTGGGTGCTGATCGACGCAGGCGATGTGATCGTCCACGTTTTCCGCCCCGAGGTTCGCGAGTTCTATCAGCTCGAAAAAATGTGGCTGCCGGGCGGAGTTTCGGCGAAAGCCAACTGAGATGCGGGTGCATCTGGTCGCGGTCGGCCGCCTTCGGGCCGGGCCCGAGCTTGACCTGATCAAGGATTACCTCACGCGTTTCGACCGTACCGGCCGCGCGCTGGGCCTTGGCCCCGCACAGGTGATCGAGGTCGAAGACAAGAAGGGTGGCGGCATGGCCGCTGAGGCCGCCCTGCTGGAAAAGGCCATCCCCAACGGTTCGCTGATCTGCTGCCTCGACGAGCGCGGCAAAGTGATGTCCTCTCCCGATTTCGCGGATCAACTCTCTGGTTGGCGCGACAACGGGCGGCAGGATGTGGCCTTTGTGATCGGCGGCGCGGACGGGATTGATCCGGCGCTGCGCGAGCGGGCCGATGTGCGCCTTTCCTTCGGCAAGATGGTCTGGCCGCATATGCTGGTGCGGGTGATGCTGACCGAGCAACTCTATCGCGCCGCGTCGATCCTCGCGGGCGCGCCGTATCATCGCGTCTGATCCGCCAATTCGCCGCACGGCGATTCCCGACATTCCCACCGCCGCTTTGCCATGCTAGGTCGGCCCCATGTGGGAAATCTTTCTGAAGACATTGCCATTCTTCGCGCTGATCGGCGTGGGCTATGGCGCGGGGCGCACCCGGTTCTTTACACCGGAAGCGACCGCATACCTCACCAAATTTGTCTTCTACTTTGCCCTTTCGGCGATGCTCTTCCGCTTTTCCGCCAACCTCTCGCTGGCGGAAATCCTCGATTGGCAATTCGTCTGGGCCTATCTCGCCGGAACGATGGCGGTCTATCTGATCGTCACCGCTGTCGCCCTTGTCCGGCGGCGGAGCATCGAAGAGGCGGCGGTCGAGGCGCAATGCGGCGCGATCGGCAACGTGGGGTTTCTTGGCATTCCGATGCTGACGCTTCTCTTCGGAGAAGAGGCCATCGGGCCAAACATGCTTGTTCTGGCGGTGGACCTGATCGTTTTCGGCTCGCTCATCGTGATCCTCATCACCGGCAGCCGCGATGGGCGGATGTCGATCGGAATCTTGCGAACGGTCGGCCTCGGGCTTGTAAAGAACCCGATGATCGTCTCGATCATCCTGGGGCTTGCCGTCTCAAGTTCTGGCTACGGCCTGCCACAGCCGGTCAACGAGTTCGTCTCGATCCTTGGAGCCGCAGCAACGCCCGGCGCGTTGTTTGCAATCGGTGCCTCGCTGGCGACGAAATCGGCCGAGCGCGTCGCTGTGGCGGGCTGGCTCTCCTTTGCCAAGCTGATCCTGCATCCTGGCCTTGTTGCGCTTTTCGCTTTCGTCGTTTTCGATGTCGAACCCTTTGCCGCCGGTGTCATGGTGGCTGCCGCAGCACTTCCGGTCGCGGGCAATGTCTATATTCTGGCGCAGCACTATGGCGTCGCGCCTCAGCGTGTCTCGGCGTCGATCCTGATTTCGACCGCGGCCAGCATCCTGACCGTCTCGGCGATCATCGCCTGGGTCGCGCCGTCGATGGGACTTGGAGGGTAGAACATGGAAAAGATTTCAGAAAACCGCTGCTTTGGCGGCGTTCAGGGTGTCTATCGGCACAGGTCGTCGGCCTGTCGCTGCGACATGACCTTTGGTCTGTTTCTGCCACAAGAGGCAGAGCACGCCGCGGTTCCGGTGATCTGGTATCTCTCGGGCCTGACCTGCACCCACGAAAACGCGATGGTCAAGGCAGGGCTCCAGCAATGGGCTGCGGCCGAAGGGGTCGCGGTGATCTTCCCCGACACGTCGCCCCGCGGCGAGGGTGTGGCGGACGATCCTGCCTATGATCTGGGGCAGGGGGCTGGGTTCTATGTTAACGCGACCGAGGCTCCTTGGGCGGCAAACTATCAGATGTGGGATTATGTGGCTGATGAGTTGCCGAAGATCGTGACCGCGGCTTTCGCGATTGATGAAGGTCGGCAGTCGATCATGGGCCACTCGATGGGCGGCCACGGCGCGCTGACCCTGGCGATGAACCTGCCGGGCCGTTTTGCCTCGGTCTCGGCCTTCTCGCCGATCTGCAATCCGGCAAAGACCGACTGGGGCCGCAAGCAGCTGACCGCCTATCTCGGAACCGACGAGAGCAAGTGGGCGCGGCATGACGCGACCGCGATGATGGCGGCAGGCGGGTTCGACGGCCCGATCCTGATCGACACCGGCACCGACGATCCTTTTGCCGAACACCTGCGCACCGAAGCTCTGGCCGAGGCAATTGCCCGCCGTCGCCAGCAGGCGACTGTTCGGCTGCAAAAGGGCTATGACCACAGCTATTTCTTCGTATCGACCTTTGCCGAGGATCACGTGGCCTTCCACGCCGAGGCGCTGTTCGCGTGATCTATGTCGATGCCGATGCCTGCCCGGTCAAGGCCGAGGCGGAACGGGTGGCGATGCGTCACGGCATCCGGCTTTTCATCGTGTCCAACGGCGGCATCCGACCCTCGGCCAATCCGCTGGTTGAAACGGTGACCGTTCCCGATGGCCCCGACATTGCCGATATGTGGATCGCCGAGCGCGCGGGCAAAGGCGACATTGTGGTGACGGGTGACATTCCGCTTGCCGCGAAGTGCGTGGCCGCCGGCGCGCGGGTTCTCAAGCACAACGGCGAGGCGCTGACCGAGGCCAATATCGGGCAGGTTCTGGGGATGCGCGACCTGATGGCCGATCTGCGCGCCGCCGATCCCTTCCGGCAAGGCGGCGGCAAGGCGTTCGGCAAGGCCGACCGGAGCCGGTTTCTGGATGCTCTGGAACGCGAAATTCAGAGGGTCAAACGCGGCGGCTAGGGCGCTTGGCTGTCGCGGACAGGACAGATCGGCGGTTTGGGCCAAGCCTAGGGTCCGGTCATGTTTGGTAATTTCAAAGACAATCCCTCGATGATCGGTGCCGCCAGCGCGTTGGTCGCGGTCCTGTTCTTTTCCGTCAACGACATGGCGATCAAGTTCCTCAGCGGCGGCTATCCTCTGCACCAGGTGATCCTGATCCGGTCGATCGTGGCGATGGCGGTTCTGTTTCTGGTGATCTTTCCCTTTACCGGCGGTTTTGCCGCGATAAGGACCAATCGGTTCTGGCTGCATATGCTGCGGGCAAGCTTTGTCGTCTTTTCCAACATCACCTTCTTTCTCGGCCTGTCGGTCTTGCCGCTGGCCGAGGGGGTCGCTCTGTTCTTCGTCGCGCCCATCGTCATCACGATCTTCTCGGTGGTTTTCTTGCGCGAACACGTCGGCCCACACCGCTGGTTTGCGGTGGTGATCGGGCTTGCCGGTGTCACGATCATGCTGCGCCCCGGTGCCGAAACCTTCCGCCTTGCCGCGCTTTTCCCGATCGCTTCGGCAGTTGGCTATGCGGCGATGCACATGATGACCCGCTATATCGGTCGCACCGAGAGCGCGGCGACCATGAGCTTCTATATCCAGATCGCCTTCATCATCGTCGCCAGTGCCGCGGGTGCGGTATTGGGCGATGGGCGCTTTGCCTCGGACGATGGCGCTATTCTCGACTTTCTCTTGCGGGCCTGGGTCATGCCCGATGCGGCTGACTGGGCGCTCTTGGTCGTGACCGGCGCTGTGATCTCGCTGGGGGGCTATTTCATCGGCCATGCCTACCGCGTGGCCGAGGCGGCGCTGGTAGCGCCTTTCGAATACCTCGCCTTGCCCCTAGCAATGATCTGGGGGATCGTCGTGTTCGGGGAATGGCCCGATGCGACCGGTCTCACCGGTATCGCCTTGATCCTCGCGTCCGGACTCTATTTGATCCTTCGAGAGGCTTTGGCGCGTCGGGGCGGGATCCGCCTGGGCCCGCGCGGCCGCCGCTAGGACGAGACATGGAATGCCTATCGACGCAGTGATCTTCGACATCGGCAACGTGCTCATCGAGTGGCAGCCCGAACGGTTCTATGACCGCGTCGTCGGCCGCAAGAGGCGCGAGGCGGTGTTCTCCGCCGTCGATCTGCACACCGTCAATGACCGCATCGACAGCGGCAGCCCCTTCCGCGAAACGATCCATGCGGCCGCCGAGGCGCAGCCTGAGTTCGCCGCTGAAATCCGGATGTGGCACGATAACTGGCTCGATATGGCGAGCCCCGCCATCGAAGGCTCGGCGCGTCTCCTTGAGGCGCTGCGGAGGAACGGCATTCAAGTTTTCGCCCTCAGCAACATCAGCCGCGAGGCCTATGACACGAGCCTGCGCGCCTATCCCTTTCTAGGCGCGTTCGACCGGCTCTATCTGTCGGGCGAGATGGGCGTGACCAAGCCCGCCCCGGCGATCTATGCCATGCTCGAGGCCGATTGCGGGATTGATCCCGCGCGGCTCTTGTTTGCCGACGACCGGCTTGAGAATATCGAGGCCGCCGCCCGCCGCGGCTGGCAAACGCATCTGTTTGACGGCCCTTCGGGCTGGTCTGCCCGGCTTGTCCGAGAGGGGCTCTTGAAAGAAAGCGAGGCACTATGAGTTTTGACGTGATCCCCTTTGCCGAGGGCGAGAAGGGCCTCGATTGGCTCGCGCTCACCGATGCTCTGGCCGCGGGGCACAAGCGGCCGCCTGCCAAGGTCGAGGATGTGTTCCTTTATCGCGACAAGGATACGCTCCTGAACCGCTCGGCTTGGATCGACGGCATGGGCCTTGCGGTGAAGGCAGCGACGGTCTTTCCGGGCAACCGCGCCAAGGGCAAGCCGATGGTCGGCGGCGCAGTGAGCCTTTTCTCCGACGAAGATGGCGCCCTTGAAGCCGTCATCGACTTTCATCTGGTGACAAAGTGGAAAACCGCTGGAGACAGCCTTCTTGCCGCCCGCCGCCTGGCGCGGCCAGACAGCCGCAAGATCCTGATCGTCGGCGCTGGCACGGTCGGGCGAAGCCTTGTTGAGGCCTATGCTGCGGCCTTCCCGAGGGCCGAGTTCACCATTTGGAACCGCAGCCCTGAAGGGGCGCAGCAATTTGCCAAGGATTGCCCCGGCGTTCGTGTGGCGAGCGACCTCGAAGCCGCCGTGCGCGATGCGGACATCGTGACCTCGGCAACAATGAGCACGGAGCCGCTCATTCTGGGCGACTGGCTTCGCCCCGGCCAGCACGTCGACCTCATAGGCGCCTATCGGCCCGATATGCGCGAGGCGGATGACCGGGCGCTGTTGCGCTCGCGGGTTTTCGTCGACAACCGGCATACGACCATCGGCCATATCGGCGAACTGAAAACGCCGATCGCCAGGGGCGTCTTCGGCGAAGATCACGTCTTGGCCGACTATTACAGCCTCGAGAAGTTTGTCCACCGCTCGGATGACGAGATCACCCTCTTCAAGAACGGAGGCGGCGCGCATCTCGACCTGATGACCTGCCGCTACATTATGGACGTTTGGAAAAAGAAGACTGACTGACCTATGGAATACCTGACCATTGCCGCCCTGATCGTTGCCGCGATCCTCGCCGCGCCCTTCCTCCGCGAACGCCTTCGCAAGCCTGTCGATCAATCCAAGGCGCCCGGTCAGCTTGCCAGGCTCTCGCAAGGCATCACCCATTTTCGCTGGTTCGGGCCCGAAGGCGGGCCGCAGGTGGTCTGCGTGCATGGGCAATCGACCCCCTCCGATGCCTATCTTGCGGTGGCGCAAAAACTCGCGGCCAAGGGCTATCGTGTGCTGATCTACGATATCTACGGGCGCGGCTATTCGAGCGACGGCGACGGCCCCCAGACCCGCGATTTCCTGGTGCGGCAGCTTGAGGATTTGCTTGCCGATCAAGGGGTCGCCGGAAAATTCAGCCTGCTGGGCTATTCGATGGGCGGCATCATCTGCCCGGAATACGCACGCCGGCATCCCGAAAGGGTCGAGCGGATCGCGCTCCTTGTTCCCGGCGGCATTTGGTGGGGGACCCCCTTTCCGCGCCGGACCTTGCTTATCGCACGCCGCCCTTTGCTGGCCGACTGGACCTATGCCGTGCGCGGCTCGAGAATTCTTGAGATCGGCATACGCTCGAGCATGGGCGAGAAGATCGACGTTCCGGGCATCCACCAGATCCAGCTCGACCAGCTTGACCGACGCGGCTTTCGCTATGCGGTGTCCTCGGCCATGAGCCGCGATGTTTTCTGGGGCGACAATGCGAACGCCAACCGCAAGGTGGCCGAAGCCGGTATTCCGGTTCTGGGGATTTGGGGTGGGCAGGACGACGTGATCCCGCCACAGACATCGGCGGTTCTGTCGGAATGGAACCCTTTGGCGCACAACGTCCTTGTCGATGACGCTGGCCATGGCCTTCCCTATACCCATTCGGACGAGGTCGTCGCGACCTTTGAAGAGTTTGTCAGGGAAACGGCCTGAGCGTCAGGCCGCCGCAAGCTCGGCCCGCTTTTCGCGGATCGGCAGGTGGATGATCGCCGAGAAGAGGCCCACGCCGACACCGACCCACCAGACATAGGTGTAGGTGCCGTAGAGGTCGTAGAGCTTGCCGCCCAGCCAGACGCCAAGGAAGCTGCCAAGCTGGTGGCTGAAGAAGACGATGCCGTAGAGCGTCCCCATGTAGCGCAGGCCATAGATATGGGCGACAAGGCCGCTTGTGAGCGGCACGGTGGCGAGCCAGAGCGATCCCATCAAAAGCGAGAAGAGGATCACGGTCGTCGGCGTCATCGGCGTCATGATGAACCACGCGGCAATGAGCGTCCGGCCAAGGTAGATACCGGCGAGCAGGTATTTCTTGGAAAAGCGTTTTCCGGCCCAACCTGCGGCGATGGTCCCGGCGATATTGGCGAAACCGATAAGCGAAATCGACACCGCGCCAAGGGCGGAAGTGGTGGTAATGCCAAGATTCGACAGAATGCCTGTTTCGCCAATCGGGCTGCACATCTCGGTGACGAAGGCCGGGAAGTGGGCAGTCACGAAGGCCAGCTGATAGCCACAGGAGAAGAACCCGAAGAAGATCATGCTGTAGGACGGATCCTTGAAGGCCCGCACAAGGATCTGGCCCAGCGTCTCTTCAAGTTCGGCCTTGGTCGCGGTCTGCGGCGCGCGCATGAAGGGCAAAAGCAGAAGAACGCCAAGGATCGCGGCGGCGAAGGTCACGAAAACCATCTGCCAGGTCATATAACCCAAGAGGATCTCGGCCACGGGTGCGCCAATCATCTGGCCGGCGGAACCGGCGGCTGTGGCGATGGCAAGGCTCATCGAACGGTTTTCGGCCGAACTGGCGCGGCCGACAACCGCGAGGACAACGCCAAAGCCGGTGCCCGCCACGCCAAAGCCAACGAGCGTTTCAAAGAACTGGTGGGCGAGGGGCGTTGTGGCCCCAGCCGAAAGCAGAAGGCCCGCCGCATAAAACAGCGCCCCGATAATGATCGCCTTCCGATCCCCGATCTTTTCGGCAATGGCGCCGAAGATCGGCTGGCCGATGCCCCAAAAGAGGTTCTGGATCGCAATGGCGAGCGAAAAATCAGCGCGGAGCCAGCCGAATTCTTCGGCGATCGGGATCTGGAACACGCCAAATGAGGCGCGGATCGCAAAGCCCGTCATCACGATGATGGAGCCGACGATGAGGACAGGGGTAAAGAGAGGCGCCGACTTTTGCATGGCACCACATTCGCCCTTTCTATCATTCCGTCAAATCAATTTCCGGCCGAGCAAGGTATTCCCAAGCAAGCGGCCTCTGGCTATGTCGGGGCATGGGCATTCAAGAAGCGTATCAGGCGTGTATCGACGCGGGACGGGTCATCTCGGATCCGGCGCAGCTTGCCGCTCTGCCCGAGCTTGAGAGTGTGCGCGAGGGCCTTGCGCAGCCGGTCAAGCGCGGCTGGTTTGTCAAAACGCCCGAGCCGGTGAAGGGCCTCTATCTCTGGGGCGGGGTCGGGCGCGGCAAGTCGATGCTGATGGACCTTCTCTTTGCCATCGTCGATGCGCCCAAGAGGCGCGAGCATTTCCACGCCTTCATGCAATGGGTCCATGCCGAAATGGGCAAGGCGCGGGCGCGAGGCGTGGATGACGCCATCGCGCCGGTGGCCGAGGCTTTGGCGAAAGAGGTCAGGCTCCTCGCCTTCGACGAGATGCAGATCAGCGATATCGCTGATGCGATGATTGTCGGGCGGCTTTTCGAAAAGCTCTTCGCCGCCGGAGTGACCGTGGTGACGACATCCAACCGCCATCCCGATGATCTCTACAAGAACGGCCTCAATCGCCAGCTTTTCCTGCCCTTTGTTGCCATGCTGAAAGAGCGTCTAGTCATTCACGAACTGGCCAGCGAGACCGACTACCGGCAGGGGCGGCTTGAGGGGGAGAAGACCTATTTCACGCCCAATAACGCCGCCGCACGCGAGGCGATCCGGGCGATCTGGATCGATTTTGCCGGCGACAGGGCGGCGCCTTTGCGCCTGCGGGTCAACGGGCGCGATGTCGAGATCCCCGATTTCTGCAACGGCGTGGCGCGGGCGAGTTTCTATGATCTGTGCGGCAAACCCCTCGGCGCGGCGGATTATCTTGCGCTGGCCGATGCGGCGCGGGTTCTGATCCTCGAAGATATCCCGCGTCTCTCGCGCCAGAATTTCAACGAGGCCCGCCGTTTCGTGACCCTGATCGACGCGCTTTACGAGGCCCGCGTGCGGCTCATCTGCTCTGCCGCGGCCGAACCGGAGATGCTCTATGTCGAGGGCGAGGGCACCTTTGAATTCGAACGGACGGCCAGCCGCTTGCGCGAAATGCAGGCAGTGGACTGGGGCGTTGAGCAGCGCCACGTTTCACATCCCTGAAAACAGAAAGACGAGCCTCTTGCTCGCCTCTCCGCCCTGCCAAACTGCTCAGTCGCGCGATCTGGGGCCACGCTGACGCAAATCACTTGTCCGAATCTAATCGGATCGCTGATTCGCGGTCAACTGGCATGATTCGCGGCGGGCAAGTTTTTTGCGAACAGGACTGCCGCGAAAAATTTGATCATTTTTTTATGGCGTGCCGCAACCATTGCTATATGCTTGGTGCGTTCCGGCCGCTGCCTTATTGCGGCAGGCCCGCGCCGGAGAGTTTTTCGGGCGCGATGCGCCCAGATAGTCAAGGACAGCTGAGATGAAGAACGCCGATATTGCCAAGCGCCGCAATACTGCCATCGCCCGCGGCGTTGGCATGATGACCCAGATCTATGTGGAGCGTGCCGAAAACGCCGAGGTCTGGGACGTCGAGGGCAACCGTTACATCGATTTCGCTGCCGGTATCGCCGTGGTCAATACCGGCCACCGCCACCCCAAGGTGATCGACGCGGTGAAGAAGCAGCTCGACAGCTTCACCCACACCTGCCACCAGGTTCTGCCCTACGAGAATTACATCCAGCTCGCCGAGCGCCTGAACGCTACGGTTCCGGGCGATTTCGAGAAGCGCACGATCTTCGTCACCACCGGCGCCGAGGCCGTCGAGAACGCGATCAAGATCGCCCGCGTGTCGACCGGCCGGAATGCCGTGATCGCCTTCGGCGGCGGTTTCCACGGCCGCACCTTCATGGGCATGGCGCTGACCGGCAAGGTCCAGCCCTACAAAGCCGGTTTCGGCACGATGATGCCCGACGTCTATCACGTTCCTTTCCCGGTCGAACTGCATGGCGGGTCGGTCGAGACGTCGATGAGCGCGATCAACCAGCTCTTCAAAGCCGATCTCGATCCCTCGCGCGTGGCTGCGATCATCATCGAGCCGGTTCAGGGCGAAGGTGGCTTCTATCCGGCCCAGACCGAGCTGATGCGCGCGGTGCGCAAGCTGTGCGACGAGCATGGCATCGTCATGATCGCCGACGAGGTTCAGACCGGCTTTGCCCGCACGGGCCGTATGTTTGCGATGAACCACCATGACGTAGCCGCCGATCTGACCACTATGGCCAAGGGCCTTGGTGGCGGCTTCCCGATTGCCGCGGTCACGGGGCGCGCCTCGATCATGGACGCGGCCAACCCCGGCGGCCTTGGCGGCACCTATGGCGGCAATCCGATCGGCATCGCCGCGGCCCATGCCGTGCTCGACGTGATAGAAGAGGAAGACCTCTGCAACCGCGCCAATGTTCTTGGCTCGAAGCTGCGCCAGCGGCTCGAGGCGCTGCGGTCCACGACGCCGCAGATCGCCGACGTGCGCGGGCCGGGCTTTATGGTCGCGGTCGAGTTCAATACCGCCGATGGCAAAGCGCCGGACGCAGGCTTTACCAACCGCGTGAAGGACGAGGCGCTCAAGCGTGGCCTGATCCTTCTGACCTGCGGCGTCTATGGCAACGTGGTGCGCTTCCTCGCGCCGATCACCATTCCGGATGCGCATTTCAACGAGGCGCTCGATATTCTCGAGGCGTCGGTCGAGGCCGCGAAGGCTGCCTAATCGGCCTGAATACTGAAAGAACGCGGGCGCCCTCGGGCGCCCGTTGTCGTTTCACCCGCCGTTTTCGCGCAGGACGTGACCGGCAAGATAGAGCGATCCGCAAATGAGGATGCGCGCGTTTGGATCTTTGGCGGTGATGGCTGTGATCGCCTCATCGACCGACCCGGCCGTGGAAGCCTCGAACCCCGCCTTGCGGGCCTCTTCTGCGGTGACGTCGGCCGGAAGCGTATTCATCTCGCCGGGGATCGACAGGGCTGTCAGGCTGTTGGCGATCTTGGCAAGCGGGCGCAGATAGCCACCGATATCCTTGGTGTTGAGCATCCCGCAGAGAAGGTGGATCGGACGATCCGGCAGAGCCTTCAGTGTCTCGGCCAAAGCGCGTCCTGCATGGGGATTGTGCCCGCCGTCCAGCCATAGCTCGGCGGGTTTCGCCAGATCGACAAGACGGCCCGCTTTCATGTGCTGCATCCGCGCGGGCCAGAAGGCCTTTGTCACGGCCGCCTCGCAGGCCTCTTCGCCAAGCCCCAGCGCTCGAAGCGCGGCGATGGCTCCGCTTGCGTTCCGGATCTGGTGCGGGCCGGGCAGGTTGGGCAAGGGCAGGTCAAGCAAGCCGCGCTCGTCTTGATAGATCAGGCGGCCCCGCTCGGTTCCGACGTGATAGTGCTGGCCATAGGCATAGACCGGTGCGCCGAGCCGCGCGGCGACCTTTTCGATGACCTCCAGCCCCTCGTCGAGCTGCGGCCCCACCACGCAAGGCACGCCCCGCTTGATGATCCCGGCCTTCTCG
>Ga0222714_10003258_pt1 | contig 16681 bp, 13 predicted proteins | sample C33_3DmetaG_FD_165048 | JGI IMG/M metagenome (GOLD analysis project Ga0222714, IMG submission 165048) | Estuarine water microbial communities from San Francisco Bay, California, United States - C33_3D | ecosystem: Environmental > Aquatic > Marine > Unclassified | place: USA: California...
AAAAAAGGTGTTGCTCAAGCTAAGATGTATTCAAAAGCCTCTGGCGGTAAAATGGAAATGGATATGCAATCTGCTATGAAAAGAAAAATAGGAAAGAAAAAATGAAAAAAGAAGGACTATACGCAAGTATTAATCGTAGAAAAAAACTTGGAATTTCTAGGCCAAAATCTAAATCAACAATCTCAAAAGATAGTTGGCAAAGAATGAAAGAAGGATTTAAAAAAAAGAAATGATAGTTTTTGGACACACACCTAGAGAGTGGAAAAGAAGATTTTTAAATAACAAGTGGTTATTTATTAGTTATGTTGTAGTATTTATTTTAGGAGCTTTGATTTTTTAATGGTTGCTAAGAAATATCAAAATCCTTCTGGTGGATTAAACGAGAAGGGGCGACAATATTTCAAAAACAAAGAAGGAAGCAATTTAAAAGCTCCTGTTAAAAGTGGAGTTAATCCTCGTAGGGTTAGTTTTGCTGCTCGTTTTTCTGGGATGAAAGGTTCTATGAAAGATGAAAAAGGAAGGCCTACTAGAAAAGCCCTGGCATTAAAAGCCTGGGGATTTGGATCAGAGGCAGCAGCAAGAAACTTTGCGAATACAAATAAGAAAAGCTAATGATGGAAGCAAAGAAAATTTTAGAACGAATTAGAAAAGCAGAAGCTAGAAAAGATCTCTGGAGAGATATTTACCAAGAGTGTTATGAATATGCTTTACCTCAAAGAAATCTTTATGATGGATATTATGATGGCAATTCTCCTGGTCAAAGGAAGATGTCAAAAGTTTTTGATAGTACAGCAATTCACGCAGCTCAAAGATTTGCAAATAGAATTCAATCAGCATTATTTCCACCATACAGAAAATGGGTAAGACTACAGCCAGGCAACGAAATACCAGAAGAAAGAAAATCAGAGATCCAGGTTGAGTTAGACAAGATGAATGACAAAATGTTTTCTGTATTAAGACAAACTAATTTTGATTTAGCGATTGGAGAATTTCTTTTAGATTTATGCGTGGGTACAGCTTGTATGTTGGTATTACCTGGAGATGAGGTAGAGCCAATACAATTTATTCCTGTGCCTCAATATTTAATTTCTTTTGAAGAAGGAGCAAATGGAACGATAGAAAATGTTTATAGAAAAATTAGATTAAGAAATGATGTAATACAAAAACAATATCCAGATGCTAAGATCCCTACTGAATTTCAAAAAATAATTGATGAAAGGCCAGAAGAACATACAGATCTTTATGAAAGCACAATGTACAATCAAGAAGATGGATATTATCATTATTGTGTAATTTGGAAAAAGGGGCCAGAAAAAATCGTTCATAGAACTTATGAAACTATGCCTTGGATTATCAGTAGATATATGAAAGTCGCAGGGGAAATTTATGGTAGAGGCCCATTAATTACAGCTCTGCCAGACATTAAAACTTTAAACAAAACTGTTGAGCTGTTATTAAAAAATGCGAGCTTAAATATTGCAGGTGTTTATACAGCTTCAGATGATGGAGTATTAAATCCACAAACAGTTAGAATAGCACCAGGAGCAATTATTCCTGTTGCAAGAAATGATGGCCCTACAGGCCCAAGTCTAAAACCTTTACAGCGATCTGGAGATGTAAATTTATCTCAGTTAGTCATAAACGACTTACGTATGAACGTTAAGAAGATTATGTTAGATGAGAGCTTACCACCAGATAATATGAGTGCAAGATCAGCTACCGAAATTGTAGAAAGAATGAAAGAGCTTTCTCAAAATCTTGGATCTGCTTTTGGTAGATTGATTTCAGAGGCGGTACTCCCTTTGGTTAGAAGAACGTTAGCTGTAATGAATGATAAAGAGATCATTCAACTACCTTTGAAGGTTAATGGACTTGAAGTTAAATTGCAGCCAACTTCTCCTTTGGCCCTTGCACAATCAAACGAAGAAGTACAAACAGCTATGGGTTGGTTGCAAATTATTCAACAACTTGGGCCTATGGGTGCTATGGCTGTTAGAATAGACAGGGTTGCAGATTTTGTTGCAGACAAGTTAGGCATACCTTCAGAGTTAAGAACTTCTACTGAAGAAAGACAACAGATGATAGAGCAAGCTCAACAACAAGCAGCACAAATGCAACAACAAGCAGCTCCACAAACTCAAGAAGAAGAAATTAATACACAGGCACAATTAGGATAATATGGATACATATGATGACTTAGGTTGGGAAGGCTTAGATTTCGTTGAAACAATGGAAGCTACAGACGACCAAAAGAAAAAAGATACTTTATTTGCAAAAGTGTTTAGTACACCAGAAGGTAAAATTGTTTTAGAAGAATTAAAATTAAGAACAATAGATGCTCCTTCTTGGTACCCAGGAGCTAACGAACATTTTGGTTACGTTAGAGAAGGACAAAATACAATAGTAAGAGAAATCCTTTTAAGGATAGGTCGTGCTAAACAAAACTAAATAGGAGGAAACAATGGCTGAAGAAGCACAAGAACAAATAAACCAAGAAACAGAACAAGTAAAACCTAGTAACTTAATACAAGAAGCAAGACAATCTGCACCTAAAGAAGAAGTGGCTCCAGAAGATCAAGATCCAATTTCTCATTTAGCTTCTGATAAACCAGAAGAAGATAAACTTGGAGAAGAACAATCTTTAGATGATAAAGATGAATATGTTAGACCAGAATATTTCCCAGAAAAATTTTGGGATGATAAAGAAGGGCCAAACATTGAAGCTCTAGTAAAATCTTATAATGAAATACAGAAAAAATTTAGCCAGGGAGGACACAAAGCTCCAAAAGAATACAATGTAGAATTTTTAAAAGATGAAAACATTGATATTAAAAATGATCCTTTGGTACAACAATATACTGATTGGGCAAAAAAATATGGAATAACCCAAGATGCTTATGAAGATCTTGCTAGAAATTTTATGGAAACAAATGCAGATTTCGTACAAAGATCTCAAGCTGATATTGCTGAACAAAAAAAATTACTTGGTAATAAAGCAGAAGAAAGAATTAACTCTATAATTAAATTTGGAGATACTTTAAAAAGCAGAGGTGTTTTTTCAGATGCTGAATTAGCTGAATTTGAAGTTATGGCAGGAACAGGTTTAGGTATTAAGGTTATTGAAAAAATGAGATCTTATTATGGAGAACAACCTATAGCTCCTGTAACTGTAACAGATGATTTGGGGTATTCTAAGGATGAAATAAAAGCTATGGTTGGGGATCCTAGATACGTTACTGATACAGCTTTTCGTTTAAAAGTAGAGAAATTATTTGAAAAAGCCTTTCCAGGAGAGTATAAACCTTAATAGCTTAGTTTTCATTTTTAGCCTCGTGAAACTCTGGGGTTGCACAAAATACTTGATGTAACCCTAGAAGTTTAATATAAGCAAATCAGAAGATAACCGAAATTTTTTTGGCCTTCAGTTTTAAATAGCTGTAGCCTTTTTCAAAAGACAACTACGCAAAAGTGTAAATAACAACAATTATGTTAATAGGAGAAAACATATGGCAATAAATATAAGTAATGCGTTTGTTACTTTGTTTGATGCAGAAGTTAAACAGGCATATCAAGGATCTGCGATTCTTAGAAATTCTGTTAGACTTCGTTCTGGCCAAGGCTCCAACACTGTTAAATTTCCAAAAATTGGAAAAGGTGTAGCAACAGCTAGAATTCCTCAAACAGATGTAACTCCGCTTAATGTAACATATTCGCAAGTAACTGCGACTATGTCGGATTATAATGCTGCTGAATACAGCGATATTTTCCACCAAGCAAAAGTGAACTTTGACGAGAGAAGGGAATTAGTAGAAGTTGTGTCTAAAGCTATCGCTAGACGACAAGATCAACTTATTATTGATGCTCTTGATGCTTCGTCAACTTCATTAACTGTTGCAAAAACAGTGGTAACTACTGGATCTGCTACCGCTTCTAACTTGAACGTTGGTAAAATTATCTCAGCTAAAAAGCTGTTAGATAAAAACAATGTTCCAAGTGAGGACAGATATATGGTAATTCACGCAAATAACGTTGCAGGATTACTAGCAGACGAAAGAGCTATCTCTAACGACTTTGCAGTTAAGGCTCTGTTAAATGGCCAAATAACTGCTATGCTAGGATTTAATATCATAGTAGTAGGAGATAGATCTGAAGGTGGATTACCATTATCAACTAACGACAGAACTGTGTATGCTTTCCATAAACAAGCTGTAGGTATGGCTGAAGGTATGGGGATCAAAACAGAGATCAACTATGTTCCTGAGAAAACTTCTTTCTTAGTAAATAGTATGTTCTCAGCAGGTGCTGTAGCGATAGATGATGAAGGTATCGTAAAAGTAACTTGTGATGAAAGTTAATAGAGGAGAATAAATATGGCTTATACAAAACAAAACCTGAACGCAATCGGTGGGCAAAGTAAAGCAGGTCAAGCTCCTCAAATGTGGAGCTATACTGCACCAGGTACAGATACTTTGGCTGACATTAATACAGAAGGCTACTTCAATGGAGCAGCAGATGTATTAAAAGCAGGCGATCTTATCCATATCTGGGATGCTTCTGTTCCTACTTCTTCATTGGTAACTGTATTATCAAATACAGGATCAGTGGTTGACGTATCGGATGGAACTGCATTATCAGTAGCTGACGCTGACTAATAACTAACATATGAGTTAGGGGGATTAATTTCCCCCTACTCATTTTTTTTAAATAAGGTAAAAGATAGTATGGCAGCAGGAGATACAAAAGTTTCTATAGCAAATAACGCATTAACATTATTGGGTGCAAATACTATCACTTCATTTACAGATGGATCTAAAGCCTCTGGCATAGCAAACAATATGTATGACTTTGTTAAAAAGCATACTCTTTCTATGTATCCTTGGAAATTTGCTTTAAAGAAAGTACAGCTTGCAAGAGATACAGCTACACCAGTGAATGAATGGGATTATCAATACACACTTCCAACAGATGCTGTTTCTAGTTTGCCTGTTGCAGTATTTTTTTCTGGAAACTCAAATGCTCCAAAACAATTAGACTTTGAAATTTATGGAGATAAATTAGTTACAAATTCATTAACAGTTTATATTGATTATGTTTATGATGTATTAGAGGCTAATATGCCAACATATTTCGTAACATTATTAGTTTATCAATTAGCTTGGCATCTTGCAGAACCTATCACAGATCAAACAACAAAAGCTGATTATTGGAAAACTCACGCATTAGGTACTGTAGCTGACCAAGGTAGAGGCGGATATTTTAGAAACGCAACCCAAATAGATGCTCAAGGACAGCCGCCAAATGTCATTGAGGATTATGTTTTAACAAATATAAGATAATGGCTGATAATGAGAATATTGTACGAATACAAACAAACTTCACAGCAGGGGAGTTTGATCCTTTATTAAGGGCCAGAATAGATTTAGATCAATACAGAGCTGCTGCTAAAGAACTTACAAATGTAATTTGCTTACCTCAAGGAGCTGTTCAAAGAAGGCCAGGCTTACAATACATAGACACAATACCTGCTGCAGCAAATCCACAAAATGGAGTACGATTACAATCTTTTGAATTTTCTACTGAGCAACAGTATGTATTTTTATTTGTTTCAAATAGATTATACATTTACAAACTTGGTGTACTTGTAACTAATATTAATGGATCAGGTAATGATTATTTAGATCTTTCTGCAACTGGGATAAGCTCAAGTAATTTATCAGAATTATATTTTTCTCAATCAGCAGATACTATGATTATTTGCCAAGAAGATATGAACCCAGTTACAATTACTAGAGGAGCTTCTCATAGCTCCTGGACAGTATCTAATTTAACTTTAGAGTATATTCCAAAATATGCTTTTACAATTAGTATAACTCCTGGAACTTCTTTTGCAGCTCACACAGATTTAACTCCTAGTGGAATTGAAGATACAATTACATTAACCAACAAACCAACAAATGGTATTTTTTCAGATCCAGAAAGTACGTATGTAGATCAATACATAAATATTCAACCTTATGGCAGAGTAAGAATTGTAAAAAAAATTTCAGATGATGAGCTGCAAGGATTTGTAGAAATACCTTTAGCATCTACAGATGATATATCAATCAATGATTGGGAATTTGAAAGTGGTTATGAAAATGTTTGGAGTGCTTCAAAAGGATGGCCAAGATCTTGTACTTTCCACGAAGGTAGATTATTTTTTGGAGGATCTAAATCTAGGCCTGCAACAGTATGGGGATCTGTAGTAGCAGATTTTTTTAATTTTAATCCTGGCCAACAATTACCAGATGAAGCTGTTCAAGCTACCCTGGATACAGATGAGGTTAATGCAATTAACTCTATTGTATCAAATAGAGATTTATTAGTATTTACTTCTGGTGGAGAATTTTTCGTTCCACAAGGAAGTTTGGATCCTATTGAACCAACAAATATAATTTTTAAAGTTACAACAAGAACTGGATCTAAACCAGTAAAACCAATATCAACTGAAAACGCAACTTATTTTATTCAAAGACAGGGTAATCAATTAATTGAATATATATTCCAAGATACAGATGTTAACTATAGATCTCAAAACTTTTCATTATTATCATCTCATTTATTAGATGATCCAATAGAAATAAGCCACGTTAACCCCACAAGCACAAGTAGGCCGCATACTATAGTTTTAGTTAATACAGATGGAACTATGGCTGTGTATCCATTTATTAGATACCAACAAGTAGTATCTCCTTCTTTATGGACAACAGATGGATCTTTTAAAAGTGTATGCTCAGATTTTGATGAAATTTATACAGTAGTTAATAGAACTATTAATGGATCAAGTGTTTATTATTTAGAAAAATTTGATTACGATTATACGACAGATGCAGGGATACAATTCTATGATGTAACGTTACCTGGATCCACAACAGTAAGTGGATTAACTTGGTTAGAAGGAGAAACTGTAGATGTGGTTAGAGATGATCTGGCCCTAGATAGAAAAACAGTAAGCTCTGGATCAATTACAATAGATACAATTCCTTCAACTTATGTAGAAGTAGGGATCCCTTATACTCCAGTAATTGAAACTTTACCTGTAGAAACCAGATTACCAAATGGAAACGTACAAGGATTTTTAAAGAGAATTACTGAAGTAAATCTGATATTAAACAATACACAAAGCATCAAAGTAGATACTGAAGAAGTGGGATTTAGAAACTTAGAGGCTTTGAGTTTAGGATCAGGAATTGAGTTTTTTACTGGTATTAAAACTGTGCAACCTTTAAGTGGATTTACTGAAGATAGTACAATAAGAATAACACAAACAAAACCTTTATTCTTTACCTTACTGGGATTAGAATACAAGGTAAGCATATAGGAGGATAAATGGTACAATACGTAGCAGCAGCAGCAGCAGTAACTTCAGCAGTAATGCAATACAGAGCAGCTCAAGCAACAGAAGCTCAATACAAAGCTAAAGCAAATATGGAAATCCTTAAAGGAAGGATAGCTGCTGTCCAGGCTAAAGAAGATGGAGTTAAAGTTTTAGAAAGTACCATTGAACAAATGGCTTACAATAATGCCTTTGGTGCTAAAGGTAATGTTGATATTTTTGGTGGAAGTAGATTAGGTGTTGGAACTAAAATGGCATCTAAAGGAATTGAAGAATATAATATTGCTCAAGTTAATGCTCGTATTTCAAAAAATATGGGAGAGTATCAAGCAGCTATTGATAGATCTGCAGGTAAAACAGCTAAGACACTTGGCTATGCAAATGCTGCAGCAACACTTGGTCAAGGTGTTTATAGTTATGCAAAACTAGGTGGAACAAATCCATTTACTGGGAAACCCTTAATGACAACTTAATATGGCAACAAGAAAAATAGAATATAAACCTTTAGGTGTTAGATTAAGATCCTTGCCTCAGATTGAGCAAACGCAGCTCGCTGAACAAAGACGAGGATTGTTAACCTTATCTCAAAAACTAGATCAGATTTCTGCTCAAGGTTTTAGAGAGTTTGGAGAAAAACAAGCTATTAAAGGAGCTGAAGAAGGAGAAAAATTTAAGGCTTATAAAGTAGAAACAGATGAGCTTGGAAATACAAATGTTAGTTTTGCTGATATGCCATCACAAGCTACAGATCCTTATAGCCAGGGTTATTATAAATCTGCACAAACTGCAGCTAAATTACAAATCAAAGGTTTATTTGAAACTAAATTATTTGATGCTTACAGAACAAATAGAGCTAATATTTCTGGTTTTAACAAAGCATCTCAAGATATTAAAGATGGATTATTAGAAGCATTAAGAGAAAAAAATCCTCAATTATACAATTACTTTGCTTATGATTTTGAACAATCAACAATTCCTTATGCAAAATCTGTTTATACAAATTGGTCTAGTGGCAAGAACGATATAGAAACCACTACTTTCCAGGGATATATGAACTCTGGTTATGCAGGAAACATTATTAAGGGAGCTGCAAAAGGAGATGAGGGTTTAGCTAAGGCAGGTCAATTTGTTAATAATATGGTTGGAGATTATCTAAATCTTGGGCCTAAAGAAGAATTTACTGCAGGAAATATTTTTATACCTGCTGACAATACAAGATTAGGAATTAAACAAACAGATGCGATTGGTAAAGATATTATTTATGCAAGAAAGAATTTTCAAAAAATTTATTTAGAAGAAACATTTAAACAATATAAAGGTAATGCTCCTGCTTTAATCAAAGCGATTGATAACGTAAGAAATGGAACTTTTAAAACTAAAGATTTCTTTGCTCCAGTTAAATCTGAAGAAGGAACTATTATTGGTGTTCAAGATGCTAACATAGCAGATATTTTAAATACAGAAGATAGAGAAACTTTAGCAAATGATTTATTTACAATCTTTAATAATGAAACAGATAGAGTTAATAAAATTTTTGAAAATGATAAAAAACTTATTGAGTATCAAGCAGGATCAGCTCAAAGTAAAATCTTACTTAAAATAATAAACTTGCAAGATGTTGATCCAGGCACAGATACTTCTGGTTTAGAAAAAGAAATTGAAAGTGAAATTGATTTATATGAAAAAACTTTCGTTTCTGAAAAAGGACAAAACTTTGCTAAGGATTTAAGATCTGCATATTTTAATAGATATAATGCAGATGATGATACTCCAGGTGTAAAAACGATATACGAAGAAGATGCTAGGCTTGGTATGCTCAATAAAAACGAATTATTAAAAGATAATAGATTAACTGGTAAATCTAAAACTGAAATTCTTAATATGAATAACTCTTATGAAATAGGAGATAAACACTGGACAGATCATAATTTATACAAAAAAGGTCAAAATATTATTAATGGTTTAGAAGCTACCTCTACTGCAGGAGCTTTATTTAGTATGGGATCTAATAACAACCAAGAAAAACAAGACAAACTTACATCAATTTATAGAAAAACTTTTGAAGATTTGATTGACACAAAAGGTATTGGATTAGGAAGATCTGGAGATAGAATAAATCCTTTGGATGTGGCAAGTGTTATTCAAAGATTAGATCAAGAAGGAAAAATAATTATAACAGAAACTGATTTTAAAAAAGCTGTTAGTGGTCAAGATCAAGCTACAGGAAATCCAAAATTACAACAATATAATACATTGAAAAAACAAAAACAAAACTTAGAGCAAAAATTAACAACAGAAAAAAATAGTAAAAAGATTAAAGAAGATACTGCAGAAATAGAAAGATTAAAAGGTTTGATGGTAAGCATTGAAGAAAGTATCCCAGGCGGAATTGCTGACATAGAAAATAAAGCTATGAAAATGGATAGAACAAAAGTTTATTTTAAAGATGATAAAGGAAACGTAATAGAATTAACACCAAGAGATATTTATAATTATTTGGCAACAGATCCATTTAATATTATTAATGATAAACGAGAAGCAGAATATAAATCTTTATTTGAATTAACAGGAAGCAATTAATGAATAGAAAAGATAAAATTATTGAGATTGAAAGCACAGAGGGTATGGGAGATCTTGAAAGATTAATGGCTTTACGATCTTATGAAAATGAAAAATTACATCCTACTAATGTTCGTATAAACGAAGATAAGATGAACGCATATCAAAATGCTAAATCAGCTTTTGATAATGAAAACCAAGAAGCTGCTGCAGCAATTATTAATTCAAACAAAGATATTCTTGATGATGAATTTATCGCATCTCAAGAAGCAGAAGATAGTAAATTTAAAAAATTCTTTCAAGAAGGTTATAGGATGGTTGGTACTGCTGTTGAAAGCACGTTAAATAATGTTTTTGAAGTAACAGATGATATTGTAAGAGTTGGAGAAAAATTTGGATTACCTAATCTTTATATTGAAATAAAAGATGGAGAAGTTAATTTTTTAACTGAAAGACCAGAAAACGTTAATGTTAGGCCAGTAGAATTTGTAGATAATCCAGATAGTATGGTTGCAAATTTAGGCTCAGGATTTTTAGAATTTATGATCCCTTTTAACAGTATGTTAAAAGCAACAAAGGCTTATAAAACTGGCAACAAGGCAACCAATGCTTTAAAAGTTTATGGATCTGGAGCTGTGGCAGATTTTATGTTTTCTCCACAATATGGAAACTTTGCAAGTTTATTATCAGAATTTGGAATACAAAACGAATTTATACAATTTTTAGATAGTAGAGTTGATGAAGAAGCTGACATTATAGAAAAAATGAAAGGCAGAGGAAAAGGAGTTATAGAGGGTGCTTTAATGGGATTTATGTTTGATACAGTATTTAAAGCTGTCAAATATATGAAACAATCTCCAGAGTGGGTAGCTAAAGCTAAAAGTTATTTGGCTTCTAATTTTGAAGAACCAGTTGCTGCAGGAGCTGCAAGCTCAAAAGAAGTTTCAGGAATTCCTTTATCAGAAAGCTCTTTAGCTGACACAGGAGTTGCAGTTAATACTTCTCCTGCTGAAAAATCCTCTGTTTCTTTAAATGAAGTACCATCCCAAGAAACTGCTTTACCAGTTAAAGGCGAAATGGAAACAACTGAATTATCTAAAGATCTTGGAAATACTAATAATTTATCTGTCATTGATATTACGAATAAAGTTTATCAGGGTAATAATGATATAAATCTTAATTTAAATCAAGCTAAAAATACACTTCCAGAAGCACAAAAAATATTAGAAGGTTATGAAGGTGGATCAGTAAAAGCTAGAGTAAAAGATGAACAAAAAATAACACAAAAATTAAAAAGAAAAACAGCAGAGCCTGATAGAATAGGAGATTATTTAGGTGCTAAATTATTAGATAATTTTGGGAATGTGTCTAAAATGGAGCAATATGTAGAGCAAAATTTTGTTATATTAGAAAAAGATTATAAGAACAAATTAAGAACAACACACTATCAAGTTAAAGTGAATGAAGCAGATAATTTTACTTTTGAAATACAGGTAAGACCAAGCGAATTAGATGATATTATAGAGCAACATCATATAAAATATTATGAACCATATAGAGATAAAGTATTTTTAACTGTAGAAGAAATGAATTTTATTTACAGAGGAGAGATTAAATTAGAAAAAAATATAGTTGCACAAGAAAAAAAAATTAATAAAGGAAATCAATAATGGCAAGATTTGGTAATTTTAAAGCAGAAGATGTAGCAAAGGCAGTTAGAGAGTGGCTAACTAAAGGAATACCTGAGTTACAAACTGGAGCTGAAAAAACAGTTAAGACACAAGCAAAGGCCCAGGAAATTACTGGTGTTGGCACAAGTGTAACTCCAGAAGAATTAATCAATAATAAATTAATTAAAAATTTAGAAAAAGCTGTAACAGAAAATAGATTACCGCCAGAATTATTCCCTAAAGATTTTGACGCATATAAAAATTCACTTTGGTACAAAGTAAAAGATGAGAATGATATTGATGCTTTAATTGAGGTATTAGGAAAAACTTATCAAAAAGGTAAAAACAAATATCGTAGAGGAGAAGGCGGAGTATTAAAAGATAATGTTGTTAAAGATCTAGCAGATGAATTAAATATATCTATTGAAACTTTGCAAAATAGAAAAATAGGATCTGTTTATAATGTTGAACAGATGTTAGGTGCAATCAATTTATTAAAAGATTTTAAAACTCATTTAAAAATAGCTCTTAAAAAAGCTGTATCAGAAAATTCAGGAACAAAAGAAAAAGCCTTTGCTATGCAAATGACGCAAACTTATGCTTCTGTATTGAACCAGGTAATGGGAGCTAGAGCAGAGCTTGGTAGATCTTTTAGAATTTTAAGAGAAATGAAAAAAGCTAGTGAAGTATCAGTTAATGAAGAACAAGCATTAACAGCAATAATGGATAATACTGGTGGTAAAGAATTTAATGAACAAAAATTACAAGCAATTTATAGTATTATAAATAGTAACGAAGGATCTGCTGCGAGAGCTGTTAAACAAATTAATCTTGCAACAAACAGAGAAATGTTGTTCCAAGTTTATTACAACAACCTTTTATCTGGTGTTGACACGCATATGGTTAATATGGGTGCAGGATTATTATTACAACAATTCCACCACCTAGCTAGATTTGCAGGAGGAACAAAAGGATCTATTCATAAAATGTTAGACAAGCAACACAAAGGTTTAACCTTTAAATCTGCTTTAGCAGGATACTATGGATATATGCAATCTATGGTAGATGGCTTTAGAGTATTTTCTTCATCATTATTAACTGGTCAATCCATTGATACTTTTTCAAAAGTGCCAATAGATGACAGTATTTCTGGTGGCAAAATAAATGTTAGAAATTTAACTTACAATACAGCAGGTAAGGTTAATAAAAGACTAAGAGAAAGAATAGAAGAAGATCCATCTTATTTAGCTGACAATGCTTTCTTTAAAGGTGCAGATGCAATCCTTGATGTATCTACAAGATATGCTCCAAGACTTATGAAGGCAGCAGATGATATGTTGAAGTTTATGTTTTACAGATCTGAGCTGCATACTTACGCATACACTAAGGCCTTGGATGAAGTAGAAAATGGAGTTATTGCAGATAAAGATTTTGCATTAAGAGTAAAACAAATAGTTAATGATCCATTAAAACAAGCTCCAGATATAAGATTAAAATCTATTGAAGCTGCTAGAGATACAGTGTTACAAAGAAAGCTAGATAAATTCGGAGCTGCTATTCATTCAGTTTTAAAAGAACAAACAAATATTCCAGGATCCGCAGTATGGGGAACAGTAGGAAAATTAATTACTCCATTCTTTGGCACACTTTATAATTTAACGAAAGTAGGTGTTGAGCTTACTCCAGGTGTAAATATTGCTATGGCTAAATATTTAAAAGGCAGCAAGCTATATGAGATGTTACATTCAACAGATCCTGTACAAAGAGATATGGCTCAAGGTCATTTAATTGCTTCTCATTCTTTAGTTTTTATGACTACATTAATGGCAGCAAATGGATATGTAAAAGGTGGAGATCCTATTTATGGATCCCAAAGAGATAATGATAATTTAAGATTTATGAAATCAGGGCCAGATGAATATTCAATATTGATACCTTGGTCAAGATTGGATCCAGAAGGACAATACAAAGGAATATTACACGAAGGAAATGATACATCTTATCAGATCAATAGATTAGATCCTGCAGGACAATGGTTAACTTTAGGATACAATTTAGCAGCTCTTGGAGAAGTAAAATCAGAACAAGAAATAGCTGAAGCTGTTTTGAAAGCAACATTATCTGTTGGAGAAAAAACATTATCATCTCCTTTTGCAGGTAATATTGCAGATTTTATAGAGATATTTTCAAGCGATTATTCTTCTGGAAACCCAGAAGTATTTACAAAAAAATTAATAAAATGGGGTGCTAGAAATTTAGCTAACTTTGTTCCTATGGCTTCAAGGTTTAGAATGAATATAGAAAAATTTGAAGATATAGATGAAAATGGAAATCTAATTGCTAGATCAGGAGAGCTGCCAGATATATTTACTGTAGAAGATCCAGATGATGGAAGTATTAGAACCTTTGTAGATAATGGAGATGGTACTTACGATATGGTAGAAAAAGCTACAGGTCTTGCAGATGATGTATTAGGTAACTTTAATTTAGAATTAACTAACGAAGTTAAAAAAAGGATGGATAGACAGAGCTTGCCTGTGGCTGTTGATTTTTGGGGTAGAGAGGCAACAGAAGATCCAAGAGTTGGGCCAGGAGGAGTGCTTTATTCTCCAGTTAAATTTAGAGATATGCCTTGGCAACAACAAGATTTAATTGATACAGGTTTATTTACTGAAGATGATTTAAAGAAAACTATACCTTTATTGTATAGAAATTCAAAATTTGATGAAATTGCAAATTACAGAAACGAAGATGGTAAAGCTATTTTTGGTACAGTTTTAGATAAGATAGGAGTTTCTGGAGAATTTGAAAGATTAAGTTTTGGGCCAAATAATCATCCATCATATTTATCAATTAGAGGACAAAGAATTCCATTAAACAGAGAACAAGCTAATGATTATAAAAGATTAGTTAATGGAGATTTTTCTATATTAACTCAAGATGTATTAGATGAAGCTCCAAATTATGTATCGCCAGAATATTATGAAAACGTAATGATGCCAGGTGCTACTTTACAACAAAGTTTAAAAACACTTATGACTTCAGATGCTTATTATATTTATGGATCAGATGACGATATGGCTACTACCTCCAGGGAAAAAATGATTACTAATATTATTAATTTCCACAGGCACGGCAAACCAGAACAATTTAAAAACAGCTTTGAAGAAAGCGAAAATTTAAGGATTGGTTTAGATGGCCCAGATAAATTGTTACTTTTAAAGTATCCAGATTTAAAGTATAAAGCACTTGAGTTGACTAAAAATATTAATGATAGAAATATTAAACCACTAAGAGAAGTTATAGGAGTAGATTAAGATGGCAGTAAATCCAGTATTAACAGGAGAACGAAGAAATCAATATACTTCTTCTGGATCTTTAGGCCCTTACAATTTTACGTTTGTTATCTATGCAGATGCAGATATTGCTGTCTATGTCAATGATACTTTAAAAATATTATCTACTCATTATACAGTTTCAACAAATGCTAATGGAACAGGATCCATAACATTTACTGCAGGTAACGCACCTGCCTCTGGAGCTTTAGTTACTCTTATTGGTAAGAAAGATATTTCAAGAACAACAAGATTTACTTCTGGTGGCCCATTAACTGCAGATGCTTTAGAAACAGAATTCAATACTAATTTAGCTTTATTACAACAATTAGAAGAAAAGATCTCAAGAGCTATAACACTTCCTATTGAAACAGATGCAACAAGACCACTAGAATTTCCTTACGATAATACAGAAGCTAACAATGCTGATAGATTATTAAAATTTAATAGTGGAGGATCTGGATTAGAGCTAGGGCCTACTACAACTAACGTTGATGCTTTAGCGGCTATTGCTGCTGATATATCAACTGTTGCAGGGATCAGTGCGAATGTAACTGCTGTAGCAGCAGACGAAGCTGATATTGGAATTGTCGCAACAAATATAACTAAAGTGCAAACTGTTGCAGATAATATTAATGATGTTATCACAGTAGCGAATGATTTGAATGAAGCTATATCTGAAGTAGAAACTGTAGCTAATGATTTAAACGAAGCAGTATCTGAAATTGATACAGTAGGAAATAATATTGGTGTAGTACAAACTGTTGGGGATAGTACAAATATTGCAAACATCACTACTGTTGCAGGGCAAATCTCTCCAACAAATAATATTTCAACCTTGGCAGGATTAAACGCAGAAATTTCTGCTTTATATTCAAACAATTCAAATATAACAACTATTGCAAATGACTTATCTGGAACAAATACTATAGGAACAGTTGCTGCTGATTTATCTGGTTCTAATACAATCGGTACTGTAGCTACAAATATCGTAAATGTTCAAGATGTAGCTTCTAATATTGCAGGAGTTAATTCTTTTGCTGAAAGATATAGAGTTGGAGGTACAGATCCTGTAATAAGTTTAGATGCAGGAGATCTTAACTTCAATACAGGTTCTTCAGAATTAAAATATTATGATGGTGCTAACTGGCAAACAGTAGCATCCCAAGACCAAAACGTAAAAGTTTCTGCAACTGATACTTCAGCTAGTGTTTTAAATAGTAAAATTGCTGTATCAGGTGGGTTAACAAAAACTATTACAAATCCTGGTTCTAATGAAGTTTTAACATTATCTGCACAAGCAGCAGAAGTTTATGGTTTTATTAAAACTGATACTGATGGTGATGGTATTGCAGATACATTACAAGTTATTACTACTAATGGTGGTGCTGACAATATAAATTCAGCCACTTATGCTAGTTTTACTGATATTGTTTATGGAGCTAGTGGTATGGTATGGAGTATAAATTCAGATGGAGAATTAAGAGTAACAATTTAAGTTGAAATAAAAACAAAAATTTTATAAAAGGAGAACATATATGGCAACAATAGATCTAGGAAAAATTAAACTTACTTGGAGAGGTACATACAATCCTGCAACTTCTTATGTTGCAGATGATGTTGTAGCATATACTGACACAGCAGTTATCTCTACATATATTTGTACAGCACCTTCAACAGGTAATGCACCATCAACAAGTGGTGTAGCACACTCATCTTGGGCTTATATGGCAAAAGGTGTT
>Ga0222714_10003261_pt1 | contig 16673 bp, 19 predicted proteins | sample C33_3DmetaG_FD_165048 | JGI IMG/M metagenome (GOLD analysis project Ga0222714, IMG submission 165048) | Estuarine water microbial communities from San Francisco Bay, California, United States - C33_3D | ecosystem: Environmental > Aquatic > Marine > Unclassified | place: USA: California...
TATGGCGTAATGGAACCACTCCGATCCATCTCGAACTCGGTAGTTAAACGTTACAGCGGCGATAATACTTAGGGAGTCGTCCCTTGGGAAGGTAGCACAATGCCAAGACCACATTTATTTTTGTGTTACTCAAAAAAGAATGTTTAAAATCAATACTCGATAGTGATTTTAAACATTCTTTTTTTTATGCCGATATTTCAGATTTTGCTTTTACTTCATTTTTTACGCTCATAAAACGAAGTATTCTTTCGTCTATTTTCATATTTTTTTCTAGATTAGATATAATTTCTCCGTTGGCATCATAGTTCATTTGCACATAAATACCATCTTTGAACTTTTTCATTATGTATTTTAAGTGTCTTCTACCACGATTTTGAGTGATAATATTTTGTGCACCCTTATCAACTAACATTAATTGATATTCTTCGACAATTTTAGCTAAGCTATCTTCATTCAAATCGGGTTTAATAATGCATATAGTTTCGTAAGAATTAATTTCTTTTATTGTTTTCATATCTTTTTTTATTTATCTTTTTTTGCGTATCCCTAATTTGAGACATAAGTATTATTATAACCTTACTAATTGACTATGCATAACAAAAAAATAAACATATATTTTCACACTCTTAATTAACATGCTTAGATGTTATTTAACTTGATGAGGTATGCTTTAGTTAGCTACTGTTAAAGGTTTTAAAGGGTTTAATAAAAAATAGTATTTTTTTGTTTGATAATATATCTAACAAGTACAATAGATACTTGGGAAGTAAATTACTATAACCTTTACAAAAAATCGAAAAATGACTGCTACTTTAGAAAGACGCGCAAGCGCAAGTTTATGGGAACGTTTCTGTTCATGGATCACAAGCACTGAGAACCGTTTATACATCGGTTGGTTTGGTGTTCTAATGATTCCAACACTACTTACAGCTACAACTGTATACATCATTGCTTTCATCGCTGCACCTCCAGTTGACATCGATGGTATCCGTGAACCAGTTGCTGGTTCTCTACTATACGGAAACAACATCATCTCTGGCGCAGTAATTCCTTCATCTGCATCAATCGGTATCCACTTCTACCCAATTTGGGAAGCAGCTTCTCTTGACGAGTGGCTATACAACGGTGGTCCTTACCAACTAATCGTTGACCACTTCCTTCTAGGTGTTTGTGGTTGGATCGGTCGTGAGTGGGAATTCTCTTACCGTTTAGGTATGCGTCCTTGGATTTCTGTTGCTTTCACAGCTCCTGTAGCTGCAGCATCTGCTGTGTTCCTAGTTTACCCTATCGGACAAGGTAGCTTCTCTGATGGTATGCCTCTAGGTATCTCTGGTACATTCAACTTCATGCTTGTATTCCAAGCTGAGCACAACATCCTTATGCACCCATTCCACCAACTAGGTGTTGCTGGTGTATTCGGTGGTTCTCTATTCTCTGCTATGCACGGTTCTCTAGTTACATCTAGCTTAATCCGTGAAACTACTGAGAACGAGTCAGCTAACTACGGTTACAAGTTCGGTCAAGAAGAAGAGACTTACAACATCGTAGCTGCACACGGTTACTTTGGTCGTCTAATCTTCCAATACGCGAGTTTCAACAACTCTCGTGCTCTTCACTTCTTCTTAGGTCTATGGCCAGTTGTAGGTATTTGGTTCACAGCTCTAGGTGTAATGACAATGGCATTTAACCTAAACGGTTTCAACTTCAACCAATCAGTTGTTGATAGCCAAGGTCGTGTAATCAACACATGGGCTGATATCCTTAACCGTGCTAACCTAGGTATGGAAGTAATGCATGAGCGTAACGCTCACAACTTCCCTCTAGACCTAGCTGCTGGTGAGTCTCTACCAGTTGCTTTAACAGCTCCAGCTGTTAACGGTTAATCTGAAGTTACTAACGTAACTCAGTGAGATAAGAAAGATCTTACGAAAGTAAGATCTTTCTTTTTTTTATTATTAAAATTACTATGAGATTAATAATCGTTATTCGTAATATATTCTCAGGTTTTATTGCTATACTTATAGGTTTTTTTTTGCAATTAATATCTCCACTATTCTTGGACAAACTGGTGATTGGGGAATTTTTTCTGCTGCTATAATTGTTGCTTTTTTGGAGTTAACTAATAAAATAGTCTATGAATTACCTAAAAGTAAAAAGCTAGTAAAAGAAAAAAAGATTAAAGATTCGAATTTATTTTTAGTATTTATTAATAACTTAAAGATAGGTTTTATTTATGGCTTATTCGTTGATGCCTTCAAAGTAGGAAGTTAGATAAATATTACAGATTGTTTCTTTTTATAGATATGATAAGGTATTTTCTTTTATAGTATTACTCGATATAGAAAATATCAAGTTTCAACTGATTAAATAATTTAACAGTCGATACAGTTTAAATCATTATAAAATTGGAGAATAATTATGCTAGACGCATTTTCAAGAGTAGTAACTAACGCAGATTCAAAAGCAGCTTACGTAGCTGGTGCAGATCTACAAGCACTTAAGAAGTTCATTTCTGAAGGTAACAAGCGTTTAGACGCTGTTAACGCTATCGTTTCTAACGCTAGCTGTATCGTATCTGACGCTGTTTCAGGTATGATCTGTGAGAACCCTTCTTTAATCTCTCCAAGTGGTAACTGTTACACTAACCGTCGTATGGCTGCATGTCTACGTGACGGTGAGATCATCCTACGTTACGTTTCTTACGCTCTTCTTTCTGGAGATTCTTCAGTTCTTGAAGATCGTTGTCTTAACGGTCTTAAGGAGACTTACTCATCTCTAGGTGTTCCAGCTTCTGGTAACGCAAGAGCTGTAAGCATCATGAAGGCTTGTTCAGTTGCTTTCGTTAACAACACAGCTTCATCTAAGAAGCTATCTACACCTCAAGGTGACTGTTCAGGTCTAGCAAGTGAAGTTGCTGGTTACTTCGACAAAGTTTCATCTGCTCTTAGCTAATTTTCTATAATTAGATAAAAATTGAGATTATCCTTATATATAAGGATAATCTCAATTTTCGTAATGATTATGATTTTTTCTTCTTTCTTGACTATAATCAATTAGTAAAATTTTTTTTAGCTTCAAATCGTTTAATCATTTTTTAAGAACTATATTTAATTTATAAATCTCCAAATATCACTTTGTTATGATCTCTTCAATTAATCTTCAAAGCTATTTAGATAATCTGACTTTTCTTGCTCTTTTTATTGCAATGCTTTCTTATTGGACAAGCATTTCCTTCACAAGCTTAAAGTCAGGGGCTAAAGTAGGTTTTATATCAATATGTACAGCAAACCTTGCTATTTTTATTAATCTAGGTTCAAGATGGTTAGAAAATGGATATTTTCCTCTGAGTAATTTGTATGAATCGCTTATGTTTTTCATTTGGGGAGTTACTGCAATCACAATAGCTGTTGAAAGAAGTATTGCAATTTCACTAATAGGAGCTGTAACTAGTCCACTGTCTTTATTTGTAGTTGCTTTTGCAACTTTATCTCTTCCTGAAGGAATGCAAAAAGCTGCTCCCTTAGTTCCGGCATTAAAATCTAATTGGTTGATGATGCATGTAAGTATAATGATGTTAAGTTATTCTACTCTTATTACAGGTTCGCTTTTATCTATACTTTTCCTTGTCTTAACATTAGGAAAAAATGTTTCGCTACAAGGTAGTTCTCTTGGGGCTGCGAATTTAGAAAATGTAGATACACGAAATATGAGTATGGCTGTTCTAGAAGGTACTATACCTAACAAGGATCAGAAAAGCAGTCCTAATAGTTTAAGTTTACTTGAGACTCTTGATAATCTTAGTTATAGAATTATTGGTTTGGGTTTTCCTTTACTAACAACTGGTATTATAGCAGGAGCTGTTTGGGCTAATGAGGCTTGGGGAGCTTATTGGAGTTGGGACCCCAAAGAAACTTGGGCTCTTATTACTTGGTTTGTTTTTGCAGCTTATCTTCATGCAAGAATAACTAAGTCTTGGCAGGGAAAACGTCCAGCTATTTTAGCATCAATTGGCTTTATTGTTGTATGGATTTGTTATTTAGGAGTTAATTTCTTAGGTAAAGGATTACATAGTTACGGTTGGATAGCTTAATATTTGTGTATTCTTTGTTACTTCTTTATTGCTCGATCTTTGAATTTAATCTACAATGTATTTAATTATTGATTAATAAAACAATAAAGTATAAGACATATGAATGCTGATTTTTTAATTTCCGTAGTTCCACAAACCGCTGAATGGTCTGCTAAAACTGCAGGAATCATGGTACTTTCAAACGTCCTATGTATTTTTGCTGGCCGTTATATTATACAAGCAAAAGGACAAGGCCCTGCTTTACCGGGAGCTGTATCTGCTATAGGTATTAATTTACCTGAGCTTCTAGCTACGACTAGTTTAGGTCATATTATAGGCGCTGGTGCTATATTAGGTCTTGGTTATATTGGTGCTTTAGCTTAACCTAAGAAAGAACTAAAAACTCCTAAATATTAATCTAAGTTTTGGATTAATATTTAGGAGTTTTTAGTTCTTTCTTAGTATGCTAAGCCCATACTTCTCGTAGTTTCTCCACCTAGGTAAACACGAACTGATAAGAAGTCAGTAGGACAAGCTGTTTCACAACGCTTACAACCAATACAATCTTCTGTTCTAGGCGCAGATGCTATCTGACCTGCTTTACATCCATCCCATGCAACCATTTCTAGTACGTCACAAGGACATGCTCTAACACACTGAGTACAACCGATACATGTATCATATACTTTTACACTGTGAGACATAAGATTTCTATTTGTATTTTGATATTTATTATTGATTTAATTCTAGTTCTTTCTATCATACAACAAAAAAAACTTTGTTAAATATTCAATAACATATAAACATATTAGTAAGAGAGTTAAACTATTTTATGTATTTAGTAAGTGACTATATTTATTCCATAAAAAAATATTGATTCATTATGAAAAAAAACTATAGAGACAATAATCCTAATGAAATACTGTATAAAACAGAAGAACTATTAGATGCAGCTTCTAATAGGTATAAGATGACAATACAGATAGCTAACAGAGCAAAAAGAAGACGCTATCAAGATATAGATTTGGTAGAAGATTTAAGGATTAAGCCTATTAGTAAAGCAATTTTAGAAATGGCGGATGAAATTAGTCAATTAGATATAGTAGGTGATTAATAGATTGATTATTTTTTATCTGATTAATCGAGAAAAAAAAGAATTTTTCCAATATTTTAAACATGTTACAAGTTTTATTTGGTGATCCTAATGAGAAAAAAATTACACGTTATACGGGATTAGTTAATCAGGTTAATGCTTTATCAGTAGATACGACCAATCTAACTGATAAACAATTGCAAGATAAAACCATTGATTTTACAAAGAAAATTGGAAATTCTTCTGATTTTCAAGATATACTTCCTGAAGCTTTCGCTATTGTAAGAGAAGCTTCCTTAAGAGTTTTAGGTTTAAGACACTTTGATGTACAACTAATAGGAGGCATGATACTCCATGAAGGTAAAATAGCGGAAATGAAAACTGGAGAAGGCAAAACTTTAGTAGCAATTTTGCCAGCTTATCTTAATTCATTGTCTGGATTAGGTGTACATGTTGTTACTGTTAATGATTACTTAGCTAAGAGAGATTCCGAATGGGTTGGTCAAGTACCAAAGTTTCTAGGTTTAAGTGTTGGATTAGTTCAAGAAGGAATGAGTCAACAAGAAAGAAAAGATAATTATTCTAAAGACATAACTTATACAACTAATAGTGAGTTGGGCTTTGATTATTTACGTGATAACATGGCTGTTATGTTACAGGATATTGTTCAGAGGCCATTTAACTTTTGTATATTAGATGAAGTAGATTCAATCTTAATAGATGAAGCTCGTACTCCTCTTATAATTTCAGGAGCTGTTGATTCTCGTGATGATAAATATAATTTTGCCAATGAAATAAGTCTTTCTTTGCAAAGAAATATTGACTATGATGTTGATGAAAAAGCAAGAAATGTTTTATTAACTGATAATGGAATTATTAAGTGTGAGCAGATGCTGAATGGTCAAGATTTGTATGACCCTTCTAATCCATGGGCACCTTACCTTTTGAATGCTATAAAAGCTAAAGAATTATTCATTAAAGACGTACACTATATTGTAAAAGATCAGGAAATTATCATTGTTGATGAATTTACTGGAAGAATCATGGAAGGTAGAAGATGGAGTGATGGATTACATCAGTCTATTGAAGCTAAAGAGTCTGTTCCAATACAAAGTGAAACTCAGACTTTAGCTTCAATAACATATCAAAATTTTTTCTTACTTTATCCAAAGCTTTCAGGAATGACAGGAACTGCTAAGACAGAGGAAGCGGAGTTAGATAAGATTTATTCCTTAGAAGTTGTAACTGTTCCAACACATCGTCCCATGAGTCGTAAGGATTTACCCGATTTAATTTACAAAAATCAATATGCTAAATGGAGGTCTGTTGCTGATGAGTGTCTTGACATGCATACTATTGGCCGTCCTGTGTTAATTGGAACAACTAGTGTTGAAAAATCAGAGCTATTATCATCTTTATTAAAAGAATATGGTATTCCTCATAATTTATTGAACGCCAAACCTGAAAATCTAAGAAGAGAAGCAGAAATTATTGCCCAAGCTGGTCGTAAGGGAGCTGTGACCATTGCTACAAATATGGCTGGAAGAGGCACAGATATACTTTTAGGTGGTAACTCTGGTTATATAGCTCGTAATACTATAACTTCACTCCTTACGAAGGCCTCGTCTAAATCTGATTTAAAGCAAGATCCACAGTTGGAAAATTTATTTTCTTTCTTATATGAAAGGATTAGCTCATCTTCCATCACAGATAAAGAGTTAGAATACAAATTATCCATAGCTTGTGAAAAAGGTTTTACTGAAGATAGGCTAGTAATTACTTTACGAGCAGCATATCAAGTATTAGTAGAGAAATACGATAAATTAATTGAACAAGAAAGATTTAACGTAGTTTCAATAGGTGGGCTACATGTCATAGGTACTGAAAGACATGAATCGAGAAGGGTTGATAATCAATTAAGGGGAAGATCTGGAAGACAAGGTGACCCTGGATCATCCCGTTTTTTCTTGAGTCTTGAAGATAATCTATTGAGAATTTTTGGTGGAGATAGAATAAGTAACCTTATGGACGCTTTACGTGTAGAAGATGATGTACCAATAGAGTCACAACTTCTTAATAATAGTCTTGAATCAGCTCAGAAAAAAGTTGAAGCTTATTATTACGATGCTCGTAAGCAGTTATTTGACTATGACGAAGTTTTAAATTATCAGCGTCAAGCAATATATTCAGAGAGGAGAAGAGTCTTAGAGGCTATTAATCTTAGAGATTGGGTTATCCAATATGCTGAAACTACTATATTCGATATCGCACAACCAGATTCAAATCAATCTGCTAATCGCCGTGCTTACTATTCTCAACAATTAATTAAAATAGAAGATTTATTAGGCCTGCCTTATTCTCTAGATTTGGATTATTTCTTAAGCTTATCTTCTTCTGAAGCAGAGAATTTCTTGTCTAGACAAGTCCGTATTGCTTATGATTTAAAAGAAAGTCAAATAGAGTTGATTGAAGATGGATTGATGAGAGAATTAGAAAGATCTTTCTTATTACAAAAAATTGATTCTTCTTGGAAAGAGCATCTACAAAGTATGAATGCTCTACGAGAAACAATAGCTTGGCGTGGATATGGTCAAAAAGATCCTTTAATAGAGTATAAGAATGAAGCTTATATTCTTTTTACGTCTATGGTTACTAATATTAGACATTCTGTTACTTATTTAATTTTCCGTTCTCAACCTATACTAAAAGTATAAAATCTGGAAATTAGCAATTAATTTGACAATGTTTCTATAATGAAACATGATATACATAACAACATAACAAAAGATAATTTAACATGACGAAAAGAACTTTAAGAGGAACTAATTTAAAGAAAGCGAGAGTTTCTGGATTCAGAGCTCGAATTAAAACTGCCGCTGGAAGAGCAATAATAAAAGCACGTAGAAAAAGAGGACGTAAACATTTAACTACTATCTAAAAGATTATGAAAAATACTGTATGCTCTTATATACAAGGCATACAGTATTTATTAACATTTTATTTATATCTTTCTCCTAATCATTCAAATAGATGAGTTTTATTAAAGAATTTAAATTACTTCTAAAAGCTAGATATCCTATACTTTATATTCCTACGACTGAAGAAGAAAGGGTGGAGTATGTTATTCGCTCTTGCGTACAATTATATAGTAACAGAGGTATATACGCATGGGACTTCGTTGACGGATATGTTGGAAATCCTAATGATAATGGCTATGCATCTAGAAACCCTCTTCAAGCTTTAGAATTAATTGAGCGTTTAACACCAACTAACCCTGCTATTTTTATATTGAAGGATTTTCATCTCTTTTTAACTGATATATCTGTTGCTCGTAAGCTTAAGAACTTGACAAAAGTCCTAAGAAATCAAACGAAAAACATTATTATTATTGCGGATGAAGTAAACATTCCTGAATCACTGAAAGATATTATTACTGTTCTCGAATTTCAGTTACCTCAGGCTTATGAGATAAAAAAAGAATTATTAAGAGTACAAGAGTCTTTAGGTTATAGTATTCCCGAAGCCTCTTTGAATAGTTTAGTTAGTTCATGTCAAGGTCTTTCTTTAGAGCGTATACGACGAGTATTATCTAAAATAATAGCTACCTATAAAGAAGTTAATATTGAAAGCTTAGAGCTTATATTTGCGGAAAAAAGACAAATTATTAGTAAAACTCAAATTTTGGAATTTTATCCAGCGAAAGAGAGGATTTCTGATATAGGAGGACTAAATAGTTTAAAACTATGGCTAAAACGTAGGTCTGGAGCTCTATCAAGAAAAGCTATAGAGTATGGTTTGCCTTCTCCTAGAGGATTGTTATTAGTTGGAGTTCAAGGAACAGGTAAATCTTTAACAGCAAAAGCTATTGCTAATGAATGGAACTTACCACTATTAAGGTTAGACATAGGTAAACTTTTTGGTGGTATTGTTGGTGAATCTGAATCAAGGATGAGACAAATGATTCAATTATCAGAAGCAGTATCTCCTTGTGTTCTTTGGATTGATGAAATAGATAAAGCTTTCTCAGGTATAGATAATCAAGGTGATAGCGGAACAACAAGTAGAGTATTGGCAACATTCATAACTTGGTTATCTGAAAAGGAATCATCTGTGTTTGTTGTAGCGACAGCTAATAATATTTATAAGTTACCTCCAGAAATTCTACGTAAAGGAAGATTTGATGAAATTTTTTTCATAGGTTTACCAAATGAAAAAGAAAAAGAACTAATTTTCAAAGTGCACTTAAGCAGATTACGGCCTAAATCGTGGACTTCATATGATATTCCATATTTAACAAAATTGGCTAAAAATTTTTCTGGAGCGGAAGTTGAGGAATCTATCATTGAAGCTATGCACATAGCATTTAGTGAGAATAGAGAATTTACTACTGAAGATATAGTTTCTTCAATAGAACAATTCATTCCTTTAGCAGACTTAAACCATGAAAAAATTGACGAACTTCAAGAATGGGCTGATGCTGGTAAGATCAGACTTGCTTCGTAATTACTATGTTTTCCAGAAACATTTGTTATGATAGAATAGTGTAATACATTATTTCTATTGATCAGTAATAGTAATTGCAATTAATTGACTAATTCTAAAATTCTATGTCACACTTTAGTAAAATTCAGACATCTTTAAAAGATCTTGATCTACTAAAAAAGTCTTTAAATGACTTATCTATTCATTGGGAACCAGAGCTTAATCGAGTTAGAGGTTATAAAGAACAAACTACGTTTGCTAATATTGTAATAAGACAAGCAAATAACTATGATATTGGTTTTAGTTGGAATGGATTTGAGTATCAACTTGTAGCTGATATTCAATTCTGGCAACAACCTTGGTCAATTGAGTTATTCTTAGATAGAGTAAGTCAAAGATATGCTTATAATTCAATAGTTGAATCAACTTCTAATCAAGGTTTCCATACAGTTAATGAGACTGTACAAGAAGACGGGTCTATAAAACTAACACTTCAAAAGTGGAATTCTACCTTAGCTTAATAATAAAAGAAAATGCGGACGGAGAGACTCGAACTCTCACAAGGTTAACTTACTAGAACCTAAATCTAGCGCGTCTACCAATTCCGCCACGTCCGCTTTTTTATATATACTAATCATAGCAAAAGTAAAATAAAAAGAAAACCTATTTTATATATACTTTTCCTATGATTATTTTTTTTTATAAAAAATTCAAACCCTATCACAAGACTATTCTTTTATGTTATAGTATATAGTCAAGAAGAGGTAAATATATATCTTCAATCCTCAGTAGCTCAGTGGTAGAGCGATCGACTGTTAATCGATTGGTCGTAGGTTCAAGTCCTACCTGGGGAGATCTAAATGTATTTTCTATTTTTGTAATATGATTCCTGGTAGTATAGAAGAAAGCCAAATTTGTTTTAAATCAATATTTACGTATGTTAAAAAAAGTTAATAGAAATGCATGGTTTATAGCTAATCGTCTAGGAAATCTTCAATTTGCTATAGTACTTCTTTTATTAATAGCTGCATTTAGTTCTTTAGGTACTTTCATAGAGCAGGGAAAGGATTCTAGTTTTTATGAATTAAATTATCCAGATCTAAAACCTTTCTTTGGTTTTATTAGTGCTAAAGTTATACTTTTTTTAGGACTAGATCATGTTTATACTACTTGGTGGTTTGTTTTAAACATCTTACTTTTCGTTATAAGCTTATTTTCTTGTACTTTGGTTAGACAATTACCCTCCCTTAAATTTTCAAGATTATGGCGCTTTTATGATACTTATCAATCGATGAGTAAGTTTAATGTTAAATCAATAGTTGATAATGCAAGTTTAACCAAATTATCTTTTCAGCTTAAAAATAATAACTACAACGTAGTTCAAGAAGGTCAATTTATTTATGCTTACAAAGGATTAATTGGTCGCATTTCACCAGTCATTGTACATGCAAGTATAATTCTAATTCTATTTGGTTCTGTTATAGGTAGCGCATCAGGATTTATGACACAAGAGCTAGTGCCAACGAATACTTTGTTCCACTTAAGAAATATTATAAATTCAGGGCCTCTCAGCCTTGTCCCGCAAGATATCGAAGGTTATGTAGAAGATTTTAAAATTGCTTACAGTGAAGAAGGGGTTATAGATCAATTTTATTCAGATTTATCGATTTTAGATACTAATACTAATCTATTAAGTAAGAAAACTATTTATGTTAACGAGCCTTTACGCTACAAAGGAATTGTTTTTTATCAAACTGATTGGGGAATAGCAAACCTCACTCTTCAAATTGATGGAAAACAGTCTGCAGACTTACCACTTAGCTTAGTAGATGCTTCTTCAAATAATAGATTTTGGATTTCTAATTTTTCGCGGTTAAATGATCTAAAAATAGAAAATGTTCTTTTAGTTTTACAGGACTTAACTGGTAAAGTTTCACTTTACGATTCTGATAAAAATATCATAGCAGAAGTCCAAGTTGGTGAAGAGTTTTCTTTGAATGGTCATACTTTGAGAATTTTAAATATTATCCCATCAACAGGATTGCAAGTAAAATCTGATCCTGGGACCGTCTTAGTGTACATTGGTTTTTTTATGTTGATGATTAGTACTTTATTAAGCTATGTATCATATTCTCAAATATGGGCATTTAAGAATAATAACAATCTATATGTAGCTGGCCAAACTAACAGGGCTATTTATTATTTTGAAAAACAATTTAGTGAAATTATAAAGAATACAAAGGATATTTAATCTGTCTTCTTCTCTTGATCAGTATTATTTTATTGAGCTTTTTAAAAAGCGAAATTAATTACTTAACCTTATATTTATTCTAAATAGGATCAAACAAGATGTCCCGTACTATTGTAATAACTTCCGGAAAAGGAGGAGTAGGGAAAACGACCGCAACAGCTAATTTAGGTATGGCTTTAGCTCAGTTAGGTTATCAAGTTGCATTAATTGATGCAGATATAGGTCTTCGAAATTTGGATTTGTTACTAGGTCTTGAGAACAGAGTTATATACACAGCTCTTGAAGTATTGTCAGGTGAATGTCGCTTAGAACAAGCTTTAATAAAAGACAAACGTCAGCCAGGACTTGCTCTGTTACCAGCTGCACAAAATCGTAATAAAGATTCGATTAATTCTGATCAGATGCAGTATCTTGTTACACTAATGAATCAGCAGTATGATTATATTTTGATAGATTGCCCTGCTGGAATCGAATCAGGTTTTCATAACGCAATAGCTCCTGCTGATGAAGCTATTGTAGTTACAACCCCCGAAATTGCGGCTGTAAGAGATGCTGATAGAGTTATTGGTTTACTTGAAGCGAACAATATAAAGAGAATAAGTCTTCTAATAAATAGATTAAGACCGCAAATGGTTAAAGCCAATGACATGATGTCGGTTGCAGATGTAAAAGAAATATTAGCTATTCCTTTAGTAGGTGTTATTCCTGAAGATGAATGTGTTATTGTTTCAACCAATAGAGGTGAGCCATTAGTTCTCGAAAATAAATTATCACTACCTGGACTTGCATTTGAGCATACTGCTTGCAGATTAGATGGTCAAGATGTTGAATTCCTAGATTTACAATTATATTCAAAAGGTCCTTTAAAACGTCTTCGCCGCTTTTTTCTTGGATCTTTTACTACTTAAATAAAAATTTAACCATAAATATTAATGATCACAGAATTCTTTGAACGTTTGCTGACCAGCAATCGAGGTAGCCGTGATGATGTAAAACGTCGTCTCAAATTAGTTCTTGCTCATGATCGTTCGACGTTAAATGCTTCAACATTGGAAAAAATGAGGGAAGAAATATTAGTCGTAGTCTCTAAATATGTTGAGCTTGATACAGATAGTCTTGAATTTTCTATAAAAACTGATAGTAAAATGACAGCTCTAATTGCTAATTTACCTATTAGGAGAATTCTTCATCCAAAAGATTTGAATTAAATACTTCTTATTCTATTTGTATAATTAATTCTGATTTTTCTAAGATTCTATTGATTTATAAATATTATCAAATTCTACAGATTTTTATACTTATGAATACATAAGATAGAACAAATTTGTCATATAGTTTTTTATTCTTCGATTCATTTTTTTCGAATATGGGAGAAAGGTGACCTCCCATTCTTTAGTTTTTGTTGTGCCTGCCAACTACTTTATTTCCTCTCTTTGTGAAAGTATTAGTTATACTTTCTTTTTTATAATTACAAGACTCAATATATTGTCCCCTGTGATTGTGCATTATGATTAACGGCTACTTATTGATGGCCAGTTAAAAGAAGATTCAGAATCCTCTTATTCTTCATCAACAATGCTACTTTTACTGTTTGAATAAACGAAACTTCCTGAGTTTTCATTAAGTACTGATTTAGCTAAAGATATAGCTCTTTCTCTTTGAATTATTGCTTTATTTACCCAGGTTGCATGACGTGACTTTGTTTTACTGCTTGAAGTACGTTTTTTAGGAACTGCCATAGTTTTTATTCTTTAAAAGTTATTTTTATCCTTTAGAAGTTATTGTATTTATTAACTTCAGTTTTTTTATTCTCTTGTCGATTAATATTATACATTCAAAGTTAATAATATAAAATAAAAGCGCAAAAAGGAATAGATATCCTTTTTGCGCAAAATCGGAACTAATTTTTATCTCGATCCTAAACGGCTAAGTTGTCTTAAAGCAATTCTAGCAATGTTGAATCCTGCCCAAGATAGTGCAGCCAATAAAGGGAAAAGAACTATTAGTAGTCGCATGTCCATGACATATTTCCTCTTGTAATCTTTCCTAAATATTATAGCTAATGAGTTCTTATTATGTATTTAGAAAAAACAAATTGCTATCTTTCTTCTTCTTTAAATGGAAAATTATTGATCTTTTTGATTAAGATTCAGTTATTCGAATTTATATGTAAACTAACTTAACATTGAAAAAAAACAATTGATCAAAATCTTTACTAATAAATGACGGATCTTCCTTTTACTTTGGACCAATTGAGAATTCTTAAAGCAATCGCTGCTGAGGGGAGTTTTAAGAAGGCTGCTGAAAGTCTTTATATTTCTCAACCAGCTGTAAGTTTACAAGTTCAAAATTTAGAAAGACAATTAAGCGTTCCTATTTTTGATAGAGGAAATCGAAAAGCGGCTTTTACTGAAGAAGGAGAGGTACTATTAAGATACGGTAGTAGGATCTTATCTCTTTGCGATGAAAGTTGCAGGGCAATTGAAGACCTAAGGTGCTTAAATGCAGGTACGTTAGTGATTGGTGCTAGTCAAACAACTGGAACTTATTTAATGCCAAGATTAATAGGTTTATTTCGTCAAAAATATCCTCAAATAGCCGTCCAACTCCAAGTTCATTCCACAAGAAGAATTTCTTGGAGCGTTGCTAATGGACAAGTTAATCTTGCTATTATAGGTGGTAAAGTCCCTCCCGAGTTAGATAATGTACTGCAAATAACACCTTATGCGGAAGATGAGTTGGCCTTAATTCTTCCTAAATTGCATCCTTTTTCAAAACTAGAATATATACAAAAAGAAGATTTATATCGTCTTCGTTTTATTGCTCTTGATACACAGTCGACTATCCGGAAAGTCATAGATCAAGTCCTTAATCAGAACGGAATAGATAGTACACGTTTTAAAATTGAAATGGAGTTAAATTCAGTAGAAGCTATAAAAAATGCAGTACAATCAGGACTTGGAGCTGCTTTTGTTTCTATTTCCGCAATTGCTAAAGAATTAGAACTTGGTATTCTTCATTGGGTTAAGATAGAAGATATTACTATAAAGAGAACATTATCTATTGTAGTTAACCCTAATAGATATCGATCAAAAGCTTCTCAAGCATTTAGCAAAGAGATATTAACTCTTTTTGTTTCTCCTTACAAAGATAAGTATTAAAAATATATTGTTTATTCTTTATGAAAGGACTTAAAAATGAAAAATATGAACTACTTTTTAATTCTATTGCACTAAAATTTCATTCATTAATGCAAGTTGACTGTAAAGACTTGCCAATCTTATCATCTCTGAATAAAGATATTCAATTATTCATCTTACTAACCATACTTGAAGAAACTAGGTTCTTATTATATTTCTCATTAGATATTAAATTTGACAAATCTAGTGCTTTTGATGTTATATTTGATATTCTAAAAATATTAGTATCCCGATTTTCTTTGAAAATAAAATCCAAATTTTATCTTAATTTTATAAAGTTAAATTTATATGACTATGAAATTTTGCTGGTCATTAAATTATTCGTATTGAAAGAATACAAGTTATTAGAATATCTCTTTCTCCTGTTTTCTACAAAATATGGATCTTATCAAAATACGGAAAAAAAATTTTCCTTTATTTTAGAACACTTAGTAATACAACTTAGTGAATCTATCGCATATATATTACTATTTTCTTACAGACAAAATATCACTATTTTTTCTCCTTTATTACCTTCAAGAAAGACTATTACTAAGTTAGAAAAATTGTTTTATTTAAATTCATACTTACATATTAATTTCATTAATGCTATTAATATCCATAACCAACAATTTCCAATTTTTCTCATAGATAATTATTTAATAAATAAAAAAATTCTTTTTATTGAAAATGGTTCAAATAATGTTGAAACAAATCTTTTGCTTTCAGTGTATTTAAAGGTTTCTGATTTTTTTTCCATTGTGAGAGTGATGGTGCTTGGTAAGTGGAAGCATTGATATTAAACTTCCACTTATCCTATTATTTATACCATTGGGTATACACTTAGTTTTTTATCCTTTTTTCCAGCTCTTTCGAAGCATACTTTTCCTTCTATTAAAGCATAAAGTGTGTTATCTTTACCTATTCCAACATTATTTCCAGGTTTAAAAACTGTTCCATTTTGTCTCACTAAAATGTTTCCAGCTGTGACAAATTGTCCACCATAACGCTTTACTCCTAATCTTTGTGAATTAGAATCACGTCCATTCTTAGTACTTCCTGCACCCTTTTTATGCGCCATATGATTTTTTTCTTTTTATATTAAAAATATATTAAATAGTTTTTCCACCTACAGTAATTTTATCAACTAAAACTCTTGTAAGATTATTTCTGTGTCCTTGCTTTTTTCTTGTCTTTTTCTTTGGACGCATTTTATAGACAGTAACTTTCTTACTTCTTATATGTCCTAGAATAGTAGCCTCAATTTTTGCATCTTCTAAACATGGTTTACCTACACTTATATTTCCATCCTGGCTTACTAGTAATACTCTAGTTAAAGCTATTTTATCCCCTGGATTCAGATTTATACTATTAAAGTCATAAAAACGTCCAGATTCTACCCAAAATTGACGTCCACTTGCTTCTACTATAGCGTAGTTCATTAGTAATTTAATTTCTTTTTTTTATACAACAACACAAAAATAAATGTGGTCTTGGCATTGTGCTACCTTCCCAAGGGACGACTCCCTAAGTATTATCGCCGCTGTAACGTTTAACTACCGAGTTCGAGATGGATCGGAGTGGTTCCATTACGCCATA
>Ga0222714_10003262_pt1 | contig 16671 bp, 16 predicted proteins | sample C33_3DmetaG_FD_165048 | JGI IMG/M metagenome (GOLD analysis project Ga0222714, IMG submission 165048) | Estuarine water microbial communities from San Francisco Bay, California, United States - C33_3D | ecosystem: Environmental > Aquatic > Marine > Unclassified | place: USA: California...
AAATTAAAATACAATTCTAAGGGAGCTAATTTAAGAACCAGGTATTTAGGTTTACCTTTTGGAGATCAATCTTTTATTGTTAATAAAAAAATATTTAATCTAATTGGATCTTTTTCAGAAAATTTAGATAAAGGCGAGGATCATGATTTTATCTGGAAAGCAAAAAAAATTGGAATTAAAGTAAATTTGATCAATAGATTTATAATTACCTCATCGATTAAGTATGACTTAAATCCTTTTGTTCAAACTCTGAATACTATCAAAGAAACTATTTTACAGATCTGGCGATTTAAAAAAAAAAGAGCAAATTATGTTGTTTGTCATTTTATTAAAGATCCCAAATCATTGAAATCTAAAACGCGATTAAGGGAAAATCTTTCAGATCAATTTGTTAACGAGATCAATGATAGTTTGATTGAAATTCTATCCGAAAATATAAAAGAGATTAAAAAAAATAATTTAATTCATCAAATAACCGTCTCTGAGAAATCATTTAAAAAATATGCATTTGAATTTTCTAAATTGACTAATGGTTTATATATATCTTCCCAAAAAGATCTTGGTTTAACTATGAAGGAAGTTATCGAATTTAATTTAAAATATTTTCAAAAAGTTGTTATTGTAGGATCTGATATTCCTTTTTTATCCGCAAAAGATATAACTGATAGTTTAAAAGTTAAATCTGCTAAAAATGTTTTTTATCCAACTATTGATGGTGGTTTTTGTTTATTAGCTACCTCTGATAAAAAAATTTTAGATGTAATCGATACTATTAAATATGGTACAAATACGGTTTTAGCAGATTTAAGTAAAAAAGTTTCTAGATTATTAATTGATAATAGGTTTTATCAAGATATTGATGTGAAAGAAGACTTAGTTTCAGTTTATAAAACTTTAAAAGAAAAAGTTTATTCTTTAAATCCTATACAGAAGAAATTTTATACCCTTTTATATTCTAAACAAAAAGATTTTATGGAATAATTATTTAATAAAAGGTCTTATAACGAGTTTAACCAAATCTTGCTCTTGATCGCCCTCAACACCAATTGGCATATTTAGTTTTCTTTTAAATAAACTCTTTGAATTAAATATTTTATCCCACCAACTAAAAATAGTTGAGTAATTTGCATCTGTTTCAGATTGTCTTTGATGATGATGCACCCAATGAATTGAAGGCGTCACAAAAATCAATGAAATCATTTTTTCTAATTTTTCAGGAATATTGATATTTGAATGGTGAAAAATTGATGATAGCAAAATAATAGCCTCTATAATTAACAAATTAATAAGCTCAATATTAAACAAAATAATGATGATAGATCGTACTAAAGCACTCAGTATAACTTCGCCAAAATGAAATCTCACTCCAGAAGTAATATCTAAAGTTTCATCTAAGTGATGCACGTGATGAAATCTCCATAAAAAAGGGATTTCATGATTAAGACGATGCCACCAGTATAGAAAAATATCTATAATTATTAACTGAAAAACAAAGCTAACAATTAAATTGTCAAATTTAAAAAAAGAGTGGATCTCTATTTGCGTTGCATAGATACTAATCGGCAGTATGAGGATGGGTGTTAAACCAACATTTATCAACCAAAAAAAAATATTTTTAAATAATCGCTTTAATTTGTTTTTAACTAAATTTTTTTCTTTGGGAAAAATAAATTCAATAATTAGAAATAATAAAATTCCAAAAAAGACAATAGAACTTTTTAAAAACATAGAATAAAATATTTTATGCTAAATGCTTAGTAAAGAAATCAATTGTTCTTTCCCAAGCAAGATTTGCATTCTTTTCGTCATAACGAGGTGTTGAGTCATTATGAAAACCATGATTACAATCTTTGTAAATATAAGCAGTATAATTTTTTTGATTAGCTTTTAAGGCTTCTTCATAAGCTGGCCATCCTTTATTAATGCGTTCATCTAATTCTGCGTAATGTAGTAATAAAGGTGATTTAATTTTTGGGACATCCTCACTTTTTGCCTGACTGCCATAGAAGGGTACAGATGCAGAAAGTTCTGGATAGGCAACAGCTAGCGCATTGCAAACTCCACCACCATAGCAAAATCCTACTGCTCCTATTTTTTTATTAGTATCTTCATGATTATATAAAAATTCAAATCCATTAAAAAAATCATTTAACAGTTTTTCTCGGTCAATTTTTCTTTGCATTTCTTTTCCATCAGTATCATTTCCTGGGTAGCCACCTAAGCCACTTAATCCATCAGGAGCAAGCGCAATAAAACCAGCTTTAGCAACTCTCCTTGCTACATCTTTAATATAGGGATTTAATCCTCTGTTCTCATGAACCACAAGTACAGCAGATGTTTTGCCAGTTACATTAGTAGGTTTAACATAATACCCAGTGATAGTTCCATTTCCGTTAGCACTTTCATAGGTAATGTTATTAGCTTTAATTTCTGGATCGTTAAAACTAACTTGTTCAGCTAAAGCATAATTTGGTGCCAAACTATTAAACACACTTAATGCTGTTACTCCAACAGCTGTATATTTTCCAATATTTTTTAAGAAATCTCTTTTAGTTATTTTGCCGTGAGCATAATGATCATAAAGTTCTAATATTCGTTGATCAAAATCTTTTGCAGTTAATCTATTTTTATTCATACTTGATTATATATTTCTTAACGATGGTTCATCAACGTTAATGATTGCTTTATAATGTCGTTGTATTAACGTCATTTATCACTATATATCATCCCAGATGTCAGATAATCAGATCATTATCAATAATTTGTCAAAAGTTTACGATAATGGCTTTAATGCCCTTAAAAACGTTGACTTAAATATAAAAAAAGGAGAAATCCTTGCTATGTTAGGCCCTAATGGGGCAGGCAAAACAACCTTAATAAGTATAATTTGTGGAATAGTAAAACCATCCGATGGATCTGTTACAGTCGACGGATTTAACATAATTGATGATTATAGAGAAACTCGATCAAGGATAGGTTTAGTACCTCAAGAATTGACCCTAGAACAGTTTGAAACTGTTTTTAACAACGTATCTTACTCAAGAGGTTTGTATGGAAAAAAACCAGACAAAAATCATATTGAAAAAATTCTTAAACAACTCAGTTTATGGGATAAAAAAGACCAAAGATTGAGACAGTTATCAGGTGGAATGAAACGTAGAGTATTAATTGCAAAAGCACTTTCTCATGAACCTTCAATTTTATTTTTAGATGAACCTACAGCTGGTGTTGATGTTGAATTAAGACAAGATATGTGGAAGGTAGTTGAGGAATTAAGAAAAACTGGTGTAACGATTATTCTAACGACCCATTATATTGAAGAGGCTGAAGCGATTGCAGATCGTGTGGCCGTTATAAACCAAGGTGAAATAATTATTGTTGAGGATACTAAAGAATTATTAAAAAAAATGGGTCATAAAAAATTAACAGTTGATTTGCAAGATGAGATTTTAGAAATACCCAATTCATTAGAAAAATATAATTTAGTTTTAGGAAATAACAAAATGTCTCTAGATTATACTTACAATGTTCAAGCACAACAAACTGGTATTACAAATTTATTACAAGATTTAAAAGATGCGGGATTAAAATTAAAAGATTTGAAAACAGAACAAAGCACACTAGAAAAAATATTTGTAAGTTTAGTAAAGGAGAATAATGAAATTTAATTTTTATGCATTTAAAGCAATCTATCTTCATGAGATGGATCGATTTAGAAGAACATTAATGCAATCTTTGTTATCTCCCGTGTTATCAACTTCATTATACTTTATTGTTTTTGGTTCAGTTATTGGAAATTATGTAGAAAATATTGATGGCATTAGCTATGGATCTTATATTGTACCAGGCTTGCTGATGTTAACTTTGTTAACTCAATCAATCAGTAACACTTCCTTTGGAATATTTTTTCCAAAATTTAATGGAACTATTTATGAAATTTTAGCAGCACCCATTTCAACTTTAGAAGTTGTCTTGGCATTTGTTGGGGCAGGGGCCACTAAAACTTTAATAGTTGGAGTAGTTATTTTTATTACTTCATTATTTTTTGTTGAAGTTCAGGTGATGCATCCTTTGTTAATGATTTTTTTACTGTTGTTAGTTGCTTTCACATTCGCCTTGTTTGGTTTTTTAATTGGATTGATGAGTTCTAATTTTGAACAAATGTCGATTATTCCAACTTTAGTTATTACACCGATGGTTTTTTTGGGGGGTAGTTTATATTCATTAGATATGTTGCCACCTTTCTGGCAGACAGTTACTTATTTTAATCCAGTAGTTTACCTAATAAATGGCTTAAGATTTGCGTTTTATGGGGTTTCTGACTTTAATGTTTGGATAAGCATCAGTTCAATGGTTTTATTCCTTATTATCTGTGTAACAGTCGTAACTGTTCTTCTTAAAAGAGGTTATAATATTAAGTCTTAAGATGAAGCGATCTTTTTTTTAGGATCGTAAAAAGGTTTCTCAACTATTTTACATTTAAATTTGGTTTCTCCATTATCTACCAAATATTCATTACCTATTTCTGAATGTTCAATTGCAAGCATTGCTAAAGCAATATTTTTCTTTAGTCTTGGAGAGTAGACAGCAGAAGTAATTTTACCAATTTCTAAATCATTATTTAATATTTTCCAAAAAGTTGTGTTTGGTGATTGAAGAGGATCGCAATTAAGTTCTAAACCTACTTGTTTCCTTTTAATGCCTTCAGTTTTAATTTTTTTTAAAGCATCTTTTCCGATAAAATTAATATTACTTTCTAAATTCACTAATCGATCAAATCCAAGCTCAAAGGGATTAGTATTAATATCAGCATCTGCATGATAAGATAACATTCCACCTTCGATCCTTCTAATAGTTGAAGTATGACCTGGAGCTATGCCATGTTCTTTGCCAGCTGCCATTATTTTTTCATATAACTCATTACCTTTGCTACCATCTCTTAGATATAATTCATAACCTAATTCACTAGACCAACCTGTTCTTGATACAATTAATGGTATTCCATCTAAATCATATTCTCTTAACCAATAATATTTTAAAGATTTAATATCTTCACCAAAAAGTTTAACCATTATGTCACCAGAAGTTGGACCCTGAAGTTGAAGAGGTGAAACATCTGGCTCATGAATTTTAACATTTAAGCCTGAGTTAATTGCAACCCCTTGTGCCCATAAAAGAATGTCACTATCTGCTAAAGATAACCAGAAATGATTTTCTGCTAAACGAAGTAAAATTGGGTCATTTAAAATTCCACCATCATTATTAACAATCAAAACATATTTACATTGTCCTACAGATAATTTTGAAAGATCTCTTGGAGTTAATAATTGAACAAATTGAAAAGCATCAGGACCTGTTATTTCAACTTGTCGTTCAACTGCTACATCACAAAGAATTGATTTTTCAATTAAATTCCAAAAATTTTGTTCAGGACTGCCAAAGTCTCGAGGAATATACATATGATTGTATACTGAAAATCCTGTTGCTCCCCATTTTACTGTAGAGTCAAAATATGGAGATTTTCTTATCTGCGTTCCAAAACCAAAATTTTTATTAGACATATTGTTCCTTAACATTATGATATAATCTTTAAAAGAAGTTTTATGATAAAATTTATATTACCTGCAGTTTTAATTTTTTTGATAGTTTTATTCTGGAATAAAATAAGGGATTACATTTATTTGAAATTTAAAATTAGAGCAAATCTTATTGTTTTAAGCTTAGTTTTATTGGTTTTATTGTCTATTTTAACCCTGTTATATTTTTAGATTAGTTATATTAGTTCCTTCATCATAATTCATTGAAAAGCTAACTTTACTTAAAATACTTATGGAATTTAATTTACTTTTTTTAATAACAGTCGTTCCAGCTATTTTATTGTTTGGTATTTCAAAAGCAGGTTTAGGAGGATCGGTTGCATTAATTTCAATTCCATTAATGACAGTAGTGATGCCTTTTACGGAAGCTTTAGCTATCACGTTACCAATTTTAATTTTAGCAGATTTGGTTGCAGTTTATAAATTTAGAAAAGAATATGACTTAGATACATTAAAATTAATATCTCTTGGAGCATTTGTTGGGATCATCATAGGCGCATTAACTTTCAAGTTTTTTTCAGAGGATGTGTTAAAATTAATTGTAGGACTAATGGGTTTTTCTTTTACTTTTCACTATTTCTTTTTGAAAAAAAATAAATATACAGCAATAGCTAAATCTAATTTAAAAGGAGGTTTTTTTTCAATTATTTCTGGTTTTACAAGTTTTTGTGTTCATTCAGGTGGAACCCCATTAAGTGTTTATTTACTCCCCCTTAGAATAGAAAAAGCCAAATATGTCGGCACCAGAGTTTTATATTTTACTTTTGTAAATTTAGTTAAACTGCCAATCTATATTTATTTATCCATAATAAATATAGAAAATTTAAAACTATCTTTTTATTTGATGCCACTGGTTGTGATTGGTGTTTTTATTGGTTATCAATTAGTAAAAATAATTGAAGAAAAACTTTTCTATAACATTATTTATGTTTTAATTTTTGTATCAAGCTCAAAACTTATTTTTGATTTTTTTAATTAATTAGCTAATATATAATTTTATGAAAACAAAATTTAAAGCAATGGTTTTGTCCTGTATAGATCCAAGATTCCAACCAAAAATTTTCAACTATTTAAAAAAAAGAAAATTAAGTGGTGATTATAGCAGTTTTACAATCGCAGGATCAGCCGTGGGGGTAACTCATAATTATTTCAAAAAATGGCATAAAACTTTTTTTGACAATCTAGCAGTATCAATAAAAATCCATAAAATTGGCAAATTAATTGTTATAAACCATGAAGATTGTAGAGCGGCAAGAGTTGCTGAAGGCAAAGAAGAAATTGATGAAGTAAAAGTTCATCTAAACTCATTTGAAAAACTTAAGAAAAAATTAAATAAAAAATTTCCTAAATTAAAATTAGAATTTCATATAATGAAATTAAATCAAAAATTAATTAAATTATAATTATTATTGATTTCTAATCAGTGGATACACTTTTGGGCTGAGATACTTTAAGTTAGTAAGTAAAATCAATACTAAAGTTACTAAGCCTATACTTAAACCTAGGTTAAATAGAACTTTCAAATCAAATTGCCAAACTAGTTCAAAAATATATTCAATTACATAATAAGAGCCAATTACAGCAAATAAAATTGCAATTAAAATTACTGAAAAGAAAATTAAAGCGAATTCTATTATTGAAGATAAAATTATTTCTCTCTTTGAAAATCCAAGTATTTTAAAAACTAAGTTTTGGTACTCTTTTATTTTCCCCTGAACCATTATGGCACTTGAAATTACAATTAAACCAATAATAATGGTGATTGCCGAGATTAGAATTACCGCAATAAAAACCTTATTTAAAATATCGGTAACCTTATTTAAATAATCAGAAATTTTTATAATTGAAAGACTGGGCAAGCTATCTAATAACTTTGTTTCATTAAATTTTTCAAGATCATCAAATTTTGCAGTTGCTAAGTATTCATGTGGAATAGTATTTGCAAATTGAGGATTAAATAACATCGCAAAATTAATTGAAAGATCTCGATAGTCTACCTCTCTAAAATTAACTATGCTTCCATCAATTTCTCTACCGTAAATATTTAAAGTAAAAATATCTCCTAGTTGTACGTTAAAATCTCTTGCAACTTTTGCATCTAAAGATATTTGTAATTGATCTGGTTTAGTTAAGTCCCACCATTCTCCAGCAACAATTGGATTATCTTCAGGAATAGTTTCTGACCAAGAAGAACGTCGATCACTACCAATAACCCAATAACTATCATTGTCAGGGGCAATATATTTTTTTGGATCGATACCATTAATTTTACCTATTCCAGAAGATACAATAGGAACTATCTCTAATCTTATATTTTGATCCATAGATTTAATACTGTTTTCAAAAATTTCACGATCAGTATTTTGAATACCAATAAAAAAATAATCTGGAGCTATCTCAGGAATAGTTTTTGCAACTTCTCTTTTAAAGTTTGTGCCAACCATAGCTAAAGTTAATAATAGAGTTACTCCAAGGCCAAGAGACATAATCGTTATGGGTGTAATACTTTTAGTTTGAGTGATATTTTTAACAGACACTTTAACTGAAATATTAGATCTATTTTTTAATCCTTTTAGAAAAAATACTACTAACTTTGATAATAAAAAAAATACAATTAAGCATACAAAGAAAGCACCAAAATACATTAAACTATAAATTGGTTTAGACGAGCCTATGACAAATAATAGAATTAATGCTGTAAGAAATAGAAAACTGACAAATATTGATTTTTTTGAATAATAAAATTGAAGATTTTGAAATACATTTCTAAATAAATTAGATGCTTTAACTTGATCTATGGCATTAATGGTTGGAATAGAAAAAATGATTAAGACAATTAAGCCAACTAAATAAATCTTAGTAAAATTTAATACTGAAAATATTGGTTTAATATTAAGACCTAGACCTTTTGATAAATAAGTATCTGCAATAGGAACCAATAAAAAGCTTAGCCCATACGCTGCAATGCTAATGAAAGTTAACATGATGAATAATTGCAAATAATAGATGGTCTTTATATTCATTGAAAAAAAACCAAGAGCTTTTTTAACAGCTATAGACATGTTGCTTTGATTTAAAAAAGAAAGCAGGGTATTTGCAATGCCAATACCTGCAATTAACATTGCACTGATTGAAACCAGCGATAAAAATTGAGAAAAATTATCTATTACTCGTCTTAAACCACTTGCTGAATTTTCGGGATACCTCAGTTGAACTTTAGTATCCTCTTTAAATATTTCTCTTATTCTTTCTCTTGTGGAATTAATATTTGCACCTTCAGCAAATTTTACTTTGTATTCATAATTTAAAAAGCTTCCTAAACTATTAAGTTTTAATAATTCTAATGTATCTTTGCCTGCTAATGCAAAATCTCCGAAAGCTACAAAACCACTTACATCTGGAACTGATTTTATAACCCCAACAACCTTGAATAATTGATCTTGAACTTTAATCGACTCATTTATTTTAAGACCTAATGTTTTAAATATATTTTCATTAACGAGAATGGTATTTTGCTCATTATGAATTCTTGCAAAAGCACCAATAGGTTCATGAACCACTGTTCCATATAATGGATAGTTTTCATCAACTGTTTTAATTCTAGTAAATAAAGATTGATTATCTTTTTCTCGAGTAGTTGAAATCATTGTACTGAATTCAACCATTTGGGCGATAGTGGTAAACTCTTTTACTTTTTCAACTAAAGTTAAATCGCCTTGAATTCTATTGTAGTCAATTTCTAAATCACCACCCAATAGTGCTTTAGAGTTATCATTGAGTTCCTTTTTTAAACTATCTTCAATAGTCAGGATTGCACTTAAAATAAATAAACTAATAAATAAAGTTAGAATAATACTAAAAATCTTTTTATAGTTTCTGATTAAATCTCTGTAAGCATATTTAATGATTAAGCTTAACTCAGAAATATTATTTAATTTTTCCATCTTTTATTTTAATTTTTCTTTTAGCTTTATCAGCAAGTTTAGGATCATGAGTTACCATGATTAATGAAGAACCTTCATCTTTTACGTATTCAAATAGAATATTAGAAATCATAACTGAGTTCTCAGTATCTAAATTACCCGTAGGTTCATCAGCTAAAATGAGCTCTGGTTTCATCGCAATAGCTCTTGCAATAGCAACTCGTTGTTGTTCTCCGCCTGATAATTGACTTGGTAAATTATTAAATCTATTTTTAAGGCCAAATCGTTCTAAAAGCTCTTTAGCTTGTTTTTCTGGATTTTTAAGCTTGTTTAATTCCAATGTAAGTGCAACGTTTTCTACAGCTGTGTAGTTTGGAATTAAATAGAAAGATTGAAAAACTATACCAATGTGTTTTCTTCTAATCTCAGAGACTTCATCTTCAGTTAATGAAGTTAATTCTTGATCTTGAAAATAAATTTTACCAGAGGTTGCTTTCTCTAGGCCACCAATTAACATAATTAAACTGGTTTTGCCCGAACCACTCTCTCCAACAATAGATATTGTATCTTTTTTTTTAGTGATTAAATCAATATTGTTAAGGACTTTAATAGTATCCTTATCAGTTTGGTATTTAAGATTTACCTTTTTTAATTTAAGAAGAGTGTCCATGAATAAAAGTTTTATTATTAAAATAATCGCTATCTGTCTACTGAGCATAAAAGCATTTGCAATTGAAAAAGTTGTTTTATTTGGTGATAGTTTGATGGCTGGTTACGGTTTACCTAACGAACATCACCTTTCAGTGGTCTTAGAACAAAATTTAAAGGCCAAAGGTTTAAATGTTATGGTAATTAATGGCAGTGTGTCAGGTAGCACTTCTTCTGGAGGATTGAACAGAGCAGAGTGGACTTTATCAGAACCTAATATTGATCTTATGATTTTAAGTTTAGGTGCGAATGATATGTTGCGGGGAATTAAGCCTGAAGAGACTAAAAAAAATTTAGAAGGAATTATCAATATTGCTCAAACAAAAAATATCAAAGTGATGTTAGCTGGTATGATTGCACCAAATTCACATGGTGCAGAATATAAAAAAAACTTTGATGAAATTTATCCAATTATATCTAGAGAATTTAACATCCCACTCATTCCATTTTTATTAGAGGGTGTTGCCTTAAAGCCCGAATATAATTTAAGTGATGGTATGCATCCTAATAAAGAAGGAACTTTAATTATCAGTAAAACTCTAGAAAAAAATATTAAAGAATATTTTAATTAAATTTTTTAGAAGACATCATTCGTTCGTGAATTGCTCTCATGCCTTTTTCAACCATATCATTAATTTCTGATGCATGAGTCTGTAACAACTTAACAACTTTTGGATCCTCTGATGTTTGAATTACAGCAATGCCAGTATCTGTAAGTTCAACTGAAGTTTCAATCTTATCAAAATTGTTAAATAATTTATCTAAGGTAGGAGATTGGATCATTACTTTTGGATTTCGATTTTCTTGGATACGAGTTACCATTAACGTTACGTGATTTACAATCGCAGATCTAATTTCTTCATTATTTGAATATGTTTCAGTTTTAATTCCATTATCAAGATTGGTAACAGTTCTTTTGATTTCTTTGTGATTTTTGAATATGGTTTTTAAATCATTAACTTCAGATTCAGTTGTATCTATACCTTGTAAACCTGGCATATTCATTTCATCGTGTTCACTATGACCATGATCATGTTTATATTTTTTATGTTTCATATCATCAGCTGACATGACGGATGTGGAATTGATAATTAAAAGAAGTAGAAAGAGGAAAGTTTTCTTTTGCAAATTATTAAACATAAATTTCTTATAATATTGATAATTGTTTTATCAAGTTTACAATTTAATGATATAAATCATCATGTCTAAAATGAATTTACGAAATCTAGTTGGTTATGGTGCTAAAGGTAAAAAAATATCTTGGCCAAATAATGCCCGATTAGCACTTCAAATAGTTTTGAATTATGAAGAGGGTGGAGAAAATTGTGTTCTAAATGGAGATAAATATTCAGAAACTTTTTTATCAGAAATTATCGGAGCCAAAGCTATTAAGGGTAGGCATATTAGTATGGAAAGTATTTATGAGTATGGATCTAGAGCAGGTTTTTGGAGATTAGATAAATTATTTAAAGAAAAAAAAATACCTGTTACTATTTTTGGAGTTGGACTTGCATTACAACAAAATCCTGAAGTTTGTGAAGCTTTAAAAAAAGGAAATTATGAGATAGCAGCACATGGTTATCGTTGGATTGATTATCAAGATATAAAAAAACCTGTTGAAAAAAAACATATGCAACAAGCAATAAAAATTATTAAAGATATTTTTGGTTCAAGACCTCTTGGTTGGTATACAGGTCGCTGTAGTCCTAACACACGAGATTTAGTCTTTGAAGAAGGTGGATTTTTATATGATAGTGACAGTTATAGTGACGACCTTCCTTATTGGGAGCTAAAAGGTAAAAAGAAACAATTAATCATTCCATATACTTTAGATAATAACGATATGAGATTTGCAACAAACCAAGGCTTTAATACTGGAGATCATTTTTACAATTATTTAAAAGATAGTTTTGATGCTTTGTATGAAGAGGGTAAAACTAATCCCAAAATGATGTCTGTTGGTTTGCATTGTAGATTAATTGGAAGACCTGGAAGAATACAATCTTTAAAAAAATTTTTAGATTATGTTTTAAAATTTGATGATATATGGATCTGTAAGAGAATTGATATCGCAAAACATTGGATTAAAAATTACTCATAAATGAAAGACAAAATTATATTTACCAACGGACTAATCGATCTTGCTCAACCAAGATTAGGTACGAAAGTTATTTTTAAAACTGATGATTTTTTTGCTTCAGCAAATAGAATTATTGATCCAAACGAACCTATTTTTAAAGTAGGAGTATTTGATAAGCATGGTAAGTGGATGGATGGCTGGGAGTCTAGAAGAAAAAGAACAGTAGGTCATGACTATATCATTGTTAAACTTGGAAAACCTGGAACTATTAAAAAAGTAAATGTCGATACTTCTCACTTTAATGGTAATCAGCCTGCAATGGTTTCAATTGAAGGAGCAAATTCTAATTCAAATAATTTAAATCAATTAAAATGGGAACCTTTACTCTTAAAGAAAAAAACAAAAGCCAGCAGTCATCATTATTTTAATATTAATAACAAAAAAATTTTTACTCATATAAAATTCAATATTTTTCCAGATGGAGGTGTTGCAAGATTGAGACTATATGGAACTATTGCAAAATCTAATAAATTAAAAAATAAAAAGATCAATCTAGCTTCATTGCTTGATGGTGCCTCTGTAATTGCTTGTAATAATGAGCATTTTGGTAAGGCAGAAAATATTTTAGCTCCTGGTAAAGCTAAAAATATGGGAGATGGTTGGGAAACAAGAAGAAGACGAGGTAAGGGCTTTGACTGGTTAATTTTAAATTCATTAGATGGTAAAGAAATTGATAAAATTGAAATCTCAACTCATCATTTCAAAGGAAATTTTCCAAGTCATTGTTCTCTACAGGCTGCATTTTTGCCTACTTTAAAAAATTCAAAACAGATTGTAAATTCATCCCTGAAATGGAAATATTTACTAAAAGATGCAAAATTATCAGCTAATAAAGTACATATTTTTAAAAATAATTTAATGAAAAAAGATAAGATTAATTTTATTAAAATAAATATTTTTCCAGATGGCGGAATATCAAGATTTAGAATATATGGAAAAACTATATGAGTTCATTGACAATTAAACCAAAATTAATCACTAAAGAAAATTTTATAAAATTTGGTGACATGATCACTACTGAAAGTATTCAGCCACTAGAAATTAATAATGGTTATGCAAAAAGATTTGATGGTATAGCTAATTTAAACACTAAAAAAGATAATGGTGAAAGTACGATTAGTATTTTTTCTGCTTTAAAAAGATCTTTTCCCATGAAAGTAGATATGATGGAAAAACATCCTTTAGGCAGTCAAGCCTTTATACCAATGAAAGAAACCACATTCTTAGCATTTGTGGCACCAGAAGGTGATCAACCTGATTTAAATAAAGTAGAAGCATTTATTATTCCAAAAGGTATTGGGGTTAATTATAATCCTGGTGTTTGGCACTTTCCTTTAATCTCAACTGAAGATATGAATTTTTTAGTTGTTGATAGAAAAGGGGAAGGAGACAATTTAGTATTACACGATCTTGATAAAGAAAATATCACTCTAGAATTTCAAGCATAAAAAAAAGCCCACCAACAAGTTGATGGGCTTTTTAAGAAAATTACTATAGGGAGTAATTTTTATCTTTTAGAAATTATTAAATGAATGACTGCGCCTAGGGATGCACCAATAATCCATGCATAACCGCCGCCTCCGCCAAGATTAGCGAAGAAATCATCTAAGCCTAATATTAAAATGTTAGGCCAAACTGTTCCTACAGCAATGTAGCCTGAAATAATCCAAGCCAACATACCTTTGCCATTGAAACCACCATTGTAATAATATTTACCTTTTGTAGAGTCGCTAAATAAATCATCAATATTTATTTCTTGTTTTTTGATGATGTAGTAGTCAGCAATCATAATACCAAATACAGGAGCTAAAATTGCACCTAGTGTATTTACAAATGGAAATAATCCCATGTTTGTAATCACAGACACCCATAAGCCACCTATAATGAAACCAAAGATAGCAGTAATTAAACCACCCATTCTAAAGTTAATTTTGTCAGGCATTAAATTTGCTAAGTCGTACGCAGGTGGAATAAAGTTAGCCACCATATTAATTCCAACTGTAGCTGCAAAGAATGCAAACGCAGCAACAATAGTTAATAATATGTTGTCAACTTTAGCAACCATTGCAGTTGGTTCAGCGATATACTCACCAAAAATAGCAATTGTTCCTCCAGTGATCATTAAAGTAATGAAAGAGAAAAATATTACGTTACCTACTAATCCCCATAGGTTACCTTTTTTCATCTCATCTTCATTTTTAACAAATCTTGCAAAGTCACCGAAGTTAATTACGACTGCAGCAAAGTAGCCAACCATAATTGAAAATACTGCTAGGAATGCTCCAAAAGAACCAAGACCTTCAAATCCACCAGTTCTTGCTCCTCCTGAGAATACATTTCCTACTTCTGATAACAATCCTCCACCAGCCTTAGCCCAAATTGCAATCATCAATACGATCATCACAACATAAACTGCTGGACCAGCAAAGTTTAAGAATTTCTTAATTAAATCTACACCCTGCCAGAATAGATAAATTTGGAATAGTGATACGAATATAAAAGATATCCACATTACACCACTCATTCCAAGTAGTATCGGCTCACCTTGTATTCCAGTTATTCCAGTAATTAAAAGTGCAACTGCAGTTGATGCTGCATAAGTTTGTGCTCCATACCAGAACATTGCAACCAGACCTCTAGCCATTGCTGGAAAGTTTGCACCAAACACTCCCATACTTACTCTAGCAAATACTGGGTAAGGTATGCCGTGTTGCACACTTGGTTTTCCAGAAAGGTTAACAAGCCACATAATAAAAAAGCCAGCTAGTATTAATGCTAAAAATACTGCCCAACCATTTAATCCTGAGGCTAAAAATAATGATGCTGCTAAAGTATATCCAAATAAACTTTGAACATCATTTGCCCATACGTTAAAGATTTCGAACCATCCCCAATTTTTTTTACTCTTGGGTGTAGGTGCTAAATCTTCATTGTATAGTTTCGTAGATTTACTCATAGTTTCTCCCTGTTGATTCAACAGAAGGATCGTATTTAAATTGAAGAGAGAAGTAAATAGAGATTTTAAATTCTAAATAAACTTTTAGATATTTTTAGCGTGACCCAATTTGGTCACGCTAAAATATATAACAAAATTAAGCTTTATCACCATACTCAGTCATGTGCTTAGGAATTCTTTTATTTTTCCCGTACATGAAATGGTTTTCCATATTTTCTCTGTATTTACTTGCTGGAACTTTTAAACCAACTGCTTCTGCTGTTTCTCTAATTAGCATTGGGTTTGCGCCACAACAGACACCAATATATTTAATACCAAGATCATAAGCTTCTTTTGCAAACTTACCGATCTCATATCTGTTACAGAATAATGGATCTAATGCTGTTGGAAATGTTCTACCATGTGGAGAAGGGCAAGCACAATTATCATAATCTGGAAGATTAAAGAAAGTTGGATGCTCTTTACTTGTTCTATATGGAATGGGTAAAGCACCAACGTGACATTTAACTGCTGCTCTTACTTCTTTTAAGTATGGCATCATTGTTTCAGGTCCTCTAAAACAATTCAAACCAACTACATCAGCACCCCTTTGTTCTAATTCTTTACAGGTATCAACAACTGACAATCCATCTCGCATTTTATTTTCACCCATTGGTGAGATAGTTAATACAGATGGCAAACCAGATTTTTTCATCACCTCTAAAGCTTTAAAAGCTTCCTCAGCATAATAAAAAGTTTCACCAATTAACATATCGGCACCTTCATCGACTGCCCAACCAATCATTTCTGAAAACATTTTTTCCACTTCTAACTGCGCGGCTTTATCGTCTTCTTTCCAGATATTTGAGTTAGAAATATTTCCTGCCATTAAATTTGGCGCTGATCCTGCAGGAGTATCTAAAGCAACTTTTTTAGCTATTTTTAATGCAGATCTATTGAGTGGTTCAAGCAATTCCTCTTTACCAATCACTCGCATTTTTTCTCGATGACCATTGTAAGTAAACGCTTCAACTACATCTGAACCTGCATGTTGAAATTCTCTATGAAGATTTTCTAAAACTTCTGGATGATCTAATGATACCATAGGTACAAATTCACCAGAGGCCATATATCCTCTTCGTTCTATCTCAAATAAAAAGCCTTCTGCACAAATTACAGGGCCATTGTTTAATCGATCTACTAATTTATTAGACATTATACATTTATCCTTTCATTTATTCACTTCAGCGGCAATTTTTTGAGAATGTCGCTTTAGCATATTTTTTAAAGCGCCAGCAATTTGTATTAAATCAGCGCTAATACAACTCTAACAAATTAATTAAACTTTTAAAAGTATTTTTTATTGAA
>Ga0222714_10003263_pt1 | contig 16661 bp, 9 predicted proteins | sample C33_3DmetaG_FD_165048 | JGI IMG/M metagenome (GOLD analysis project Ga0222714, IMG submission 165048) | Estuarine water microbial communities from San Francisco Bay, California, United States - C33_3D | ecosystem: Environmental > Aquatic > Marine > Unclassified | place: USA: California...
CAATTCGACCGTCGAGATCCAGTTCCTCGAACATTGCGTGCGCGAGAACCTGAACAAGACCGCGCTGCGCCGCATGGCCGTGCTCGATCCCGTGAAAGTGGTGATCGAGAACTATCCCGAAGGCCAGGTCGAGGAAATGGAGGCGGTCAACAACCCAGAGGACGAAAGCGCCGGCACCCGGCGCGTCGCCTTCGGGCGCGAGCTTTACATCGAGCGCGACGACTTCATGGAAAACCCGCCGTCGAAGTTCTTCCGGCTGGCGCCGGGGCGCGAAGTGCGGCTGCGCTACGCCTACTTCATTACCTGCAAGGACGTTGTGAAAAACGCCGACGGCTCCGTGCGCGAGATCATCTGCACGTATGATCCGGCGACGCGCGGCGGTAATGCGCCCGATGGGCGCAAGGTCAAGGCGACGATGCACTGGGTATCCGCCGCCCATGGCGTTCCCGCCGAAGTGCGCCTTTACGATCACCTGTTCAAGAGCACCGACGCGGGTGCGGGCGGCGACTGGCTCGCCGATATCAATCCCGAGTCCCTCAAGGTGCTGAAGGGCGCGGTGGTCGAACCGGCACTGGCCGAGGCCAAGGCCGGCGAGCGCGTGCAGTTCGAGCGGCTCGGCTATTTCTGTGCCGATCCCGATTCGAAGCCGGGCCTTGCGGTCTACAACCGCACCGTCGGCCTGCGCGATGCCTGGGCGAAGATCCAGGCCAAGGGCGGCTGAGCCTCAGCCGAGGCCGAAGTCGCCCGCGTAGAGCTTCTCGAGGTCGAGCAGCGCTTCTTCGGGCAGCGAGCCCGCCTTTTCGGCCGCGAGCGCCGCGTCCACATGGGCAGGGGCGCCGATCCCCACCAGCACCGTCGAAATGCCTTCGCAGCCGAGCGCGAAGCGCACGGCCGTCGTCGGACGATCGCCATAGCGTTCGCCCAGGGTGCGGAACACGGCGGCGGCTTTCGTCTCCTCGATATCGGGATCGGTGTCCTTGGTCATCATGCTGACGCGCTCGGGCCGCTTGGGCAGGGCGATGATGCCGCCCGCGAGCACGCGGATCGCCAGCACCGCCGTCGCGGTCGCACGCGCCGCCGCCATGATGCCGGTCAGCTGCTGGCCGCTCCATCCCGCAGGCATGGGCCGCGCCGCGGACGGATTGACAAGGTTGTAGAACACTTGCGCCGAATCAAAGCGGCCACTGGCGATGGCCTCGGCACAGGCAGCGGCGTCACCGAGCGCCGTCAGGCCGATCTGCCGCGCCATTCCCTTGTCGCGCACGCGCTCAAGCCCCTCGGCGACGCCATCGGCACCCAGCACCTGTTCCAGGGTCAGCGCCTTGCCGCCCGCCGCCGGATCGATGCGGTTGTGCAGTTGCAGGACGGTGACATGATCACGCCGGAGCCGCTTGAGGCTCGCCGCAAGGCTTTCCTCGATCTGGCCGGGCAGGTCGCCCGCCCCGGGATCGACGGTCACCTTGCTGGAGACGAAGGGATCTTCCGGCACTTCTTCCAGAAGCCAGCCGAGCGCTTCTTCCGATTTTCCGTCGCCGTAATCGGCGGCGGTATCGAACCAGTTGATGCCGCCGTCGAGCGCCTTGCGCACGGCAAGGCGGCGGTCGGCGTCGGAACCGGAAATCAGCAGGCCCCCGGTCTTGCCGCAGCCGAAGGCGATGGCCGAGGCCTGGATGCCGGTCTTGCCGAAGGGACGGTACTGCATCGGGCTGCTCCCCTAGTTCGCATCCAGTTCGCGGGCGAAGCGTTCGAAGGATGGCCCCGCCGATGATCCCGCCGAGAGGTATTTGCGACGGCGCTCATTTTCGCCCGGATAGTCCCAGTCGAGACCGCTTGCCGCAAGCAGCAGGTGTTCGCGGCAGGCATCTTCGAGCTGGATGCCCATCAGCACCGCGTGTTCGACCGAAGTGCCGCAGAAGACGACGCCGTGATTGCGCAGGAACAGCGCGAAATTGTCGCCAAGGCATTTGCCCACCGCATCGCCCATCGCTGCCGTGCGCACCAGTTCGGATGTCTTCGTGAAACGGGGCGGCGGCGCCGGGAACCAGTTGCCGGTGTTCGACACCGGCAGGAGCGGCTCCTTCACCGCGGAAAAGACGCGGCCATGGAAGGGGTGGGAGTGGACGACGACGTGGATATCGGGCCGCCGCTTGAGGACGCCCGCGTGGATCGGCCACTCGCTCGGCGCCCGGCCCGAACCCGCGATGTGGTTGCCGTCGAAATCGATCAGCACGAAGTCGCGGCGGTTGCGGGTTTCGCCAAACGAAATGCCCCAGCGCTTGACCCACAGACCGCGGCCATCCGGATCACGCAGCGCCGCATGGCCGAGCGTGCGGCAGGCATGGCCCTGAGCCTCGAGGATACGGCAGCCGAGTGCGAGACGGTCGAGCGCCGCACCCGGTTCGCGGGCGGATCGGGCACGGGCAGATTTCTTGGCGGTCACTGGCATCGCGTCGTTTTCCTCCCTGCGGCGCCGATGCGGGATTATCGAGAAATTAACCTTATTTATCAAATACTGAGGCCTTCACCGTCATGAACGCCGCCCCGATGAACCGAGCCCAGCGCCGTCTTCAGCAGAAAGTTGCGAAAAAGCAGGGTGCGCCAGCCCCCGGCCGCCCGGCCGAACTGGTCGCCGCCATGCAGAAGGGCATGGCGCTCCACCAGGCGGGCCGTCTGGCCGAGGCCGAGGCGATCTACCGCGCCATCCTCATGCACTATCCGGCCTATCCCGACGTCAATCACCTGCTCGGCCTGATCGCCCTTCATTTCGGCCAGCACCAGACAGCACTCGACCTGATCACGAAGGCGATTGCCGGCAACCCCAACTACGCGCCCTATCACTACAACCGGGCGATCGCGTTGAAGGGACTGGACCGCATCGACGACGGCCTTGCCAGCCTGCGCAAGGCGCTTGCCATCGATCCGAACCACGCCGCTGCCCATTGCGAGGCGGGCGTGATGCTGGGCCTCGTCGGACACATCGATGAGGCTATCGCCAGCCTCGATAAAGCCATCGCGATAAACCCCACCCTTGCCGCCGCCCACAGCAACCGCGGCCAGGTTCTGGGACAGGTGGGCCGCGTCAATGAGTCCGCCGATGCCTACCGGCGCGCCCACGACCTCGACCCCACCTCGGCCCGCCTGCACACCAATGTCATCTTCACCCAGGACATGGACATGTCCGTGTCCCAGGCCGAGCAGCAGGCCGAGCGCAAGCGCTGGAACGACCGCTTCATCGCACCGCTGGCCGCAGCGGTAAAGCCCCACGCCAACAGCCGCGATCCCGAACACCGTCTGCGCATCGGGTATGTATCGGCCGATTTCAACAACCACTCGGCCTGCACCGGTTTCGCCCAGTTGATCCTCGATCACGACCGCGACAATTTCGAAATCCATTGCTACGACGGCACCCTGCGCCCCGACGACATGAGCGCACGCCTCCGCGAAGCCGCCACGGGCTGGCGGCGCACCGTCGGCGTGTCCGACGACGACATGGCGGAAATGATTCGAAGCGATGGCATCGACATCCTGTTCGACCTGTCGGGCCACACCGACGGCCACCGGCTGCTGGTGTTCGGCCGCAAGCCCGCACCCGTGCAGGTCACCGGCATTGGCCATCTCGCCGCCGGACTGTCGACCATCGATTACCGCGTGACATCGGAATTCTTCACGCCGCGCAGCGAAGAGGCGCTCTACCCGGAGGCCCCCGCCTATCTCCGCACGCCATCGGGCTTCTGGCCATCGCCCGAAATGCCGGACGTCGCCCCCATCGCCCGCGAAGCGGGGGCCGGCATCGTGTTCGGCAGCCTCAACCGTCTCAACAAGATTTCCGATCAGGTTCTGGCCCTGTGGGCACGCATCCTGCTGGCAGTGCCGGGCTCCCGCCTGTTGATGAAATTTCACGGCCTCGACAGCGCGGGTACCCGCGATCATCTGCTTGCCCGTTTTGCAGCCCACGACGTCGGCGAGGACCGGCTGATCCTGCTCGGCGGATCGTCGCGGCGCGAACACCTCGATGTCTACAACCGGGTCGATATCGCCCTTGATCCCTTTCCCCAGAGCGGCGGCATGTCGACGCTGGAAGCGATGTGGATGGGCGTACCGGTGATCGGCATCTATTCACCCCACAAGATCGTGACCAGGTTGTGCCGTACGCTGTGCGAGCCCATCGGCGTCGGCGACTGGGTCGCCGACAGCGAGGACGGCTACCTGCACCTGGCCGTCCAGTGGGCGGCGCGGCCCGAGGAACTGGCCGCCGTAAAAACGTCCATGCGCGAGCGCGCACGCGCGGCCTATGCGGGTTTCACCGCCGACGTCGAGCGCGCCTACCGGATCATGTGGCGGCGCTGGTGCGCGGGCGAAGGCCCGGCCCCCATCGCGAGCGACCGCCAGGCGTAAAGCGCCCGTTGACGGGGGCGGCGGGAACCGGCACAAAACCCCTGTAGCCCGAAGCCAACAAGAAAACGCGCCGGAGATTTCCATGACCCTGACCGAGGTGCGCCGCGAGCTGACGCTGGCCAACCACATCCTCGCCCGCGAGGGCTTTCTGGTCGGGCTCGGCCATATCTCCGCCCGCCACCCCGACGATCCCGGCCGCTTCATCCTGTCGCGTGCGCTGGCGCCCAACCTTGTATCGGTTTCCGACCTGCACGAATTCGACCTCGACGGCAACCTCGTCGACGGCAGCGACATCCAGGGCTACGGCGAGCGCGTCATTCATGCCGCCGTCTATGCCGCCCGTCCCGACGTCAATTGCGTCTGCCACGGCCATCCCATCGACCTGATCCCCTTCTGCAACGTGGGACAGCCGCCCAAGCCCGTCACCCATGTCGGCGGCATGCTGGGCAGCGTCATCCCCGTGTGGGACAACCGCGATGATTTCGGCGACACGCAGATCATCGTCGTCAAGATGGAAGAAGCGCAGTCGATGGCGCGCGCACTCGGCCCCAACCGCATCATGCTGCTGCGCCGCCACGGCGCCGTCGTCGTTGGCAACAACGTGCGCGAAACCGTTTTCCGTTCCATCGTGCTGCGTGACAACGCGCGCATCCACATGGATATCCTGCGCCTGGGCGAACCCAGCATTCTGCACCCGAAGGAAATGGAAATTTCCAATACCCTGCACGAAAGCCAGAAGATCCTCGAGCGCGTGTGGGACGGCCTGGTCGGGGAACTGGGCCCCGGCATCGCCGACAAGCTGCGTTAAAACAGAATACAAAACAGAACAATGGGGCAAAGACCCCGAAACCGGGAGGCTTTCATGGACCGCATCACCGTCAGTGGATATTCGCGGCGCCCGCCCCATGTGGTGGCCGACGCCATGGGCTTTTTCGCGCGCGAAGGCCTCGCCATCGATTTCCACATCGCCAAGCTGGCACCCCAGCACAACGACGAAATGGCCGCGGGCAAGTGGAACATGACGCTCTCGTCGGCCGACACCATGATCGCGCGCTCGACCCGCGATCATGTCGATTACGTGCTGTTCATGCAGGCCGAAGAAGGGCTCGGCGCCTACCTGATCGGCCAGCCCGGCATCACCCGTATCGAGGACCTGCGCGGGCGCCTGCTGGCGGGGGACCCGGGCGATTCGAACCTCGATCTCATCCGCATGAAGATGATGCGCAGCCACGGGCTGATGGAAAGCGACTACCGGGTCGAGATCATCGGCAACACCCCCGAACGCGCCAAGGCCTTCAGCGCCGGCAAGGTCGAGGCGGCGATGCTGACCCCGCCGTCTTCCGACCGCGTTTTGGCCGAGGGCGCCGTGCTGCTCGGCCGCGCCGAGGATTACGTGCCCGACTGGCCGCTTGCCTGCGGCTGGGGCTTGCGCAGCTGGGTGGAAGGCAACCGCGACATCGTCGTGCGCTTCATCCGCGCCTGGGCGGCGTCCTGCGACTGGCTGCTCGCGCCGGAAAACCGGGAGGAGACCATCGCGCTGCTGATGAAGGAAGAAGGCCTCAAGCGCGACCGCGCCGAGCACGCCTACGATCGCGTCGTGCCCAAGGGCGCCATCAACCCCGACGCCATCCGCAAGAACATGGAACTGCGCATCGAACTTGGCGTCTATCCGCCGCCCCATCACGATGCGGAGCATTTCTACGACGCAAGCTACTGGTGCGAGGCGACGGGCCTTTCCGCGCCGAAGCCCGGCGGCAGGCCCAAGAACGCCGCCTGACAAACGAAAAGGCCCGGCAATCGCCGGGCCTTTTGATTTGGGCTACTGCGCCCCCTGTCGGGCGTCCCTGATCAGCCGCCACACCCGCTCCGGGGTTGCCGGCATCGGGATGTTGTCGATGCCCAGCACCGACAGCGCATCGACAACCGCGTTGGCGACGGCAGGCATGGAACCGACGGCCCCCGCCTCGCCCACGCCCTTGACGCCGAGCGGGTTGGTCTTGGTCGGCACCGGGTTGCAGGTGACACGAATGTGGGGAAAGTCGGCGGCCTTCGGCATCGCGTAATCGAGGAAGGTGCCGGTCAGCGGCTGGCCCGAAACAGGATCGCAGGCCATGTCTTCTTTCAGGATCTGCCCCGCCCCTTGGGCGATGCCGCCATGCACCTGCCCATGCACGAGGTTGATGTTGATCACCGTGCCGACGTCGTCGACGACGTTGTAGGCGACGATGTCGACCTTGCCGGTTTCCTCGTCGATCTCGACCTCGCAGGCATGCACGCCGTTGGGATAGTTCGCCGCCTTGGCGACATGGACGGCCTGCTCGATCAGGCCCGGCTCCATGCCCTCGGGCAGGGCCTTGGGATTGAGCGACAGCTTGGCGACGTCCTTGATGGTCAGAGTCTTGTTAGACTTCGACGACGAAAACACGCCGTCTGCAAACGCGACGTCGCCCGCATCCACTTCGAGCGCGCGGGCGGCGATCTTCGTCGCCTTGGCAAGCACCTTCTCGGTCGCCAGCAGCACAGCGGAAGAACCGAGCGCCGAAGAGCGCGACCCGCCCGAACCATGCCCGAAGGCGACCTTGTCGGTATCGCCCCAGACGTAATGAACGTCCGAGAACTTGAGGCCGAGGCGTTCGCAGACGATCTGCTTGAATGCCGTTTCATGGCCCTGGCCCGTAGTGACGGAGCCCGCGAACAGGGTCGCCGTGCCGCCGCGATCAAAGCGCAGCTCCGCGCCCTCGACCCCGGGAGAGGCCGCCTTTTCGATGCAGTTGGACAGGCCGAAGCCACGCAGCTTGCCGCGCGCGCGCGATTCGCGCCTGCGCGCCTCGAAGCCCGCGTAGTCGGCCTGCCTGAGGGCCATGTCCATGTTCTTTTCGAACTCGCCCGAATCGTAATTGAAAGTGAGCGCCGTTTTGTAGGGCAGCTCCGTCGGCGCAATGTAGTTGGCCCGGCGCAAATCCATCGCATCCACGCCGAGCTGGTCGGCGGCGACATCGATGATGCGTTCGATCATGAACGAGGCTTCAGGCCGCCCAGCCCCGCGATAAGGCCGCGTCGGTACGGTGTTGGTATAGACGCCGGTAATATCGACGCTGATCGCCGGGATCTTGTAGACGCCGGCGACACCGCCGATGTTGTTGTAGGCGGGGTTGAGGGTGCCCTGCATCAGCGTGCAACCGAGGTTGGCGATGGAGGTGACGCGCAGGCCCGTGAACCGCTTGTCCTTGTCGAGGGCGAGCTCGACCGTCACCAGATTGTCGCGGCCCTGACTATCAGACAGGATCGCCTCGGACCGGGTGCTGGTCCATTTCACGGGGCGGCGCAGCAGCTTCGAGGCCAGCAGCACCAGACCGTTTTCATTGTAGATGCCCGACTTCATGCCGAAGGACCCGCCCACATCCTGGGCGATGACGCGCAGCTTGCTTTCGGGAACCTTCAGGATCTTGCCGGCGACAGCGGCGCGGTATGTGTGCGCGCCCTGGGTCGTCGTGTAGAGGGTGTAGTGGTTTTCCGCCGCGTTGTAATCGCCGATGCACGAACGCGGCTCCATCGCAGCGGCGACGACGCGGTTGATCGCCATGTCCTGGCGCGCAACATGGGCGGCGGACGCAAAGGCGGCTTCGGTCTTTTCCCGGTCACCGCCAAGAAAGACGAAGGAAATGTTGTTCGGGCATTCGTCCCAGATTTGCGCGGCGCCCGGCTTCATCGCATCGCCCGTCGCCGTGACCGAGGGCAATTCCTCGTAATCGACGGCGACCAGGTCTGCCGCGTCCATCGCCTGGTACTGGGTTTCGGCAACCACGAAGGCAACGTAATCACCGACACGGCGCACCTTGTCGCGCGCGAGCGCCGGGGTCGGCGGCACGAACATCTTGGTGCCGTCGCGCAGGTTCTGGCCGCCGCCGGACGGGATGTCGCCAAAGCCCGAGGCCTTCCAGTCTTCGCCGGTGAGCACGGCCAGCACGCCCGGTGCCTCCAGCGCGGCGCTGGTGTCGATGGATTTGATTCGCGCGTGCGCATGGGGCGAACGCACCACCACGCCAAAGGCCATGCGCGGCAGCTTCACATCATCGACGTAGCGGCCGCCGCCCTTCAGCAGGCGCGGATCTTCCGAACGCGGAACTCCCTGGCCGATTGCGTACTCACCCATGCGTATTCTCCCCTGCCGAATTTTTGCCGGATTTTCTCTTTTCAACCACAGACGGGGCGGTCTTTCCAGCCCCCCGCCGCCCGGCCGGATCGAGTCCGGTTTTTGGAAAATCAATCGAAATATTTTCATATCACCCATGCGGGGTGCTTGTCTTTTATAGAGGACCGCAAATATGATCCGCCGCGTCGCAATAAGCGACCCAACCAATACCGAGAGGCTCAACCGCGCGCCGCCACGCGTTCTCGACCAAAAGAAACCCCCCGCAAGGGCCGGTTTGCCGTCGAGTTTGGGTCTCCTGCCAAAATCCCCAAAAGATTTTTTCCGATCAAGCGGTTAGTCCGTCTGATCGGGACAGGCCCCGTGCAAGACATCGTCGGGAGTGTGCCCCGCAAGGGGACGGACGCCTAAAGCCCCGGTCTATAAGGACCTGGATCCATGGAACTCTTCTGGGACCTCCATATGGTCACCGCGGCAGGGAAAGCATTGGGCATCATGCTCGATCCCTGGCGGCTGTTTATTCTGTTCTCGGGCGTCGTCATCGGCCTGATTTTCGCAATTCTGCCGGGTATCGGCGGTCTTGCGGGCACGGCCCTGCTGCTGCCCTTCACCTTCGACATGGACCCGTACACGGCCTTCGCCTTCCTGCTGGGCCTCGGTTCGGTCATCGCCACCGGCGACACCATCCCGGCGATCGTCTTCGGCGTCCCCGGGGGTGCGGGATCGGCGGCAACCGTCCTTGACGGCTTCCCCCTTGCGAAAAAGGGCGAAGCCGGCCGGGCGCTTTCCGCAGCCTATACCGCATCGCTGATGGGCGGCCTGTTCGGCGCCCTTCTGCTGGCGCTCTCCATCCCCGTCCTGCGGCCGGTGATGCTGTACATAGGATCGCCCGAACTGCTGTCCTTCGCCGTGTTCGGCATGAGCATGGTGGCGGCGCTCTCGGGTTCGGCGCCATTGCGCGGTCTTGCTGCCTCGTGTTTCGGCATCATGATCGCGATGGTCGGCTCCGACCCGCAGACGGGCACGCTCCGCTGGACCTTCGACACGCTGTACCTGTGGGACGGCATGCCGATCGTTCCGGTGGCGCTCGGCCTGTTCGCCCTGCCCGAACTGGCGGACCTGTTCATCTCCCGCACGGCCATTGCGAGCCACACTGTAACTGATGTGCGCAAGGGCCAGTTGCAGGGCATGAAGGACGTCTTCCAGAACTGGTGGCTGGTCCTGCGCTGCTCATGGCTGGGTGCCGCCCTCGGGGCAGTCCCGGGCATCGGCGCCTCGATCATCGACTGGGTGGCTTATGGCCATGCGCTCAAGACCGAAAAGGGTGCGGAAGCAACCTTCGGCAAGGGTGACATTCGCGGCGTCATCGCGTCCGAATCGTCGAACAACGCCAAGGAAGGCGGCTCTCTGGTTCCGACCATTGCCTTCGGCGTGCCGGGTTCGGCCTCCATGGCGATCCTGCTCGGCGCCTTCCTGATCCACGGCCTCGTCCCGGGTCCGGACATGCTGACGAAGAACCTCGACGTCACCTATTCGATGGTGTGGTCGGTGGCTCTCGCCAACGTGCTCGGCGCGGGCATCTGCTATGCCTTCAGCCCGCAGTTCGCCAAGCTGTCAACGCTGCGTTACACGCTGATCCTGCCGCCGGTGCTGGCGATCGTTTATCTCGGCGCCTTCGAAGGCCAGCGCCAGTGGGGCGACCTTTATGCCCTGCTGTTCTTCGGGGTTGTCGGCTGGACCATGAAGCAGCTCAAGTGGCCGCGTCCGCCTCTCGTGCTGGGCTTCGTGCTGGGCGACCTGATCGAACGCTACCTCTTCATTTCGGTAGAACGTTACGGTGCCGAATGGCTGACCCGTCCGGTGGTTATGGCGATGTTCGCTCTTGCCATCCTCGGTCTCGCCCGCCCGTTCATGCGGGAAGTGCGTGGCTCGGGTGGTTTCGTCGGCATGCTGTCGGGCTTCGGCCGGGTCCATTTCCCGCGTGAAGCCTGGTTCACGGTCTTCTTCATCGGCGTTGTGGGCACGTTGCTCTACATCTCGATGGACTGGAACTACGATGCCAAGATCATCCCGGTGATCGTCGGCACGGGTGCCGTCGTTTTCGCTGTCATCAGTCTGATGAACCAGACGATGCGCGGTCACGACGCGGTTGTCCACGGCGGTGACGCCATCGTGCAGCAGGCCCAGAAGAGCCTCCACATGGACATCCAGGCCGAAGGCCAGGATCACATGTCGGCGAAGGAGATCGGCCTGCGCGGCATCATCTTCTTCGGCTGGTTGCTTGCCTACATGGGCTCGATGGCGCTGGTCGGCGTCCTCATTACGACGCTGGTCTTCATCATCAGCTTCATGCGTATCGAGGGCAAGGAACCCTGGAAGATCACCCTTACCATGGCGATCAGCGTCGTGGTCATCACCTGGGCGCTGTTCGACCAGTTGCTGACCATTCCCTGGCCGCCGACGATCCTTGGCGACCTGTTCCCGGCGCTCAAGGAAATCATTCCGTCTTTGTAAACGCGTACCGTAACCCGCTTACCTGTTGTGAACTTTACGGGCGGGGGGACCTCCCCCCGCCCGTTTCTTTTGGCCAGAACCCGGTTTCCAATAACCGGAAATCGCCTTGTTTCCGCCACGATCAAAAGGCACAGTTAGCCTGCGATGACCTGCTTGGGACCGCTGCCGGGGAGGAGCGCCCTTCCGGCACCGGCCGGTGAAGAGACCGGGCTTGAAGGGAAGCGCAGGCATCCACCACGTCACCCTTGGCGGGACAGTGCCGATCAGATCGGCGGCGTAAATGCTCACCTATCGCCCCCGCCGGGCGACATTTTTTTGGCCGCAGGCGGCCAACGCGATGCCGATGAAAACGGTCCGTGATTCAACACCATCCAGAACCGGCCTTGCGGTCGCGGCATGCCGCGTCCACGCCCGGTACCTTTAGGGCCAACCAATGAAAATGAAAATCGTCCTTCCCGGGCTCGCCGTGCTTGGCCTCGTGCTGGCCGCTTACGCCTATCGCGAACCGCTGACCAATGCCGCCAGTGGATTATTCAAGGGCAAGCAAGCAACCCAGACGGCCGCGAACAACGGGGGCAATGCGAACGCCCAAAGCCGTGGCGGCCGCAAGGGCCGCCGGGGCGGCGGCGGCGGCGCAGTCTCTGTGTCGGTCGCAACGGTCGAATCACGCCCGACGCCGCAGATGCTGACGGTCATCGGCTCCGTGCAGCCGATCGCCACCGTCGGCGTCAAGGCGCGGGTGGACGGCCAGCTGCATCAGTCCTTCTTCGAAGAAGGCCAGGTCGTGCGCAAGGGACAGAAACTGTTCCGCATCGACCCGCGCCCGTTCGAAGTCACGCTCCGCCAGGCCGAAGCCAACCTCGCCCGCGACCGGGCCCAGTTCGAAAAGACCAAGCTGGACCTCGCCCGCTACCAGGAACTGGTCAACATGGGCTATGCCTCGCGCCAGAAATATGAAGACGTAAAGGCCTCCAACGCAGCCCTTGGCGCGGTTCTGGCGGCAGGACAGGCGGCGGTCGACCAGGCGCGGCTGCAGCTCAACTACACCAACATCGTCGCCCCGATCACGGGCCGTACCGGCGGGCTGCTGGTCAGCGTCGGCAATCTGGTCAGGGCCAACGATCCAAGCCCGCTGATCACCATTACCCAGATCAAGCCGATTTACGTGACCTTCTCGGTTCCCGAACGCTACTTGCTGCAACTCAAGTCCCTGATGGCCGAAAAGCCCGTCCCGGTCGAAGCAACGCTAACCAATGACGGTGCGGTCAAGCAGATGGGCAAGCTGACCTTCGTCAACAACGCCGTCGATGTTGCGACGGGCACGATCCAGCTCAAGGCGACCTTCGCTAATGACGATGAGACCCTGACGCCGGGCGCCTTCGTCAACCTGTCCATGGTCATTCGCGAACGCCCGAACGCCATCGTCGTGCCGACCGCCGCGCTGCAGATCGGCCAGAAGGGATCCTTCGTTTGGGTCGCGCGCGAAGACAATACCGTCGAAGTGCGATCGATCACGGTCGAGGAAACGACCCAGAGTTACAGCGTGATCTCTGCGGGTCTCAAGGTCGGCGAGAAGGTTGTTACGGACGGCCAGCTCAACCTGGTGCCGGGCGGGCGCATTCGAGCGCGCGGGGCCGAGCAGGAAGGCGCCGGTGGTAATGCCGCTGCAGCGCCCGCCGAGGGCGAACCGAAGAAGAAACGTGGCAAGAAGCAGGCGGCTGAAGGTAACGGATCATGAATCTCCCCGAACTTTGCATCAAGCGTCCGGTAATGACGACGCTGCTGATGGCAGCGATCCTTCTGTTCGGCATCATGGCGTACCGGACACTGCCGGTCAGCGAGTTGCCGAACGTCGAGTTCCCGACCATCCAGGTGACGGCATCCCTGCCCGGCGCCAGCCCGGAAACCATGGCATCTTCGGTGGCGACGCCGCTGGAAGCCCAGTTCTCGACCATTCCCGGCATCGATTCGATGACGTCGCAGAGCTCGCTCGGCGCGACGCGCATCACCATCGTCTTCAACCTGGACCGCAATATCGACGCGGCCGCCCAGGACGTCCAGGCGGCACTGGCCGCCACCGGACGGCGCCTGCCGCCGATGCCGTCACCTCCCAGCTTCCGCAAGGTGAACCCGGCCAACTCGCCGATTTTCTTCATGGCCCTGTCATCCGCGACGCTGCCGCTTTCCACCGTCAACGAATTTGCCGAAACCCGCCTCGCCCAGCGCATTTCAATGATTGATGGCGTGGCTCAAGTACAAATTTATGGGTCTGGTAAATTTGCGGTCCGCGTCCAGGTCGATCCGGGCAAGGTCGCCGCGCGCGGCATCGGCATCGACGAACTGCGCAAGGCCATCGACCAGGCCAACTCGAACATGCCCGTCGGCTCCATCGAGGGCCCCGACAAGACCACGACGATCCAGACTACCGGCCAGCTCTTCGATCCTGAAGCCTATGCTCGCCAGATCATCGCCTATCGCAACGGCGCGCCGGTGCGCATCGGCGACATCGGCACGGTGCGTGCCGGCGGCGAGAACGAGCGCCAGGCGAGCTGGTTCAATGACGCCCGCGCCGTCGTCCTCGCCATCCAGCGCCAGCCCGGCGCCAATACGGTGAAGGTCGTCCGTGACATCAAGGCGCTGCTGCCCGGGTTCCAGGAACAGCTTCCCGCGTCGCTCAATCTCGATATCATTTACGACCGCTCCGTCTCCATCAAGGCCTCCATCGACGACGTCGAATTCACCCTTGTCCTTGCCGCGGCGCTGGTGGTGATGGTGATCTTCGTCTTCCTGCGCAACCTGTCGGCAACGCTGATCCCGTCGCTGGCCCTGCCGCTCTCGGTCGTCGGCACCTTCGCCATCATGTACCTGTTCGGCTTTTCGCTGAACAACCTGTCGCTGATGGCGCTGACGCTGGCGGTCGGCTTCGTCGTCGATGACGCCATCGTCATGCTGGAAAACATCGTCCGCCACATCGAGCGCGGCGAGAAACCCATGGCCGCCGCCATCAAGGGTTCGCGCGAAATCGGTTTCACCATCATTTCGATGACCCTGTCGCTCGGCGCCGTATTCATTCCCATCCTGTTCATGGGCGGCATCCTGGGCCGGCTTCTGAACGAATTCGCCATCACCGTGGTTGCGGCCATCGTGGTATCGGGGTTCGTGTCGCTGACGCTGACGCCGATGATGTGCTCACGATACGTTCGGCCCCATGCCGCCGAAAAGCATGGCCGCTTCTACCGCGCGACTGAGGCGATGTTCGACGGGATGCTTAAGGCCTACGACGTCACCCTGCGCATCTGCATGCGCCATCAGTTCCTGACCCTGCTGTCGTTTTTCGGCACCATCGCGCTGACCGCATGGCTTTACGTGATCGTGCCGAAGGACTTCCTGCCGTCGGAAGATACTGGCCGGCTGAACATCACGACCGAAGGCGCGCAGGACGCTTCATACGAGAACATGGTGCGCCACCAGATGGAAATCGCGCGCATCCTGATGAACGACCCCAACATCGACGGCTTCATGTCGCAGGTCGGCGGCGGCGGCTCGCGACGCACCAGCAACGCGGGCCAGTTCGTGCTCAAGCTGAAACCCAAAGAAGAACGCGAGATCAAGGAAATCCGCGATCTCATCCGCGACCTGCGCCGCAAGATGACCCGCGTCACCGGCATGAGCGCCACCATCAACAACCCACCCGCCATCCGCATCGGCGGCCGGTCGTCAAAGGCCGAATACCAGTACACCCTGCAGGGCCTCGACCTCGACCAGCTCTACGAGATGGCGCAGAAGTTCCAGGAAGCGCTGGCGCGCGAGCCGGGCTTCCTCGACGTCGGCACCGACGCCGATATCGCGAGCCCGCAACTCGTCGTCGGTATCGACCGCAACAAGGCGGCAACCATGGGCATTTCGGCGGAACAGATCGAAACCGCACTGGCCAGCGCCTTCGGCCAGCAGCAGGTCACGACGATCTTCACGCCGTCGGACCAGTACAAGGTCATCCTTGAGGTCGCGCCGGAATTCGCCCGTGACCCCAGCGCGCTGTCACGGCTCTACGTTCGCGGGGCAGGCAATACGCTGGTTCCGCTCGGTGCCGTCACCACCATCGCCAACAGCGTCGGCCCGCTGACCATCAACCATCAGGGCCAGCTGCCCGCGGTCACAGTGACCTTCAACCTGAGCCCGGAACTGGCGCTGGGCTCCGCCATCGACCGCATCCGCCGGCTTGAATCCGAACTCAAGAAGCCGGCCTCGATCACGGCGAGCTTCCAGGGCACCGCCCAGGCCTTCCAGAAGTCCTTCGAAGGGCTGGGGCTGCTGCTGGTGCTGGCGATCCTGGTCGTCTACATCGTCCTTGGCATCCTCTACGAAAGCTTCATTCACCCGCTGACGATCCTCTCGGGCCTGCCGTCGGCCGGTGTCGGCGCGCTTCTGACGCTGATGGTGTTCGGGGAGACGCTCAACCTGTTCTCCTTCGTCGGTATCATCATGCTGATCGGCATCGTCAAAAAGAACGCGATCATGATGATCGACTTCGCCCTGACCAACCAGCGCGAGGAAAAGGCGGCGCCTTTCGATGCCATCTACAAGGCCTGTCTCGTGCGTTTCCGGCCGATCATGATGACGACTTTCGCCGCCATCATGGGCACGCTGCCGATCGCGCTCGGCCACGGCGCCGGCGCCGAGGCCCGGCGTCCGCTCGGCCTCGCGGTCGTCGGCGGGCTGATCGTGTCGCAAATCCTGACGCTCTACATCACGCCGGTGATTTATCTCTACCTCGACCGGCTGAGCGACCGCCTGATGCGGCGCGGGAACAAGCCGGCCGAAGAAACCTCGACGACCCCTGCCCCCGCCGCGGAGTAGGCAGGGACCCCAAACACAAAGGGCGCGCCCCGGACCGGGCGCGCCCTTTGTGTTTGCAAAAAGCCGGATTTAGCCCGGGCAAACCACCCATTCGCGGGGATAGTGGTTGAGGCGGTCGAGCCCGGTCTTGGTCACGACGAAACTTTCGCCGAACTGCAACCCCATCTTTTCATCGAGAGTCATCAGGTTGGGCTGGATGGTGATCGCCATCCCGGCACGGAAGGTAATGTCGCGGTTGGCGTGACGCTTGCCCTTGTTGGTCTGGATGATGGGGGGATACTGGTTCACCCCGTGCAGCAGGTCATCGAGGATGGCATAGCCGCGGTCATGGATCATGTCGGCGGCAAGTTCGACCTCTTTCGAAGTGACGCCATCCTTGATCAGTCCTTCAAGGGTTTCGAGCGCCTCGACAGCGACATCGTGCATCGCCTTCCATTCCGGGGTCGGCCCCTCGCCGATCGAGAAGGTGCGGTGGATCTGGCCGGAATAGCCCCAGTAACCGCCCGAAATTTCGCTGATGACGCAGTCGCCCTTGGCGAGGATGCGATTGGACTGGTACTGGGCGGGCACAGGGAAGTCCGGCTCGCGCATCGGCATGGACGCCATGAAGTGGATGCCGGCGTAGCCGTTTTCCTTCAGGTAGACGGGCTCCAGAATCGAGGCGATTTCCCATTCCGCCATGCCGGCTTTCAGGGTATCGCGCACCGCGGCGATCGATTTGTCGGTGAGTTCCGATGCCTTGCGG
>Ga0222714_10003264_pt1 | contig 16656 bp, 17 predicted proteins | sample C33_3DmetaG_FD_165048 | JGI IMG/M metagenome (GOLD analysis project Ga0222714, IMG submission 165048) | Estuarine water microbial communities from San Francisco Bay, California, United States - C33_3D | ecosystem: Environmental > Aquatic > Marine > Unclassified | place: USA: California...
TTGGATTAGCTTCTGAGCATCATTAATATGAGTTTGGGCAGAATGCATGGCTGCATTCATTCCAAATTTCGTTACGTAGGTTTGCTTCTGGTTTTTTGCATCCGATAAATTATTTTTACCCAGCGTATCGGATGTTTCAGTATGTTCTAAAATATCGTCTGTGATTTGAAAGGCCATGCCTATATGTTCACCAAGTTCATTCAATTTCATTGAAGTGATATCTTTAATTTCAAGCATTGCAGCACAGCAAATTGCAGAGCGAATTAATTTTGCTGTCTTAAGGCTATGTATCTCCTCGACATTGATCGAGGGATCTTTTTCTCCAAGCATATCCAATTCTTGACCTAGAATCATCCCCTGATAACCACAGGCATCAAGAAGCTCACTCAATATACTTAACTTAGCGTCTATTTTAATATTGGAGCTTTCTACAATGATCTGAAGGGCTCTAAGCTGTAAGGCATCTCCTGCTAACACCGCAGTGGCCTCACCAAATTGAATATGATTTGCAGGCTTTCCTCTTCTCAGGTCATCATCATCCATGCATGGTAGATCGTCATGAATCAAAGAATAGCTGTGCAGCATCTCTATGCATGTGGCAAGCTCTCTAACCGCTGAATTGTTTTTGATATTTAAACCAATCGCGGTAGCATGGACTAGTGCTGCCCTAAAGCATTTGCTTTGAGCCGTAGCGGTATACAGCATAGATTTTGCAACATTGGATGTTGGATCAATAAAGCTTTTGGTGTCAGCTATAACCTGTGATTTGATATCACGTAAGAAGGACTCCAGCATGATTAGTCATCTAGCTTGGTAAGCTCACCTGAATCTAACAATTTATTTACTTTTAGCTCAGCCTCAGAAATAATTTTTTGGCATTCCTTTACCAACGCAACGCCTTCTTCAAAAGATTTAATGCTTGTATCCAAATCTAAATTTCCAGCTTCAAGCTTGCTTACAATATCTTCTAATCTTTTTATTGAGGTTTCGAAATCTGGGGTATTCTTTTTTGTCATAATTAAATTGTAGCTCAGTTAAGAAGAGATTTGGTTCGCTGTTGAATCGAAAGCAACTTTTCTTTTATGCCACCAGTTTTTAATTTTGTTGGGCAACATCAATGCTGCTGGCGTGAATATTAAGGTAAGTATTGTACTGAATGCTAAGCCAAATACTATTGAGGAAGCTAAATTCTGCCACCAATTAACAACCCTGCTGCCAACTTCAATACTTCTGGCTATAACATCAACGGATACTCCCATGGCTAATGGCAATAACCCAAATACAGTTGTAGCAGTCGTTAGCAAAATTGGCCTTAATCTTTGTTTGCATGTCATTATTACAATCTCATCAATAGATTTTTCTGCATGCTCACCTCTCAGTCTATTAAAGGTATCAATCAACACGATGTTGTTGTTAACGACAATCCCTGCAAGAGCAACAATAGCAATTCCAGTCATGGTTGTTCCAAAGGCTTTTCCAGTTATCAATAATCCAAGCAGCACTCCAACTGATGACATAAAGACTGCGCTTAGCACAAGGCTAGCTTGAAAGAAGCTATTAAATTGAGTTACCAACAAAATTAACATAAGAAATAAAGCCACTAGGGCAGCTATTCCTAAAAACTGGGAAACCTCTTGAGTTTCTTCTTGCTGACCTCTAAAGTTTGTAGTGATGCCCTCTGGAAATTCTTGGGTGTCAAGCCATGCTTGAATTTCTTTTACTTTATCATCTACTAGAATATCTGGAGAAGAAGTACCAAGACCTATTTCGTGGAAAAATTTTCCATTTCTTCTAACTACCGATTCTCTATTTTCCTGGGGAAGTACCTTGATGAAACTGCTGACAGGTATCAAGCCACCAATTGCTGGGACCTTTAAGTTGCTTATACCAGACAAGGATCGATAGTCTTCACCAAATCGTGCTCTAATTTCTATTTCATCTCTTGAATCATCTGGTCGGTATTCCCCTATCTTGAAGCCATTCGTTAACATTTGAGTTAGCGCGCCAATGTCAACAATATTTACTCCAAGTTGCGCCGCTTTTTGTTTATCTACATCAACCTTCCATTCAATTTTTGGATAGGGCAGGGATGATCTGACATTACTGACTCCAGTTATCTCCCCTTTAAGATAGGCTTCAATTTTCCTAGTAGTGGTTGCAACCTCGTCCTCATTGTTTCCAAAAATGCCAAGCTCAATTGGAGATTCAAAAGATGGGCCGCCTTGATCTGGAACGATTTCAACAATGATGCCTGGCATATCTCTGGTAGCAAAAATAGCTTTATCAATTGCTTCTTGACCTGAAATGTTTCTTTGATTCGGTTCAACCACTTCAATAAGTCCTCTTCCGATAGAATCACCACCCGATGAAAACCAAAGTTGACCAGTTGTTAAAAAAGAGCTTCCAATTTCAGGTATTTCAAGAAACTTTGCCTCTACTCTTTCAATGATCTGTTTGGCTTCTTGAGCAGAAAAGTTTCCACGAGCACGAATAGAAACCTGAGCTTGCACTGGGTCAACCACTGGGAAATAGATAGTGCCTTTACCAAAATTTGTATAACAGATCACGATTAGTGCCAAGAGCGATATAACAGCAAGTACAGTTTCTCCAGGATTTTTTACGAATTTTGCTACCCATTTTTGATATACCGAGGCTAATTTATCAAACACTACTTCCCCGGTAGATTCTGACCCATCCTTTGAAGCCAAGCTTGATCGTCGTTGCCCAAAATTTGCTCCAAGCACAGGAGTTAAAATCATTGCATATACTAAGGATGCAGTTAAAACAATGAACACTGTTGTAGGCAGATAGCGCATAAATTGGCCGGTAAATCCAGGCCAAAAAATTAATGGTGTGAAGGCAGCAATGGTAGTAGCTGTTGAAGACAAGATCGGATAAAACATTCTCTTAGATGCTAGCCGGTAGGCTTCAAGCCTATCCAATCCTTCAGAGATTTTCCTATCGGCATATTCTGATACTACAATGGCTCCATCAATCAACATTCCAAGCCCAAGCAATAACCCCATCATGACAAGAAAGTTGAATTCTATGTTCCAAACTTTTAAGACTACAAATGTCAACAGAAAACAGAATGGTATAGATAAACCTACCAACAGCCCCACTCTTATCCCCATGCTGGCTACTACCAATATCATTACTAAGAAAATTGCGGTGATAATGTTGCCTTGTAGCTCATTAATCATGTTCTCGGCCCAAATAGTCTCATCATCTGTTTTGATAATACTTAGATTTTCAGGAATTGCGGTTTCAAAATCTTCAACCGCCAGCATGATTGCGCGCTTGGCATTAATTGCATTTGCGCCTTCTCGTAGCTTTACTTCCAAAGTTACCGCATCTTCACCATTGATAAGGGCATACGAGGTGGCATCCTTAAAAGTTCTTTTAATCGTAGCAATGTCGCTAAGAGTGACCACTGCATCTTTGGTAACTTTGACAGGAATGTTGTAAACATCTTCTGCAGTTTCAAATACACTTGGCACTTCAATATTAAAGCTACCTAAACCCGTATCTTGAGCACCGCCTGGGATGATGAGATTATTATTAGCAATAGCGCTGTAAAGTTGACCAAGGGTAATGCCATAAATTTCTAGCTTTGATTTATCAACTTCTGCTTCCAGTACTTCTTCTGGAGCTCCAGATAAATCAACAGATAAAACTTCATCTATCCTCTCTAGGTTATCTTGCAGTTGTCTTGCAAAAAAAACTTTTTGGCGGAGAGAACCTTTGCCAAGCAAGCTGAGATTCATTACTGGAAAAGTAGCAAATGAATATTCTCTTATTTGAGGGTCTTCAGCTTCTCTGGGAAGTTTAAATTTTACTTCTTCTACCGCTTGCTTTATGTCTCTAAGCGCAATATCTAAGTCGTAGCCAACCTCAAATTCTCCAACAACTCTTGCATAGCTTAACCTTCCGCTTGAGGAAATCTCCTTAATACCAGGAACGCTCCTCAGTCTGTTTTCGAGGGGTCTAACGATTAGTCTCGATGCATCATCGGGAGATGCTCCATCTAAAAAAACCGAGACACTGACAATGGGAATTTGGATACTTGGGTCAGAGGCAACCGGAATAGTGCTCCTTGAGAAAGCCCCTGCTAATATTATTAGCAACGCAATCGTTAGGGTGGTTTTACCCTTGGCTAGAGCAAAATCTACAATCTGATTCATAAGCTGGCAAGATTAGTCACTGAAACAGTCTGACCTGTCTCAACAAAACCTTGGCCTAGCACAATAATATTTGAGAAATCCGGTAAGCCTGAAACCCAAATCCCAGCTTCTGTATCTTGAATAATTTGGACAGGGAAAAATTCAACTTTATTGTCGTTATTAACTGTCTTAACTCCAAGCATTCCATTGTCTGCAAGCAGCAAAATAGAAGGAGAGATTTTGTGCGCCAAGATAGGATCGGTATCAATAACCATTGTTCCAGATATACCATCTCTTACAATACCATTAGGATTTTTAATTTCTGCCTCAACTCTGAAAGTTCTGGTGGCAACGGATGCAGATTTTGATACAAACGTTAACTTTCCTGTGACCTCATCGCCGGTCACCATGCTAATTTTGACATTTTGGCCTTCTTTGACATCTTTGATAGAGTTTTCTGGGACTTCAGCAATAAATGTGATTGGATCAAGTTCAATTATTGTTGCGCACAATTGACCTCTTTCTAGTAAATTGCCAGGTTTCACAATATCTTCAATGTACCCATCAAAAGGAGCTTTAACTTCTGTTCTATTAAGTTCGATTATTCCGAGTTTACATAGAAAGGCATCTTTTTTAACCCATTCACCTTGTTTGGCGCCAGTCGCAACCACCTCTCCAGAAGTTTGAGCTCGAACTTGAACTCTTTTCTCTGAAATTGCATATGTGTTGAGGTATATTTTGGGATTGATAATATCTGGAATAGATTGTTCAATCACAACACTGGAAAGGGATTTAGGCTTGGATTCTTGAAAGTTGTCTTCTTCTATAAAAATACCTGAAATCATCCAAACGATTAATGGAATAAGAATATAAATTGATAGCCTGACGTTTTTACTCATGTGATCATTTACGAAGAGGGTGAATTATAAGTTAACTTTACTTATATATTGTGCTTTTTTCTAAGTTTTTCAAGCAGTTTAGGATCAGTCTCTTTTTGTTTTTCCTCTTCATCGGAGTTCGGTATGGAAAATTCAATGCCATTGTTTAGCTCAAGTTGGAGCTTTTTATAGATCCTAATAAATTGAGCTTTTGAGGCTGAATTTGAGAGGTTAAGATTAGACCATCCTATTTTCTTTCCAGCAAAATACACAATGGAGTGACTCCAAGGAAATAATTTTCTTGGAGAAAATGAACTGCATGCCTCTGCGAATGCTGCTTCCGAGCTTGGCAGATTCAAATTAATTGGCGCCTCATTACATAGTTTTAAAAAGTCATGCAACGTTGGAAGAAACTCATGCTTTGCAATCATGATCTTTGAGGCATTAAGAATTTGTTGAATTTCGTATTGCTGAAGATTCTCAGCCCAAAGTTTTTTTGCGCTATTGATCTTATTTTCATTAGAAAATACTTTGTAAAATTGATAATGGTAGGCTAATTCTAAATCAAGAAAAATCTTGTTAATTGTATCTAAATACAATTCCTTATTTGAAATCAATGTCTTCGGCCCAGCTTTTGTCTTGGGTTCTTTGATCAAATTTTTGGGAGAAATTCCCTGCTTCATTAGTTGCTTTAATGTTTTCATCATTCACATCTGAAATATCATTATCTGCCAGTTCTTTTCTTCTTACAAACTCAACAAATTTTGAGTTCCATGATTTAAAAGCTCTTCCAGAATCTTTCCAAAACATTATAAAAGGCTTCAAGTATTCCAACACTTTTTGTTCGGAGATATTTGCCATTGCCAACACATCAAGAGCTTCCTGTGACGGCTTCCATGCTTCGTCAATAACATAGGGCATGCCTTTATTGGGCAGGGAGTTTGTGGCCCATTCGCGGCGAATATGATCAATAAGGATTTTATTCCAATTGTCTTTTAATATTTTTTTCTCAGACCAATACAGCCTGAATTCTGGCAAAACTCCCTCGACAAAATCCCTAGGAATGCCTCCAAATTTCACAACTTCAAAGACTTCTTTTGCAGGACGCCAAGTATTTGTCATTGCGGAGACAGAATTTTTGTTAGAGGGCAGTTTAAGATGTTTTTCGGAATGAATATCTTTAAGAAGATTGAACTTTCGGATTGAATCAATCCCGTATGAGATTGCATTTGCATCTAGAAAAGATAAGGCATGATTTGCCTCGTTTTGAAGTTCTTCAAAATTATTGATTTGTTTTTCTTCAGCAATTGCTAAGATTAATGCAACTGATATGCCTAGTGTTTGTGCTATTTCTAAATCAATGAATAGCTTACTCATCAGAGATTTTTTTTCTCAACAGCATCTGCAATTATATTTAGACAATCCACAGTATCTTCCCAACCAAGGCAAGCATCGGTAATACTTTTACCATATTCAAGTTCTGGACTGATAGGCTGATTGCCTTCGACCAAGTTACTCTCAATCATTACTCCCTTAATGTTTGAAGTATTTTGATTGCTTAAGATTTGTTCTCGCAGCTCTTGAATAACTCCGATTTGGTTTTTAAAAACTTTTTTGCTATTCCCATGACTTGCATCAACCATAATTGCATTTATCACGCCAGCCATATCTAGAGCCGCGGTAGTTTTTGCAATACTTTCTGTTGAATAGTTTGGTTCTTCTCCGCCTCGTAAAATAATGTGGGCATCATTATTTCCAGAGGTTTTAAATACTGCAACCTGACCTTCTTTAGTAGTTGAAAGAAAGACATGAGGATGGTTACTTGCTTGTATGCCATCCACTGCAACCTTGAGATCTCCAGTGGTTCCATTTTTAATGCCTATGGGGCATGAGAGACCTGAAGCTAGCTCACGATGAATTTGACTTTCAGCTGTTCGAGCACCTATGGCACCCCAGGAAATTAAATCGGCAATATATTGAGGTGAAATAGGATCTAAAAATTCGGTTCCACATGGCAAACCTAGATCATTAATTTCCAATAGTATGGATCTGGCGAGCCTAATCCCCTTTTGAATATTGTATTCCTCGTTAATATCAGGGTCATTAATTAACCCTTTCCAACCAACCGTAGTTCTTGGTTTTTCAAAATAGACTCTCATAACAATCACCAACTGATCTGAAAGCCTATCTTTTTCTGCTTTAAGTCTTTTGGCGTATTCCAGTGCTGAATGCTTATTATGAATAGAGCATGGACCTACTATGACAATGATTCTGTTATCTCTTCCATGAAGCACATTTGCAATTTCATTCCGAGTGCCATAAACAAGACTGGATATTTCATCGGTTATTGGGAATTCATTGATAATATCAACTGGTGAGGAGATATCTATTTTGTCTAGTATTCTAGTGTTGTCTGTGTGATATTTCATGAGGGGTTAGATATTAAAACATCCTGATTTAAATTAATATCACTTTACAAAAAAGTAATAAATTTTGGGAAGCCAACAATTAATTCAAGAAAACCAATTTTTTCCATCGGATACACTATATATTGTGTAAAATAAGCTTTTTAACAGTAAATATAGGTATATATGAGGGCTGCAGTTCAAGCTGAGCTTCCCATTTTTAAGGGAGAACGTCTTACCTCTTTACCAGACGATCTTTTTATTCCTCCTAATGCACTTGAGTTATTCTTGGAAGATTTTTCTGGTCCGATGGATGTTCTGTTGTATCTCATCAAAAAGAAAGATATCAACATACTAGAACTAGATGTATCTGAAATTACTGAGCAATATATAAGCTACATTGAATTGATGGATTCGTTAAAGATAGAGCTTGCTTCTGATTATCTTGTAATGGCAGCTACTTTGGCGCACATAAAATCAAGAATGATGCTACCAACACCTTCCGAAGAAGAGGAAGAAATTGATCCAAGATCAGAGTTAATCAAAAGATTGCAAGAGTATCAAAGATATAAAACAGTATCTGAAGATTTGGCTAACTTGCCTCGCATTGAAAGAGATTTTTTTGCGACCATGGCAGGATTACCATCCTTCAAGCAACATCAAGAGCCTTTCACGTTTAGTGCACAAGAATTGCAACAAGCATTTATAGAAGCGAATGCAAGACCTAAATATAAAAACGAACACAGAATTGAATTTGAAGAACTCTCGACTCAAGAAAGAATTGCTCTAATTCTTGAGATACTTAGCAAAAGGAATATAGTGCAGTTTTTTAAGGTCTTAAAGAAATCTGAAGGACGACAAGGGGTTGCGGTCTCATTATTGGCTTCTTTAGAACTGGCAAAAGATGGCAGAGTAGAAATTATCCAAAATGAAGAATCAAATCATATGTATTTAAAAACCATTAGAGAGGCAGTTGTATAAATGGACATTAATAACGCTATAGAATCTATCCTTATCAGCTCTGGAAGGCCAATCAGATTATCTGAAATGAAAAAGCTGTTGAATGGTCAAGGCCTTGATCTTGAGCTATCTGAAATCAGGTTAGCAATTACAGCCCTTATGGAGCGCTATGAAAATACCTCTTTAGAAATCACAGAGGTAGCTAGCGGATTTAGGACCCAAGTTAGAACGGAGTTTTCTAACCTTTTATTTCCAATATGGAATGACTCCAATACAAAGACTTCAAAAGCCTTGCTCGAGACCATTGCCATCATTGCTTACAAACAACCTGTGACAAGGGGAGATATTGAAGAAATCAGAGGTGTGACAGTTAGTTCAAACATCATACGTAACTTATTAGAAAGAGATTGGGTAAAAATTGCTGGGTATCGAGATGTTCCAGGAAGACCAGCTTTACTAGAAACAACCAAGACATTTTTAGATGATTTGAATCTAAAAACTATTCACGAGCTTCCAATGCTGCCTGAATTGATTGAGCTAAGCATAGACACTATAGAAACACCAGAAACGGATTTGTCTAACATCGTCTAGATTGTGACTCGTCTGCAAAAATTTTTGGCTGATGCTGGGATAGGGTCCAGAAGATATTGCGAAGAATTAATCAAATCCGGTAAGGTTCTATTAAATGGTGAAGTAGCAAAAATCGGAAGCATTGTTGAGCACAATGATGAGGTTCTGTATCTCAATAAAAAAATTGAAAGCTCGATCCATCAAGATAGAGTAATTTTGCTCAATAAACCTGTTGGCGCTGTAGTCTCGAATTCAATCAATGAATCAAATAATCTAGCAAAAGATTACCTACCTGATCCTTTAATAAGATGGATTAATATTGGTAGATTAGATATTAATTCATCAGGACTATTACTATTTACCAATAATGGAAAACTTGCCAACGCTATAGCCCATCCTTCATCAGGATTTGATAGAGAATACCTGGTCAGGGCAAGAGGTCATTGGAATACTAAAAAAAATGAAATGGCGCTTTCTGGGATAAAAATTGAAAAGGAAGTTTTAAAATTCTCAGATATTTATGTCCACGAGGAAAAAACTACTGGCAGCAATCATTGGTTTACTGTATGTCTTATGACCGGCAGAAATAAAGAAGTAAGAAAGATCTTTGCAGCACTAGATATGCAAGTTAACAGACTGAAAAGAGTAAGGTTTGGACCAATTTTTTTATCGGATAAGTTAAGAGAAGGTTCTTGGAAAGAACTTACTGAAAAAGAAATTGATTCTCTCAAAAATTATGGATCAGCAAATCTATAACTATCTCTTAAAAACTGCCAAATCGAATAATCATCTAAAGCTTTACAAGATCATCCAAACTCTTGGCTTTATTAATTTGCCATCTTCAAGATTAACATTTAAACATTACCTTGTTCGTACCATTGTTGGTCAACAAATTTCTACTAAGGCTGCCGAATCAATTTGGAAGAAAGTTGAGATAGTTCTTAAGAGCAAACAAAAAATTAGTAAAAAAAACTTATTTCTTTCTCTTAGAGAATGTGGACTATCTGAGAGAAAGGCAAATTACTCAACAGCCATCCTAATGGATGAAACGATTCAAAAGCTAAGCAAAAAAAAGTTGCTTTTGATGGATTTGGATGAGTATAAACATATGCTAACCAGCTTTCACGGAGTTGGTCCATGGACTGTAGAGATGAGTAGAATTTTTTATTTGGGTGACGAAGATATTCTATCTGAAGGTGATTACGGAATTCAGGTAGCGCATAATCGGATCTTCCCATTAGAAAAAATTAGCAAAGATTTCTATCAGAGATACTCACCTTTTAGAAGTTATATATGCTTGTATCTTTGGAGGTCTTTGAATTTAGATATCTGACCTTGAGAGATGTAATTTAGGCGCATCAAAGTCTTCGTCTAGTAATTTAAGAATGTCTTTTGCAACAGATTCTGTTGAAGAAATGCTGCTTGGATCTTCTGATGGAAATGCCTGAGTTCTCATTGCCGTATTTGTTGCGCCAGGGTTAAAAGAGATGACTTGAATATTTTTATGCGTGCTTAATTCATCTGCAAGAATTTCAGCTAGACCATTAAGAGCAAATTTGCTTGCTGAGTAAGCACCCCAATAGGCTCTCCCTTCATAACCAACTCCGGATGATATTAAAACTATCTTGGCTTTGGCATTTAAAGATATCAAAGGAACAAGATGCTTTAAAAGCAAAAAATTGGCATGCACATTTACATCAAAAATTTTTTTCCACTCTTCTTCATTTACATCTTGAAGAGGTTTCAATGGACCTAAGATCCCAGCATTTAAAACAATTCCATGTATTTCATCAAAGTCTTTTAGGATTTCATCTACTAATTCCTGGCAATTGGATTCATTGAGCGTAGCCAGGTCCGATATTAAATCGAGGCACGCAATGTTAGATGTATCTAGATCCTCATGAAACTGGTCAGCTTTATCGGCATTCCTGTTAATACAAATCAGATTGGCACTTTTTTTAACTAGTTGGGTTGCAAGCGCATAGCCAATTCCATTGGTAGTTCCTGTGATAACGATATTTTTATTTTTCATGCACAGCTATTTTTTTGCTCAGTAGTGTTTTCAATTCGAATGCATCCTTTACAAAATACTGGGTATGTTTTTTGGTATCTTTTTCTATCTTCATACTGTAACCAAAAAGGCAACCTATAGACTCCATACCAGCATTAGTGGCAGCTTCAAGATCTTTTAGATGATCCCCCACGTAAATACATTCCTGAGACGAAATACCCAATAATTGTGTTGCTTTTAAAATGCCTTCAGGATCTGGTTTTGCGATTTTGATGTCATCGGGTGTTATCAAAACCTGTGATTTTTTCAAAAACAGATTATTTGAAACAATTATTTCTGCAAAACGTCTAAACTTATTGGTTACAATTCCCCAAGGAATTTGTTCCGATTCAAGAAAGCCTATTAGTTCCGCTACTCCTTCAAATAACTTTGAGCCATTCAAAAGCTCTTTCTTATAAAGTATAAAAAATTGCTCTCTAATTTGTTGCAGTTCGTTATCTGATTTGATGTGTAAGAAAGTCTTTAGTAGAAGATTGCTGCCATCTGATACAAGATGCCGCATATCCGCTTCACTAATGTTTGTCTGATTATTATCGGTTAGTATAGTATTAAGACATTTCACGAAATCAGGCGAAGAATCTATCAAGGTTCCATCCAGATCAAAGAGAACTCCTTTAATCATTGCTTGATACCGTAGAGCAGGTAATTGACTCCTAAATCTTGATTTAAGCTTACGTTATGCGTAATAGGATTGTAAAACATGCCCTTAGAATCCAAATGTTTTATTCCAGCAGACCTCATGAATTCAACACATTCTGAAGGTTTAAGGAATTTTTCATAGGTATGCGTACCTTTTGGAAGAAGTTGAAAAAGATACTCAGCTCCAAAGATTGCTGTTATAAAAGATCTTGGATTTCTATTGATGGTTGATAAAAAAAGATGCCCATTTGGTTTTAAAAGATCTGCGCAATCTTGAATTAATGATTTAGGAGATGGTACATGCTCCAATACCTCTAAACATGCCACTACATCAAAAGTTTCTGAATCCGTCTTTTTTAACTCTTCAGCGGATATTTCTTGATAACTAATATTAAGCCCAGATTTCGATGCATGATTTTTTGCTATTGCAATATTAGTTGGTGTGACATCTATACCAGTTACAAAAGCTCCTTTTTTTGCAAGCGCTTCAGACAAGATGCCTCCGCCGCACCCAACATCAAGCACTTTTAGACCCTCAATAGCAGACTTTGAATCAATGTAATGGGCTCTTACAGGGTTAATTTTATGAAGAGGCTTAAAATCTCCATCAAGTTTCCACCATTCTTCAGCAAGCTTTGAAAATTTTTCTACTTCCGATACATCAATATTTTTCATTGTTTTAGTGGTTTAAATCTAAGTTGGCAATTGTAGCTTATCTCTAAAATATTTTTTAAATTAGTTGTTATCTCAAATAAATTAGATAAAATCTTCACCCTATGTTCATATCTATCCCATCTTTATTGCTCTCCTGAGTAATGATTCTAATTTTTTAAGGTCACATTATCGCTACTTACAAAAAATCTTTTGTGCCTATCAATGACAAAATTTATGCAAAAGAGGTCATGGTAATTGGTGCAAACGGAGATAAACTTGGCATGCTATCAATTGAGGATGCTCTCAAAGAAGCTAAAAATGCTTCGTTAGATTTGGTTCAGGTATCCCCTGCAGATGCGAAGCCAACAGTCTGCAAATTAATAGACTACGGTAAATTCCAATTCAATAAGAAGAAAAGTACCAGTGGCGCAAAGAAACAAAAGAAACAAACTATTAAGGAAATTAAGTTTAGACCTACCACAGATAAGGGCGATTACGAAATTAAATTAAAAAAAATAAAAAGCTTTATTAATGATGGAGATAAGACTAAAATTACCGTCCGATTTAGAGGACGTGAGATTCTAAACAGTAATTTGGGCTTAGAATTGCTAAACAGATTACGAGTTGATCTAAAGGAAATAGCTCAAGTAGATCAAGAACCTTCACTAGAAGGAAGACAATTACTGATGGTGGTCTCACAACTTCGAAAGAAATAGAAAACAATTATGGGTTATAAGTTAAAAACACATTCTAGCGCCAAAAAAAGATTTAAAGCCACTGGCTCTGGTCTTAAAAGAAAAAGCGCCAATAAAAATCATATCCTTGGGAAACAAACTACCAAGAGAAAAAGGCACAATCGCGGCTTGCAGAATATGACAGGCGAAACCCTTAATATTGCAAATAAATTACTGGTGAAATAATGCCTAGAACTACTAAAGCTGTAACTGCTAAAGCAAGACATAAAAAAGTACTTGAAGCTACCAAAGGCCATTATGGCGCGCGCAGCAGACTTTTTAGAACAGCCAAGCAATCTAATATCAAATCTTTACAGTATTCCTTTAGGGATAGAAAAAATAAGAAAAGAGTATTTCGCTCTCTTTGGATTGCCAGAATTGCTGCTGGTTTGGGACCTTTAGGCTTAAATTACAGTAGATTCATCAATTTATTGAAAAGTGCAAACGTAGAGCTAGATCGCAAGGTACTAGCTGGAATTGCTTATTCTGATTCAGAAACATTCGGAAAAATAGTAGATAAAGTCAGGGTATAATCTTTTCATGCAAATCCCTAAGGATTTAATTGAAAGTGCCCAAACTAAAATTTCTGGTCTCAGTAACCCTGCAGATTTTTATCAACTACGATCATCTTTTCTCGGTAAAAACTCTCACTTAACAAAACTCTTTAGTTCACTTAAAGACTTGCCCAAGGATGAGAAGATTGCTTTTGCTAAGGAATTAAACTCGATTAAGTCTGGGTTGGAGGCGTTATTTGAGGACGCTTTTTCAAATCTGTCATCAAAAGAAACTAGTACTAATAAAAACATTGATCTTACTTTGCCGGGCATTAATCACGGACTTGGATCACTGCACCCAATAAGTATTGTCACTGAAAAGATTACTTCATATTTTGAGACAAACAGTTACTCAGTTTTTTTTGGAAACGAGGTTGAATCTGACTTCTATAACTTTGAGGCGCTTAACTTTCCAGCTAATCATCCTGCAAGACAAATGCACGATACCTTTTACGTAGAGGAGGATCAATCTTATCTATTGAGAACTCACACATCTAACACTCAGATTCATGCAATGATGAAGTATGGTGCGCCTTTAAAAATGCTTTCACCCGGAAGGGTTTACCGATGCGATTCAGATAATACGCATTTACCAATGTTTACTCAGGTAGAGGGGTTGGTGGTTGATCCAAGCGCCTCTTTTGGAAAACTTAAAGGTACATTAATAAATTTCTTACATCATTTTTTTGATGATGAAATGGAAGTTAGATTTAGACCATCCTTTTTCCCGTTTACTGAGCCTTCAGCAGAAGTTGATATTAGATTTGGAAAGAAAGGTTGGCTTGAAGTTTTAGGATGCGGGATGGTGCATCCCAATGTTCTTAAAGGGTGCGGCATCAATCCTGCTCAATACAATGGGTTTGCTTTTGGAATGGGAATCGAGAGATTGGCAATGTTGTATTTTGGAGTAGAGGATATTAGAGATTTTTATAATTCAGATCTAGAATTTTTACAGCAATTTAGACCAAGCCTATGAAGATTGATTACGCTTTTCTAAAGAACTTTCTTCAAGCAAAGGAAAGTATTCACAATCTTGCAGATCTAATGACTTCTATTGGATTTGAGAGCGAAGTTATTCCAAAAAATACTATTGAATTTGATGTAACTCCAAACAGAGGAGATTTTTTATCCCTTAAAGGCATTGCTAGAGAATATTCTGCGATTACAGGCAAAAGCATCAAATTAAATCTACCAAAGTCTAGCCAACCTTTTCAAAGGAACAAATCTGTTATCTCTTTCATTGATAAATCAGCGTGCACTCATTATTGCTTGGGGGTAGTTAAAAATGTCAGCAACATTAAAGAATTATCTGCAGACAAACGCCGACTCTTAACCCAAGCTGAGATACCTTTGATACACCCGTTGGTGGATCTTGCAAACTATGTGATGCTTGAGATTGGAACCCCTTTGCATATTTTTGATCTGGATAAAATAGCCATGCCAATCAGCGTTGGTTACCCAAAAAAGCAACAGAAGGTTAAAGTCATTGGTGGCGAAGCAAAACATTTTCAAACCTCAACATTAGCAATTATGGATAACGATCGAATAGTTGCCATGGCAGGAATTATTGGAGAAGAGAGTTCTGCTGTCAGTAAAAATACTATCAATATAGCCATTGAGTCAGCTTTTTTTAAGCCTGAAAAAATCATCAATCAGTCTCGATTATATGGTTTAACTACCGATGCAGGCTTTAGATTTGAGAGAGGAGTTGATCCAGCTCTTCAAGAGTTTGCATTAGAGCGTTATCTCAAATTACTCTCTGAGATTGCATTCTATAATTCTGTTGAATGCTATAGAGAGGGTTTCTCAAAGGCTAAGATCAGAGCTATCAAGATTAACATTGGAGATTTTGAAAAGTTTTCTGATATTAAATTACCTATCTCTCAAGCAATTAATATCCTCAAGGATCTAGGTTTTGAAGTAAGTAAGCTATCTCCAGCCTTATTGGAGGTGAAAGTTCCTTCATTTAGGAACGATATATCAATAAAAGAAGATATTTATGAAGAGTTACTAAGAATTACTGGATACAACAACGTTCCGATTATTGAAGAGCATATTCATCGACCACTGATAAGCGATGGATCTAGGCTCGATAATCGAATTAAGCAATTTATGGTGATCAAAGGCTTCAATGAAGTGCAAAATATGCCTTTCGTTAATCCTCAAAATCCAGATAAAGCTTTATCTAAAAATAGCGTAGTAATAGTTAACCCCTTGAGAGAAGAGGAAGCAGTGCTTAGGCAATCCCTTTTGCCACAACTCATCGCAAACTTTATAAAAAATTTTAGAAGAGGTTTTCAACTACAGAATATTTTCGAAATTGGGAGCAGGTATCACAAGACAGGGAATAAGTACGTGCAAGACAAGATTTTAGCAGGGGTTGTTTCTTTTCCTGCTGACGCTGATGACAACATGTTCTTGGTAAAGGGCTTGATGGAAGATTTGCTTTCACTAGCATCTGGTAGTAAGCCAATTTTCAAACCAATAGGCCCTCACAATGAATTTTCAGAAATTGGCCTAGATGTGTTTAACCACAAAAAGCAGGTAGGTTCTTTTGGAGAGATAAAAACTTCATTGATCAAGGAAAAACAAAAAATTCACTTGTTTGGTTTTGAAATTGCTATCGATTTATTGGATCCAACTCCAAAAAAAATGAAACTGCGAAAGCCTAGTAAGTTTCCATTTTCAATTAAAGATCTGAATGTCATTGTTGGCTCAGAGGTATCGTATGAAGATTTAAGGACCACAATCATGAATGCAAAAATTAAAGATTTAACAGACATTTCATTTGTAGATAGATTTTTAGATAAAAAAATTGGAAACGATAAAGTAAGCTATACCATAAGAATGAAATTTCAATCGACCGCAATTTCTTTAACCGATAAGGAAATTCAAAATAACATTAAGCAAATCTTCTCTGTGCTGCAGGGAACATTCAATGCATCTTTAAGGCAATGAATTTAACCAAGCAACATCTAGTACAAATACTTATCGAACATCATGGCTTAACAAGGGATATTGCATCCGA
>Ga0222714_10003265_pt1 | contig 16655 bp, 17 predicted proteins | sample C33_3DmetaG_FD_165048 | JGI IMG/M metagenome (GOLD analysis project Ga0222714, IMG submission 165048) | Estuarine water microbial communities from San Francisco Bay, California, United States - C33_3D | ecosystem: Environmental > Aquatic > Marine > Unclassified | place: USA: California...
AAAAATCACAGTAATCATTATGAGCAAAAATTAATATCAAATTTTTTGGCAAAGGTATTTTTTTGAAAATTATAAATAGTGATATTAACTATTTTTTTGTCATTTGTATTATTTTGAATAAATACTCTACAGCTGTTAGCGTTGTATCGATGAAACTCATAAGTTAATTCTAATTTAGTAAAATCAGGCTGACCATAATCTTGTTTAAGAGAGGCCAGTGGTTGGTTTAGGTATGTTTCAATGCCACTGAGGTCCTTGACAACAATTCTTTCTTCTAGCGAGACATCGTTCTTGGGTTCATAAATAACTGTTTTATTTACTGAGTTCATCTCACAACTCACCATAAATAAAGTAAATATAGATAATATTAATCGATTAGATTTAGACATCGCTTGGTATTTTAAAATCGTGATAATAGGCAAAAATAAAGAACAAACAATCTATATCATTGTTTGACATATCAAATAAAGTTCTATATAAAGAACAAAAGAAAATGAGGAAATTATGACGACTAATTCTAAACACCCCGAAACATTGGCTCTACATGGGGGGAGCTATAGAAAAGACCCTGCAACCAATGCTGTTGCTGTCCCAATCTATCAAACAACTTCTTATGAATTCAACAATACAGACCATGCGGCAAATCTCTTTGCCTTAAAAGAACTTGGTAATATTTATACCCGAATTATGAATCCAACAAATGCAGTCTTAGAAGAGCGTTTAGCTGCCATTGAAGGGGGTGCAGCAGCTTTAGCATTAAGTTCTGGACAAGCAGCATCTGCTTTTTCAATTCAAAACTTAGCACAAGCGGGCGATAATATTGTTTGTTCAACAGATATTTATGGTGGCACCTGGAATTTATTTAATAATACTTTACGTACTCAAGGTATTGATGTTCGTTTTGCTGATCCCTCTGATCCTGAAAACTTTAGAAAGTTAACTGATGATAAAACTAGAGCGTATTATGCAGAAACATTACCTAATCCAAAATTATCAGTTTTTCCAATAGAAGAAGTAGCAAATATTGGAAGACCGTTAGGCATACCTCTCATTGTTGATAACACTGCTGCGCCATTAAGTTGTAAGCCATTTGATTATGGCGCAGCTATCGTCATGCATTCTATGACTAAGTGGATTGGTGGTCACGGTACATCTATTGGTGGCATTATCATTGATGGAGGAAACTTTGATTGGACTGCGGTGCCAGAACGTCAGCCGTTTTATAATCAACCCGATCCTAGTTATCATGGTGCAGTATGGGGAGAAATTATTCCTCAGATTTTTGGCGTTCAAATCGCATTTGCAATTCGCGCAAGAGTTGTTCTGCTAAGAGATTTGGGCTCTGCAATAGCACCCCAAAACTCTTTTAACCTGATCCAAGGATTAGAGACATTGCCGCTAAGAATTAAACAACATAATTCAAATGCAGAAAAAGTTGCAGATTTTTTAAAAGGGCACAACGAGGTAGCAAAAGTGACCTTCCCTAAATTTGCAGAGGGCAATGCTAAAAAAAATGCTGAAAAATATCTAAAGGGCACGTATGGAGCAATGATAGGTATTGAGCTCAAAAAAGGCCTACCTGCTGGCAAAGCGTTCATTGATGCGCTGCAATTGCACTATCATGTAGCCAATATTGGTGATGCCAGAAGTTTAGCCATCCACCCTGCTTCCACAACACACTCTCAGTTATCTGCCGAGGAGCAACTACAGGCGGGCGTGACGCCAGGCTATGTTCGTCTCTGCGCAGGCTTAGAACATATAGACGATATTATTGCGGATTTAAAACTAGGCTTGGATGCCGCTAGTAAAGTTTAGGTACTACCCTCATTTCTACCTAAAGAGTAGGGCGCAGTTTGTCTGCGCCCTTTTTTCATTTTAGAAATTGTTTATACTAAAGTTGTGAGGATTAAATACGTTCAGCCTGAGCTGTGCTCGCAATCCTATAAAAGTATCTTAGGGCAAAGACCTATTTGGGATTGGAGAAGCGATAAATTATTATGGGTCGATATTTACGAAAATAAAATCATTCAATCAGATGAGAATGCATTAAACGAAAAACATTTTTTAGTTCCAGAAGGAATAACCAATATCCTACTACAAGACAATGATCACTATATGATGAGTTCCTATGATTCCTTATTTTCTATTAATCTCAATTCAACAAAAAAAAATCTTCTCTATAAAATTAATTTTACAAATATCGATAATCGAATAAATGACGCCAATGTTGATTTAAACGGTCAGGTGTGGGTCTCAACGATGGACGTCAAACAACAATTTGAAACAGGAAAAATTATTTGCCATGATCAGTCCCTTAAACCTATTTACTCTGATAATTCTTATATTATTTCCAACGGCCCTATTTTTGATTATGAGAGAAACTATGGTTATGTTACAGACTCCATAAAAAGAATTATTTATCGATTTTCTTTAAACGGTTTAGAGGAAGGGGGTATTCAAAAAAAAGTTTTTTTATCAATGAATGATATAGACGGAAACCCCGATGGAATGACAACAGATAAAAATGGTAATTTATGGGTGGCGATGTGGGGCAGCGGCAAAGTTTGTTGTTTTGATAAAGAGGGTAACTTAAATTTGATATTACAGTTGCCTGTATCCAAAGTTACTAGTTGCACATTTGGCGGGAAAGATTTGAGTAAACTATATATAACGACCGCATCAGTGGGGTTAAACGATATTGAGGCAGAGAGACAGCCCCATGCAGGGAAATTATTTTGTTTTAACACTCAAGAAGAGGGGTATGCCGCGAATTGTTACAGATCTGATATTTCTTCAGGTTTGTATCATTAAGCATGAAATTTAACCCTGCCCAAATTAGCCATATTATTGAAATGGCATGGGATGATTTAACGGATTTTAGCCATATTACAAAAATTTATAAAATTGATGAAGGAGAAGTAAAAAAAATTATGAAAAAAAACATTAAAGCATCTAGCTATTTAAATTGGAGAAAAAGAATAGCAAAGAGAAGTGAGCAGAAAAATCAACTCAAAGGAAAAAATAATGCCTAAAGCTTTATTTGGTGCTGGTTGTTTTTGGGGTGTAGAAAAAAAATTTTCCGAATTAAAAGGGGTTACAAAAACAGAAGTTGGGTACTCCCAAGGAACGAACAACAAAACCACTTATGAAGAAGTTTGTAGGGGTAACACCAATCATGTGGAGGTTGTTTTAGTAGAATACGATGAAAGTATTTTAAGCTACGAAAATTTAGTTTATTTTTTTTATAAAATCCATGATCCCACAACGCCTAATCAGCAAGGACCAGACAGGGGTATTCAATATCGTTCCCTAATAGGTGTATTCACAAATGATCAGAAAAAAAAAGCAGCAGACATTGTAGAAGAATTAAACCAACATCAATTCAATCAAAAAATTACAACAACAATTGAAGATGTTAAAAATTACTGTACGGCAGAAGAATACCATCAAAAGTATATCGAAAAAAAATATTCTTTTTTAAATATTTAGCTATATAGGCGAGTAGGGGTAAATTATTTTTGTAATATGCTGTTTTGGTTTTTTATCATAAAATTTTTTAATAAAAAAATCAGATTTGAGGTGTATAGGGCCACACTCTTTATTTTTTAAAAATTTAAATTCAGGAATATTTCTTAATTTAACCACCCCATTCCCCATCAGTATAACATCCTTTTGCAATACAGAGATTAAGGACTCATCTATGTTGTAAGTAATTGTTTTGCCAATTAATTTTCCATCGGGACTAATTTGTTGGACTGCTAAGTCTCGACGATTGGTATCCAGAATGCATAAAATTTTTTTGTTTGGCTTATTCCCTAGGCCTAAAAAATAATGCTCAAATATGTTGTAATTATAAATTTTAATTGGATGATTGAAAAAAAATCCTTTGATTAGCGCATGACAATTTCGAATTGCTGTAAATCGCGCTGGCCCATGATTTAAGTGTAAAAAAGTAATATTTTTTGCTGATATTTTGATTGTTTGAAGACAGTCTTGTAGCAGCTTTGCAAGTTTTTTTTCATGGCCAAAGTTGGCTTTAATGGACTTATTCCAAAGAATTTTTTGATTTTTAAATATGGTAAGAGAACAGTATGATAGTGAACTATCAATGCCCATTTCTAAATTATTAATTTCGTTTTTCATTTTATTTGTTCAATTTGCTACGCCTCCTCTATCCTATGCAACTACCACGGCGGATACAATTCCAAATAATATTTTTATGTATCATCGTTTTGATGATGAGCGGTATCCTTCTACCAATACTACACTTAATCAGCTCCAAGAACATTTAGAATATTTAACTGAAAGTGGTTTTAAGTTTATTTATTTAAAAGACTTAATTGCTAGCCCACAAGACTCAAAAACTATTTCCATTACCATTGATGATGCTTATCAATCGTTTTATCAAACTGGACTTCCAGTTTTTGAAAAATACAATGTTCCTGTCACCTTGTTTTTAAATACTTCTAGTGTTGGTGGCAGTGAAAATTTAACCTGGCAAGAATTAAGAGATTTATTAAATCGAGGAGTGGATATCCAAAACCACACCCACTCCCATCCCCACTTACCGGACTTAGATGAAAGTGGAATTCGACAAGAAATTGAACTTTCCCAAAAGTTAATGCAGGAAAATTTAAATATTACCCCAAATTTATTTGCCTACCCCTATGGCGAAGCCAGTGCGGCTGCTAAAAATATAGTAAGTGAGTATTTTGATGCTGCCTTTGGACAGCACTCAGGTGCTTTTTCTATGAACGATCCATATTTCATTGCTCGTTTCCCTTTGAATGAAAACTACGGGGACCTTAATAGAATTAAAGACGCTTCTATTGTTTTACCCTTTGAGGATATTTCCATTTCACCAAGTGATCCTTTAATGACGACACCCACAGACAGGTTTGTTGTTGATTCTACAAACGGTGTGGAAGGAATTAATTGTTATATTAGTGACTTCCAAGGTTCCATTGATAAAACAATTGCTACTATTGAAAACAAAATGCTAATTCAATTAGAGCGTTCGCCGGTTCAGGGGCGCTTAAGGTTTAATTGTACGCAAGTAAAGAAGGGGATTTACTGGTATGGATTCCAGTACTATCTCCCTTAATATTGGAATCGATCAAACTCTTTTAAGTTATTTGACTCCAAAATAAGCTCTAGTTTATCAACGTACTCCTGTCCAATTTCAGCGTAAGCTGCTAAAAATTTAACCTTTGCACTGACAGGATCAGTGTATTTTACAGTTTCGGCAATTCTTCTAATTATCCTAAAACCATAGTAGGCTTGATGGGTGTTAATGTTAAACATATAAGCTCTGGCACTTTGAGTTAAATTATCAAATTTCAATACGGCATGGCTTTTATCATCGTCTCTGTTTTCAGGAACAATTCCTTCATCTTCTGCATAGGTCCATTGACCAAAAATTGCATTACCTTCTATTGCAAATCTCGATTGTCCCCATCCACTTTCAATAATTGCCTGCCCCAAGGCCAACGAAACAGGAATAACATTAATACGCTGTTTTAGCTGTTTAAATAAACTTGGATTTATATTACCCCCATCAAGATTATATTTTGAAGACAGTCGAACAATTTCATTAATTTCATTTTCATTTAATTGTTTGCGATCGTATTTTTTTTCTATATTTAAAACCATCTCTCTTTCTTCTAACACCTCAGCATTTGTTTTGTGAATGATGGGAAGGGAAATTAAATAAAATAATTCTTTTTTAAGAGAAACATCTTCAATATCCATAAAATCTTTAGGCAAATAATCTAAAACAGGTAATTTTTCGAGCTGACTAAGTGTCAGTGTATCGCTGGTAATTTTATTTTTTTTATAAAAACGTTGAAGATCTTTCCAAGTTTCAAAGTTTTCAGCAAAAAGATTGAGGCTAATAAAAAAACCAAAAAAAAAAATTAAAGAAATTCTAAGCTTCAACGGGGCGAACTTCACGAACTTCAGGGATATAATGTTTTAACATATTTTCGATTCCCATTTTTAAAGTTGCTGTTGAGCTCGGGCAGCCTTGGCAGGCTCCTTGCATTTGCAAAAAGACTACGCCCTCATTATAATTATCAAAGATGATATCCCCACCATCCATTGCAACGGCGGGCCGAACTTTGGAGTCTAAAAGTTCTTTAATCTTTTTGACCACATCACTGTCGTCTTCGTTGTAGGCGTGTTCCGTTCTAGGGGCTTGCTCAGACATAACTGGTTTATTCATGGTAAAATGTTCGATAATGCAGCCTAAAATAGCAGGCTTCATCAAAGACCATTCATTTATCTCTGCTTTTGTGATGGTAATGAAATCTGACCCGAAAAAAACACTCTCCACACCTTTTATATTAAATAAGTTTTGTGCCAGGGGAGAGTTGACAGCCGATTCCTGACTTTGAAAGAAGATTGTACCATCTTTCATGACTTCTTTGCCTGGAAGAAACTTCAAGGTTGCAGGGTTAGGCGTTGGTTCAGTTTGTACAAACATTTGATATAATATGTCTATTAATTAGGAAAATTCAACTAAAAGGGTTTTATTTAAAGCCTACTATTTTATAAACCTCATCAATCACGGGATTGGCTATTTCCGAAGCTTTTTCAGTTCCTGACTGAAGTATTTTATTTAACTCATCTTTATTATTGAGCAAATTTTTGATTTCAACCCTAATTGGATGGATAATCTCTATTAAGGCGCTTGCCAAATCAGATTTTAGAGAGGAATACTCTTTGCCCGCATAGGAGTTTAAGGTGGCCTCCGCATTTTGGTTCAGTGAGGCAGAAAGTATGTTAACGAGATTTAAACACTCGGGTTTAGATTGAAGTTTATCAATAGTGTCAGGGATTAGCTCTGAATCAGACTTAGCTTTTTTAATTTTAGAGGAAATGACTTCATCTTCATCAGTGAGCAAAATACGAGAATAATCAGAGGGATCAGATTTAGACATTTTTTTGGTACCATCGCGTAAACTCATGACCCTTGTTGCTTGCCCGTAAATCAGCGGTTCTGGTTGAGGAAAGAATTCAACACCAAAGTCATTATTAAATTTTTGAGCAATGTCTCTACAAAGTTCTAAGTGTTGTTTTTGATCATCTCCGACCGGAACATGAGTGGCACGATATGCAAGTATGTCCGCTGCCATTAAGTTAGGATAAACCATCAATCCTACACTTACATTCTCTTTGTTTTTTCCTGCCTTATCTTTGAACTGAGTCATTCGATTAAGCCAGCCAATACGACTGACACAATTAAAAATCCATGCAAGTTGAGAGTGAGCGGGAACACTCGATTGTTGAAATATAATTTGTTTTTGATGATCTACACCCGCAGCGATAAAAGAAGCAAGAACCTCCAAGATACTGGAGCGAAGTTCATTTGGGTTTTGATCAACTGTGATCGCATGCTGATCAACAACACAATAAACACAGTTATAATTTTTTTGTAAATCGACAAAATTTTTAATGGCACCTAGATAATTTCCTAAATGTAAAGTGCCGGTAGGCTGTACTCCAGAAAAAACTAATTTCTCAAAAGGCATATGTATTTGTACACTGATTTATAAGATTGACATTAATTTTTTTTCAAGAGACTTAAGATTTTCTTCATCTTTTATTTTTTTGTGATTCAAATCGGTGACTTGAAAAATATCGAATACTTTTTCGCCGTATGTAGAAATTTTTGCTGACTGCACACTAATATCATGTTCATGAAAAACTTTCAGAATATCCATCAATAGTCCCTGGCGGTCGCTGGATTGAATTTGAAAAGTCGTTGCTAATTTACTGAGGGAATTATCGATCCTGATGACAGGATCCACTTCAATCTTGGATTTTTTGGGGAATAAAGGTTTATAAGGATCTAGATTTTCATTATTCACCCCGCGAAGGATGTGTTCCTTTAATCTTGCTTGCTCCTCGTGTTCGTTGATGACGCGGTTAGAGGAATTGCATACCCAAAAAACATCGATGATATCTTCATTATTCAAGGTAACTACGCGAGAACCTAATATATTAGCTTGGCTATGCGTAAAACCAGAAACGATATCTTTCAAAATACCCGAACGATTTTTACTCATTACAACAACGGCGCCATACTCAGTATGCTCATAGTTTAAAAAACTTACCGATTGGTTGTTATTTGACAATTGGTTGGATTGATAAATTTTAAATATATCAATAATCATTCTGGCAGAAAAGGCCTCCCAAAAAGGTAGAGGGAATTTTACCATTTCTTTTTTAATAAATTTTTGAAGAGGGGCATCGGCTTTATCTAAAACATGTTGTTGAATGGAGAATTGCACAGCGCTGGAATAGTTTGCTGTATCCAATCCTCGATTTAAAAAATCTTTGGAATTAAAAAAAATACTTCTGAGTAAATTTACCCGCCATTCATTTAAGACACCGGGCCCCACGGAGGCAATATCACAAAGCGTAAATAAAAAAAGTGCATTGATTTTTTCTTGGCTATTTGCCGTTGAGGTAAAATTGGCAATGACATCAGGATCTTGAGGGTCATTTTTAAATGCAATATCACTCATGAGTAAATGGTGCTCAATTAACCAAAGACATAGTTTTTGATCCTCAGCATCAACAGGAAGCCTCTTAAAAATTTTTTCTACCAGTTCTTTTCCGTAGATGGCATGATTTTTTGGACCCTTTTTGCCAATATCATGAAATAAAAGCGCTGTGTGAAGGGCAATAGGATTTTGTAGTCGACTATAAATTTCTTTATAGAAAGTTTGTTTTTTTAATTCACTCAATTGATGCAAAGTCAGTAAAAGATGCTCGTCAGTTGTATAATGATGGTAAATATCAAACTGCACTTGGCCCCAAATTCTTCCAAACTCGGGGAAAAGTTCATTTAATATTCGAGCATCATTAAGATTGCGCAGAACTGTAATGGGGTTTTTCTTTGAGCCTATAATCTTTAGCAAGGCTTGATATTGGCTTAAATTCATTTGTTTTTTGATGAATTTTCGTTTTTCCTCTAAAGTTTTTAAAAATCGCGGATGAACAAAGAGACTTTGCTCAAGGGAGGCTTCAAAAACACCAAGCCAGTTCGCATAGAAGTTTTTAGAGCTGTAATTGCGTAAATTAATAAATCCTTTTTCCATAACAAATTTACTACTGAGGTTTCTAGTTTTGGTGGGTTTTCTTTTGTAAATGGTTTTGATGATGAGGTCTTCAGGCAATTTGGAATAAAAAGTATTTAACAGCGATTCAATTCGAGCTATTTGAATAAATAAATGTTTCATAAATCGCTCTACCCCTTTTTCTTTTAGGGTGTTTCGATATTCTAGTTTTTTTGCAATCTTTAATTGGTTTTCAATCGAAAGAGTATCGCCTTTGCTATCATTAAAGTAATGAATGAATGCCCGAACAGTTAATAAGAACTTCCATGCCTGTTTGAGTTCTTTGGTTTCAGCTCCTGTAAATATATTTATTTTTTGTAACTCTTCTAAAGAGTGAATATTAAACATGAAGATGGATATCCAAAGAATGGTATGGATATCTCTAAGCCCACCCACACCTTCTTTAATTTGAGGTTCTAAATTGCTTTTAATGCCTAAATAAAAATCATGACGCTCTACTAATTCTAAAAGTTTATATTCGCTTAGTTTAAGAGCATTAACTTTTCCGATTAAAATTTTTATGGAACGTACAAATTCGCCATACTGATCTTGATCTCCGGCCAAGTATCTTGTTTCTGCAAATTTTGTAATTGTTTTAATATCTTTTTTAGCATCAATGATGGCCTGTTTAATTGTTAAAAAGGAAATTCCAACTTCTAGCCCCACATCCCATAAAGAGTTATTTAAGTCTGTGATAAAGCTACGAATATTTTTATTATTTTTTTTATATATAAAAAGAAGATCAACATCGCTTTTTGGAGACAGATCGTGTCTTCCATAACCACCTACAGCAACTAATGTGTACTCTGTAAGATCATACTTAGAGAGTATTTCCTCTATTAAATTTTTAACAATTGAATCTACTAATTCTGTGTGCTGGTCATTAAAAATAAAACCATCATTATTGGAAACTAGTTTTTTAAATAGTATTTCTCGCTGCTCTAAATATTTTTTTTTAAACTCTAATACACGTTTAATTGTCATTTGATATTAATTAACATGTTAATTATATATTATAACGATATAAATTATTGAAAATTATATAAAAATAGCATCATGCTTATTTCCTTTTTACTTTTAGCTAATGTACTTTTATTTTTAAATGCAGAGTTAAAGACATCGATTATTGTTGTTATATTTGAAACTCTAACTGCTTTATTTTTATTAAATTTTTTAAAAAACAAATACCAAAAAAACACATTAACTATTCCTAGTGCCCAAAGTGGAAATTCCAATAATGATGACAGACAATATTTTGAAATTATTCAATCTATCAGTTCTCCAATTTTTGTTTTAAATAACCTCTTCGAGGTAGTTTTTATGAATGAAGCTGCAACTAAATTATTTGGCAAGCATGATCAAATTTCCATTACTTCTATAATTCGAGATTTATCATTTATTGAAAAGATGAATCGCTACAAAAAAGATAGAACATATGACAACTTTATTTGGGAAAAATTAATTCCATCAAAGATGCAAATGAAAGCAGAATTAAAGTCATTTAAAAAAAATATACTTTTAAATGTCACTGATTTGTCGAAGGAGTTATTATTCAAGCAAGAAATAGACTTACAAATATCAAGTCTGACACATGAACTTAAAACGCCTTTATCGGTGATTATTGGTTATTTAGAAACATTAGATTTACAAATAAACGATGAAAAAGAAAATTCAAAATATTTAGAAATAATTAAATCAAAAGCATTTGAATTAAAACACTTAATTGATCAAACTCTAAAACTAAACGAGCTTAACTCACAAACAAATGAAATGATTAAAGTAAGTGTCTTTGAAATAACTAATAAAATAATTAACAATTTTGAAAATTTATTTATTAAAAAAAATATACAAGTGCAAAAAGATATTGATAGCATCTCAAGCTATAATATTTTATTTACCCCAGGAGACCTGGAAATAGTATTAAGTAATTTATTTACCAATGCTATTAACTACTCAAATAATAATTCTACCATCTCAGTCATTGCCAATTTGAACGCACTACAGGAATTGGAATCGCTTTCGATCGTAGATCAAGGTATCGGCATAGCAAAAGAGGATCTATCTAAAATTACACAAAAATTTTATCGTGTAGATGAGAGCCGTAATAACATTATAAGGGGCCACGGCCTAGGGTTGACTATTGTTAATCAGATTCTTAATAAAAATGGCTATAAACTTGAATTTACTAGTAAGCTTGGTGTCGGCAGTTGTTTTACAATAAAGTTTTGATGTCATAAAACTTTAACAATTCTGAAATAAACATTTCATACAAATTAAATACTTTTCTAAAAAATAAAAAGAAAAAGGATAATTATGAAAAAACTTATTTATTTAATTCTAGGTATGAGTCTAGCAACCTCCCTCTATGCGAGAGACTCTATAAGCATCGTGGGATCATCAACAGTATTCCCGTATTCAACAATTGGAGCAGAAAGATTTTTTGAAGACGGTAACGTTGCACCGACTGTGGAACCTACAGGTACCGGTGGGGGTATGAAATTATTTTGTAGTGGTGTCGGTGAGAATTTTCCAGATATCACAAATGCTTCAAGACCTATGAAGGCAAAAGAAGCACAATTATGCTTAGATAACGGCGTAACAGATGTAGTTGAGGTTGTTTTAGGCAACGATGGTTTAACATTTTCAAATAGCGTTGATGCGCAAAGATTTGAATTAAAGAAAGAACATATCTTTTTAGCAATGGCTGCTGAAGTTCCAGTCGATGGTAAAATCGTTACTAACCCATATACAAAATGGAGTGAAATTGATTCATCTTACCCAGATTATAAAATAGAAGTTTTAGTTGCCCCTCCAACTTCAGGCACAAGAGATGCATTTGACGGCCTAGTGATGGAAGAGGGTTGCAAAAAATCTGGCTATATTGATATTAAAGGTGATGACTCAGGTTGCACTTCCTATAGAGAAGATGGAAGAACGATTGAAATGGGCGAAAACGATACATTAATTGTTCAAAAATTAGCTGAAGATAAAGAGCGCTTTGGATATTTTGGTTATAGTTATCTCAGCTCTAATCAGGATAAAATTCAAGGAAGTCTTATTGATGGTGTAGAGCCAACAATGGAAACTATTCAATCCTATGAATATCCTAATGCTCGTCCGTTATTCTTTTACATTAAAAAAGCACACCTTGGTGTTATTCCTGGAATCGCAGAGTATGCATCTTTAATGGTGTCTGATGATGCTATCGGGGAATATGGATATTTAACTGAGTACGGCTTAGCACCGATGACAACAGATCTAACTGATAGAACTGTAGATGCTGTTAATAATATGCAAGCAATGGATCTAGTTAAATGTGCCAACAAAGAACACCCTTTACAAAGCTATAAAGGATTTGGGTCTGCTTGCAAATAATAGCTATATTTAACTAATTAACAGGGGGGCTTAATTGCCCCCTTTTTTCATTTACATATAGTATTAATTTTAATCAATGTTTTACCCGCTAGTCGCTCTTTTCATTTTATCAGCCCTAGGGTTTTATTTAGGTAAAACTAAATCGATTAAATTAAGTAAATCACAAAAACTAGCTAGTCTGCCTAATTACTATGGATACCTTTCACTTTTTTATATTTTAATTCCAAGTTTGTTATTGTGGTTTGTCTTACTAACAACACAAGAATTAATTCTTAATAAATACATTTATTCTCTGATGAAAGAAGCAATTCATACATATGAAGCAAATGAATTAAATTTACTATTTAGTAAAATTCAAAATATTGCTTTAGGTTCTTCTTTTGGTAATGAGACAGAGTTTGAATTATTCGCTGCGAGCAAAGTTATCCATTTTAAAAAAATATTTATTTTGTTTACCTATTTCATTATTTTACTTTCATCCATTTTAGGATTTTTAGTTGTCAACAGAAAGATCACTCCATTATTCAAAAGCCAAAGAGTAGTTGAAAAAATTGTAAATCGTTTTATTCAGCTTTGTTCTTTTATAGCTATTCTTGTTACGCTTGGAATATTTCTATCACTAGTATTCGAAACGATTCAATTTTTTGGATATGTCAACCCTCTTGATTTTTTATTAGGGCTAAACTGGAACCCGAACAAAGCGTTTGTCATTGATAGCGCTGAGCAAATTGACAAAGCAGTTTTAAAAGATGCATTCGGTATTATCCCTTTAATGGGAGGAACGTTACTAATCGCATTGCTGGCAATGATGGTCGCTATCCCCTTGGGGTTAATGTCTGCTATTTACATGTCAGAGTATGCGTCTAAAAAGGTAAGAGATATTTCAAAGCCTGTTATAGAAATACTCGCTGGTATCCCAACCGTTGTTTATGGTTTTTTCGCTGCTCTAGTGGTTGCCCCTAAAATTGTAGAATTTGGATCTTTTTTGGGCATAGAGGTTTCTTCTGAAAGTGCTTTAGCTGCAGGCTTAACCATGGGAGTAATGATCATCCCCTTTGTTTCATCATTGTCAGATGATGTCATTAGAGCAGTACCTCAAAGCCTCAGAGAGGGGTCTTATGCTTTAGGTGCAACTAAATCTGAAACTATTATAAAAGTCATTCTTCCTTCAGCGTTACCCGGGATAATCGGATCTTTTTTATTAGCCATATCCCGAGCCATTGGAGAAACCATGATTGTTGTAATGGCAGCGAGTCTTCAGGCAAATTTAACCATTAACCCTCTAGAGCCCGCAACCACTATAACAACCCAAATAGTTACCGCACTTACTGGTGATACAGAGTTTGATAACCCAAAAACATTAGTTGCTTTTGCTTTAGGTCTGACATTATTTTTTGCTACTTTATTTTTAAATTATTTTGCTTTGAGAATTGTTAAAAAATATCGAGAACAATATGAATAGATATAATCAAAGAAAAAAATCAGAAAAAAGATTTAGATTATACGGCGTCATCGCTATTTCTATGTCTCTTATTTTTGTTTTAATTTTGATGTTTAATATTTTTAAAGCTGGGCTAGGAGGATTTTATAAAACTGCATTTACAATTCCATTTCATTTTGACCAACAGTTATTAAAGTTAGAGGACCACCCCTCATCAGAACAAATTCAAAAAGCATCTTTTCGAAAATTGATAGCTTATAACTTCGAAATCATCTTTGCTGGTTATTCAAAGGAGGAGATGAAAGATATTAATAAAATTTTTTACCGTAAAATTGATCAAGAACTCCAACAATATCTCATCGATAAACCTGATAACTTAAACAAAACTATAAATGTATCACTCACGGCTTCGACTGATATTGATCAAATCCATAAAGGCAACTTCGATCGTACGATCTCTGAAAAATTTAGGAAGGTGAATGACTTTCAGTTAAAAATTTATGATGAGTTATTAGAAAAAAATCAAGTAGAGACAAAATTTAATAAGGTTTATTTTACAACAGGTGACTCTCGTGATCCTGAATCAGCTGGTGTAGCAGGATCAGTGATGGGCTCTTTATTTACCATTTTAATTTGCTTCTTATTAAGTTTTCCTGTGGCGATTTTTGCTTCCATATATTTAGAGGAGTTTGCAAAGCGAGGTAAAATTACTGATTTAATTGAAATAAATATCAATAATTTAGCAGCAGTTCCCTCCATAATATTTGGCCTACTCGGATTGGGCATTCTATTAAATTTCTTTGGTCTTCCCAGATCAACCTCTCTGGTAGGAGGGATAGTGCTTTCTTTTATGACACTGCCAACCATAATTGTTGCTTGTAGGGCGTCTTTGAGAGCAGTTCCCCCTTCAATACGGGAAGGTGCATTAGCTTTAGGTGCAACTAAGACTCAAGTTGTTTTTCATCATGTTCTTCCCTTGGCTATGCCAGGAACATTAACAGGGACAATTATTGGTTTGGCCAGAGCATTGGGAGAAACCGCACCTTTGTTAATGATTGGAATGGTAGCCTTCATAATTAACGTTCCAACCAGTCCTTTAGAGCCGGCTGTAGGCATGCCTGCACAAATTTACTTGTGGTCTGAAAGTGCGGAGAGAGGTTTTATTGAAAAAACCTCATCGGCAATTATTCTACTTTTATTATTTTTAATGGTAGTTAATTTTCTTTCAGTATATTTTAGAAAGAAATACGAAAAAAAATGGTAAACGCAATAACAACTGAAAATGTCAATGTATATTACGGCGATAAGCAAGCTATTAATAACATCAGTTTAAATTTTTTAAAAAATAAAGTTACCGCTCTCATTGGTCCTTCAGGATGTGGTAAATCAACTTTTTTAAGATGCATCAATCGTATGAACGATGTAATTGAAATTTGTAAAGTCGAGGGAAAAATTTCTTTAAATGGAATTGACGTCTACAGCAATCAAATCGAAGTTGAACAATTAAGAGAAAAAATTGGAATGGTTTTTCAAAAGCCTAACCCATTTCCTAAGTCAATTTATGATAACGTTGCCTATGGCCCCAGAATTCATGGATTTACAGACAAAAAAGAAGAGCTTGATGAAATTGTTATAACTGCATTACAAAAAGCAGGACTATTTGAAGAAGTTAAAGACAGATTAAATGATTTAGGCACTGGGCTCTCGGGGGGGCAGCAACAAAGATTATGTATTGCAAGGGCGATTGCTATTAAGCCGGAAGTAATCTTAATGGATGAGCCATGTTCTGCGTTAGACCCAATAGCCACATCAATTATTGAGGAATTAATTACAGAGCTAAAAGAGAGTTACACAATCATAATCGTGACCCACTCTATGCAACAGGCTGCCCGTGTTTCTGATAAAACAGCTTTTTTTCATTTAGGAAACTTGATTGAAGAGGGAGATACTTCTAAAATATTCACAAAGCCTGACCATCAAAAAACAAATGACTACATAACAGGAAGATTTGGATAAAATGAAACACGCTGATAAACATTACGAAGCTCAGTTAAGTGAAATTAATGAAAGCCTGGTTAAAATGGGCTCCATTCTTGAGCAGCAATTTGCTGGGTCTTTACAGGTTTTAAAGACAAGGGATGCCAAGTTAGCACAAACTATTCTGGATAATGACCACGAAATTAACGAACTAAATCATTCCATTAGTGATCATATCTTTCAAATTATTGCCATGCGTCAACCCATGGCGGATGATCTTCGATTTTTATTCTGTACGATCAAAATTATCAGAGACCTAGAAAGAATAGGTGATCATATCACCACTGTTGCTAAGAAGGCCCATAGAGTTAGCGGCAATATTCCGCCATCATTGATTGAAAAGTTAAGTGAGCTTGGACAAAATGCTTCCGTGATGACCCACGATGCATTGAACTGTTTATTTGACCGAAAGCTCGCAGAAGCAGATGTTATTGCCGATAGAGATAATTTAATTGATAAGTTACATAGTGAGTTTATTTCTGATGTATTGGCTTATATGAAAGATAATGATGATTTCATTCCCGACTCTTTAGCATTAATTCAAATGTCCAAGGGTATTGAAAGAATTGGCGACTACATCACAAACATTATGGAAGAAGTTCATTTTTTAATTGAAGGCAAATACGTAAGTTAAACTGTGAAAGAAAAAATATTAGTTGTCGAAGATGACAATTCTA
>Ga0222714_10003266_pt1 | contig 16644 bp, 15 predicted proteins | sample C33_3DmetaG_FD_165048 | JGI IMG/M metagenome (GOLD analysis project Ga0222714, IMG submission 165048) | Estuarine water microbial communities from San Francisco Bay, California, United States - C33_3D | ecosystem: Environmental > Aquatic > Marine > Unclassified | place: USA: California...
AGGTTACCTTTGCGCCGTGCCCACCCTGTATCCCAACCTTGTTGTCGCTGGCGCTCCGAAGTGCGGAACCAGCAGCCTCTACTTCTGGTTGGCGGCGCACCCTGAAGTGGCAGCGAGCCGCGATAAAGAGACCTTCTTTTGGGCTCCGGATGTCAACCGTTTTAATACGCGCTGCAACCACATTCAGCACGGCCCTGATGCGTATGCATCGCTCTTTGCCCACACGGGGGGGGCCAAGGTTCGTTTTGAAGCAACGGCTCCGTACATCTACTATTCAGACGCGTGGACTGGCCTGTCGCGTTTACCTGAAAAGCCGCTGGTGCTGTTCGTGCTTCGCGAACCTGCTGCACGCACGCAAAGCCAGTACCTGTTTGAGCGGTACCGAACAAAGCGCATCAGCACTTCGTTCGAGGACTACCTCAAGGACCCTATGATTCTGGAGCACGGCCACTACGACCGCTATTTGGCGGAATGGGATTCCGCCCTTGGTCGCGATCACCTGATCATTTGGCAATTCGAAAAGGTGATGCGCGATCCGCGCAGTGCCATGAAGTCGTTGGCGGCTCAGCTCGGAATTGACCCAGGATTTTACGATCACTTTGATTTTGCAGTCCGCAACGAAACCGTGGCCATCCGCAGCAAAGGGCTGCACAAGCTCGGGTTAAGGCTTCAGTCAATGATTCCGCTGGCGGTGCAAGATGCGCTGCTACCCATTTATCTAAAGCTGAACGGAGCCGGCCGGCCAAAGGCTTCGGACGAGTTGAAGGCCCAGACTTCCGCGCTTAAGGCTGAGTTTGCCGAATCGAACCGCGAGTTGGCGAAGCGCTTTCCTGAGTTCATTGACCTCGAACTTTGGAAGTGAGCGAACCATTGCCACGGCGCGCCGTTACCGAAGGAATGCGCCGCACTCAGCTTATTCAGCAGCTCCCAGGTTATGCGGGCATGCTTCGGGTAAACACCCAATCAGTTCCCCATTCATTTGTAGCCTTACACCACCCGACGGGCAAGTACGTGCACCGTGTGCTGCTCAAGATTGCGTCCCTGCTGCTCGATAAGGGTGGCGTTCGGACCGTCGGGCACGCGGGAGCACCGGGTTTACTGCTTCCGGAACTTGACCACGCTCGAGGAGTTGAGCAAATCCCTATTTGGCCAAAGGGCTATTCGGCGGTGGCGGTCAATGTGCTAGGTCACCCAGAGGTGAAGGATGCGGTGACGGTTTCCGCGGAGCCGTTTATGGTGCTTGAAATGGATTCCGCGTGGAACACATTTGAGGACTACCTCGGCGCGATGAAGACGAAGTACAGGACTCGAGCCAAGCGCGCGCTGACGCTTTCGGCCCACTGCGAGCAGTGCGCCTGCACCGACTGGCCGGACGCTGAGTGGCTTGATTGGGCGGGAGAGCTGCTCGGAAAGACGTTGGCGGACAAGGTGGTGGCGCTCCCCGAAGACTTGCGCGAACTGCTGGCGACGTTTAAACGGGTGTACGGGCGTGATTTTCACGTGTTAGGCTACCGAAGCCACGGTGCCTGGGTCGGATTCATCACTGCTCTTCACGAGGGCGACACGTTGTACGCGCTGCACATGGGTTTTGAACCCGAATTTGCGCGCGAAGCCCAGTTTTACCAGCGTAGTATGATGGATGTGGTGGCCCTAGGAATTGAGCTAGGGGTTAAGCGTGTGAATATGGGCCGCACGGCCACCGAAATCAAGAGCACCCTAGGCGCGAAGCCTGTGGAAAACAGCTATGTGTTCATGGCTAACTGCCGCTGGATGCGCTGGTTGGTCCAGGGCTATGTGCGGTGGTTTCACCGTTTGCCGAGCTTTGAGCTTCGGTCGCCGTTCCGCGAGGATTAGAGTTCTAGGATGAATCCGAGCGTCGGAAGCGTGCGCCCGGTATCGCTTCGCAGTAACTGCATCGCGTAGCGTGTAGGGTCGTTGGGGTCAACCATGGGCAGCTTGCTCGCTGGATCGCGCTGAACCGTGAGGTAGGGCATGAGCGGAAAGTCGTTGGACCCCAAGTTTTGAAGGTCGAGGTACCACGTAATGCTGTGGTTTTTGCGCGCAATTACCTTGTCGATGCGGAAGTCGATCTGGCTAAAACCTTGAAGGCGTTGGCTGTTGACGTTCGTGTAGTCAAAAACTCCGCGCTGCAGGCGGTCCCAATTGGTCTGGATGGCCGACGTAGCCTCGTCGAAGGGCGTGAACGGAGTTCCGCTTGAATATCGTGCCTTGATGCCCGCCTGCCAGCCTTTGCCCCACACGCGGCCGGCGGTGATTGAACCGCTGTGGCGGCTGTCCCACACCGACGGAGCCCAAGTCCCTGCCGCGGTTTGGAATTCAGTCTTGCCGTAGTGGTATGAGGCCATCCACCAGTACTTGCCCTTGAGCTTTTGCTGCAAAAACACCTCGAGTCCGTAGGCGCGGCCTTCGCTGGTCGGAGTTGAGGCTTGGTCGCCGACGGCCACGTAGGCTCCGATGGCGTTGGCATAACTGATTTGGTCCTGCAGCAAGAACGGGTAGCGCTGGTAGCCTTTGTAGTAGCCCTCAATGCTCACGCGGTAGGTCTTACCGTTCTGGTACTCTACGCCCGCAGCGGCTTGGCGTACCAGAGCACTTGCAAGGTCTTTGCGGCGACCCTGGGCCGTATTCGCAGCCTGAATAATGGCGGGCGGAAGCTGGCTGTACTGCCCCACATTGGCGTTGGCGGTCCAGTGCTCGCTCAAAAGGTAGCGCAGGGCGAGTCGGGGCGAAAGGTTGTTGAGCGGGTTCGCAGTCGACGCCGAAACGCTTGCGGCATCGGCGCGCAATCCAAAGGTCGCGGTCGCGCGGGGCCCGAGCGGCTGCTCCCAAGTTGCAAATGCGGCTGTAGTTCCGTAGGCGGTGGTGTCGGCGAGCGCGACGGTATCGATGGCGGAACCGGTCCAGCGCACGTTCCAAAGATCCAAGTGGTAGGTGCGGCGCTCAAGGCTGGCTCCGTAGCTCAAGGTTCCGAGGCCCATCGACTGGCGGCGCTCGAGGCGCAGCCGCTGGTTGGTTTCGCTCGCGTCGTAGGCAAGTTGGCGGTCGGCCTCAAGGCCCGTGTTGCCATTGAATTTGGCGGCGCGGTTCACGATGCGGTCTTGGCTGAGCACTACGGTCCACTGTCCACGCTCGTCAAAGCTGCGGAACCGGATTCCGCCCACCTCAGTGCGCTGCGTGCCCTCGGGAATGTAGCCCACGTTGTACAAGAGGGCGTCTGAGGCACTCGAGTCGGCGGGGTACAAAAAGTAGCGGTCCCAACCCCCGATGGCGAGTAGCGTGAGGTCGCGGCGGCGGTCAATTTGGTGAACCACACGCACTTGGGCGTCTTGGTAGGCGGGAAGCACGGGGATTTTAAACAGCCTGAAGTAGTACTGGCTGAACGAGTTGCGCGCGCTGGCGGTAAAGCGGGTTTTTTTGCCAAGCGGCCCTTCGAGGGTCGCGCCGTAGTCGGTTTGCCCGAGGGTGATGCGCAGCCCGAGGCGGTCCGAGCGGCCGTTGCGCCCCTCCATGGAGAGGGTTCCGCTTAAGACGTTTCCGAAGCTGCTGGCGAAGGCGCCCGTTTGGAGTTCAGTGTTTTGAACGTGGTCGAGGTTGATGAGGCTGACGGCTCCGCCCGAGGCGCCCTGAATCGAGAAGTGGTTGATGGTCGGAACGTCAATTCCGTCAAAGCGGTAGCCGTTCTCAGACGGTGATCCCCCGCGCAGCGAGATGGCATAGCCAAAGCTGGGTTTGGGCAAAATTCCGGGAAATGACTGAATGACCTTTGACAGGTCGAGTACGGCACCAGGCATACGCTGCATTTCGGCCCATCCAATGGACTTTATGCTGAGGGGCGACTCGTTGGTGCTGTGAAAAGCGTCGGCGGTGACTACGGCTTCGCCGAGGACCTGGACAGGCTCAATCACAATAGTTAATTCGTTGGGCTTGACGGCATTGATCCATAGCTCATGGACGGTCTTCACATAGAGGCCTTCGTCCCCTGTAACTGTAAGGTTGGCGAGCCCTGACGGGAGGTTTTCAAATCGAAACCTGCCCTCGGCGTCAGTGTTCGTTCGGTACTCTTGAACATTTGGGCTAGTGGTGAGGACGACATCCCACCCAGATGCCGCGTGGGCACCCTGAGTAAATACGATTCGACCGCTGAATACAGCTTGAGCGCGTAGTCCAACGCTAGAGGTGAAAAGCAAAAATGCCCCAATCCAAAATTTCATGGCGCGAAATTACTTGGCGTTAGCCGAGTAAAATACCCACAAAAGTCATGTTTTGCCCCTAGGCGGTGGACTATTGGTTGTATTGGGTCATCGCGATCGATGGGCCCGCGAGGACAAAAGTTTCAAGCTGTTTGATGGCGCGGTCCATCCCGGGCTTTAGCAGGTCCATTTCTTCGGGTGTCCACCTCCCGAGCACAAAGTCCACTTGGTGTCCCTTTGGAAAGTGCTGCCCAATGCCAATGCGCTGGCGGGCATAGTCTTGGCGGCCAAGTGTTCCTTGAATGTCCTTGAGTCCGTTGTGCCCGCCGTCGGAGCCTTTGAGCTTGAGGCGCACGTGCCCCACGGGCAAAGCGAGCTCGTCGACGACCACCACGAGGTTTTCAATCGGAATCTTTTCTTCTTCAAGCCAGTACCGCACGGATTTTCCGCTGAGGTTCATGTAGGTACTGGGCTTGATCAGAACGATCGTCCGTCCCTTGATGCTCAACTGTGCGCGGTCGCCCAGGCGTGAAATAGAAAAGGACGCCGAGTGGGCCAAGGCCCAGGCGTCCAGTAGGTCGAACCCAATGTTGTGACGGGTCCGGGCGTATTCACTGCCCGGGTTGCCCAGTCCCACCACGAGGAACTTCTTCATTTACTCTGCGCTTTCCTCGGCAGGTGCAGCCTCTTCTTCACCTTCGTCGTCGGTATCTGCAACGGCGTTACGCGACATTGCAATAGATACGACAACTGCGTTATCTGAATTCAAGATTTCGTAAGGCTTACCAGCTTTCACGTCTGCAACGCGAATGGCTTGACCAATGCGAAGCTCAGTAACGTCGTGCTCGATCGATGAGGGAAGGTCGTTGATGAGGCCCTTAACCTTCAGGTTGCGAAGGCTAAATTTCATCTTACCACCGTTGCGCACACCGCGTGAGTTTCCGGTCAGCACCATTGGCACTAGAATGGTTACAGGCTTTCCGTCAAGGACTTGAATGAAGTCTACGTGCGTCAATGCGTCGTTAAGGACGTGGAACTGCATATCCTGAATGACGGCTTGGTAGGTCTTGCCCTCGAGCTCGATTGAGGCCATACGCGCCTCTGCCGTGTAGACGAGGTCGCGGAAGGCTAGAATGGGAGCGTAAAAGTGCACAGGGGCGTCACCTCCGTACATCACGCAGGGAACTTGGCCCTGGTCACGGAGCTGCTTGGCGTACTTGGTGCCCAATTCGGTGCGGACGGTGCCTTGGAGTGTTACGGATTGCATGGCTTAGAGAATCGAGATTTAGAACAAAAAGTGGTCGCTGATGGACTCGTTGGATTGGACTTTGCGCATCACCGAAGCGAAAATTGGTGCTACGCTGAGGGTGCGGATTTTAGAACTGTTCCGCTTCAGAGGTATGGTGTCAGTAATGACAAGTTCGTCGAGTGCTGAGGCTTCAATGCGCTCAATGGCGTTTCCTGAAAGTACGCCGTGTGTACAGTATGCCCGCACTGATTTTGCTCCTTCTTCTATGAGCATGTCAGCTGCCTTAGTCAGTGTGCCGGCAGTGTCAACCATGTCGTCCAACAGAATGATGTTGCGGTCCTTGACGTCGCCAATGACGGTCATTTTGTCAACCACGTTTGCTTTTTTGCGCTGCTTGTAGCAAATGACGACGTCTGCACCCAACTGGTTTCCGTAGGCTGAGGCGCGCTTTGACCCGCCCACGTCAGGCGAGGCGATCGTTAGGTTTTCGAGTTGCAAGCTCTCAATGTCAGGAACAAAAATGCTGCTACTGAATAAGTGGTCTACCGGTACCTCAAAGAATCCTTGGATTTGGTCTGCGTGCAAATCCATTGTCATGACGCGGGTTGCGCCTGCGGCCTCAAGAAGCTTAGCTACAAGCTTACTGGTGATGGGCACGCGCGGCTTGTCTTTGCGGTCCTGACGGGCGTATCCGTAGTACGGAATCACTGCAGTAATGTGCCGAGCTGAAGCGCGCTTTGCGGCATCAATCATCTGAAGGAGCTCAAACAAGTTCTCGGCAGATGGCATAGTGCTCTGGATCAAGAAGACGCGACGTCCGCGAACAGACTCATCAAACCAAAGCACATATTCTCCATCCGAAAACGGCTGCATCGCAACCTTACCAAGGCCTTGGCCGTACTCCGCCGCAATCGCTTCCGCGAGTGAGGTCGTAGCCGTTCCGGCAAAGAGTTTAGCGATGGGTTCCATAGGAGATTTCTTCAGGGGGTGCAAATGTACGAATTTATTGTGTACTTTTGCCTTCCCTTGCCCAGGTGGCGGAATTGGTAGACGCGCACGACTCAAACTCGTGTTCCCCTGGAGTGCGGGTTCGATTCCCGCCCTGGGCACAAGGATCTCTCTCTTAGCTTATGGCTAATATTAAAACCGCGAAGTACGACGCAGCATATCTGCGAATGGCGGCCGAGTGGTCCAAGTTGTCCTATTGCCAGCGCCGCCAGGTCGGCGCGCTCATCGTAAAGGGCCGAAGCATTATCTCAGACGGATACAACGGAACCCCCAGCGGGTTTGAAAACTTTTGTGAGGACGAAGAGGGCTACACGAAGTGGTACGTGCTTCATGCTGAGGCCAATGCGATCCTAAAGGTAGCTTCAACCACTCAGTCGTGTGAGGGCGCTACGCTCTACTTGACCATGTCCCCCTGCCGCGAGTGCAGCAAGCTCATTCACCAGGCGGGAATCCGCCGGGTGGTCTACGCCAGCGAGTACAAGGACCTGTCGGGCGTGGACTTCTTGCGCAAGGCCGGAGTTGAGGTGGAGCTCTTTGGGTTGTAACCAGCAACTGGCAACTGGTTTCTCGTATCCTGTTTCTCGTTTCTTGCCTCTGGCGTGCCCGATGTCTGCACGTTCGATAATAATCCTTGTAAACCACCAACGAGAAACAAGAAGCACTAAACAAAGTGCAAAAAAAAAGCCACCCTATCGGATGGCCTCTCTCTTTAGAGCTCTAGAGAAATTACTCAGCAGCAGCCTCTTCGCCTTCAGCAGCAACCTCTTCGGTAGCTTCTACAGCGGTGGTGTCTTCTGTAACCTCTTCAACCATGGTTGTGTCAACAGTCTCTTCAACAACTGCTTCTTCAGCGGTGTTGTTGCAAGCGGCGAAAGCAACGAGGGCCAGGGCGCTCAGAAAAAAGCTTACTTTTTTCATTTTGGGTTTTGGTTTTTAATTGTTTAGGACTTCGAAATCCACCGCAAAGGTATATGAATTTTTTCGCTGTGCAAGAGGGTGCAATTAAGCTAATTTTTTCAAGAGCGACGTCATCGAAACCGATGACTGCAGTCGTCCTGCTAACTCTGAAATCGGCAGGCGCTCCTGCTTCATGCTGTCGCGGTCTCTAAGTGTAACCGTTTGGTCTTCAATAGATTGATGGTCCACTGTGATGCAGTACGGGGTGCCTACGGCGTCCTGACGGCGGTAACGCTTTCCAATGGCGTCCTTCTCGTCGACCGAAACTTGAAAGTCCCAGCGCAGCTCTTCATAGACTTTTTGGGCGAGTTCGGGCAGACCATCTTTCTTCAAGAGCGGTAAAATTGCCACTTGAGTGGGTGCAACCGCGTAGGGCAGGCGAAGTACGCTTCGCGTAGAGCCGTCCTCGAGAACTTCTTCGTCCAGCGCAGTAGATAGAACCGCTAAGAACAGGCGGTCGAGACCCACTGAGGTTTCAACCACGTATGGGGTGTAGGACTCGTTGCTTTCTGGGTCAAAGTACTGGACTTTGCGGCCTGAGAACTCCGAGTGGCGGCTCAAATCAAAGTCCGTGCGCGAGTGAATGCCCTCGAGTTCCTTGAATCCAAACGGAAACTGGAACTCAATGTCGGCGGCTGCATTCGCGTAGTGCGCCAACTTCTCGTGGTCGTGAAAGCGGTAACGCTCAGGCCCTAAGCCAAGGGCGAGGTGCCACTGCATCCGCGCGTGCTTCCAGTGCGCATACCATTCCATTTCGCTTCCGGGGCGGACGAAGTACTGCATCTCCATCTGCTCAAATTCGCGCATTCTAAAGATGAACTGTCGGGCGACGATTTCGTTGCGAAACGCTTTACCCGTTTGTGCAATTCCGAACGGAAGCTTCATGCGCCCCGTCTTTTGCACGTTGAGAAAATTCACAAAGATGCCCTGAGCCGTCTCGGGGCGCAGGTATAGGTCGCTCGCGTCTTCAGCTACGGAGCCCATTTTGGTTGCGAACATCAAATTGAACTGACGCAGTTCGGTCCAATTCGCGCTTCCGCTGACCGGGCAGGTAATTTTTTCGTCGATGATGACCTGGCGGGCGGCTGAAAGGTCCCCGGACTCGAGCGCCTTGTTGAAGCGCGAAAGCGCCTCGTCGGCCTTCGCGAGGTACTCCACGACGCGCCCATTGGTGCTACGGTATAGGGCTTCATCAAACGTTTCGCCAAAGCGGGCCTTGGCTTTTTCGACTTCTTTGTCGGCCTTTTGGCGAAGCTTTTCGGCGTAATCTTCGACTAAAACATCAGCGCGGTAGCGCTTTTTGCTGTCTTTGTTGTCGATCATCGGGTCGTTGAACGCGTCGACGTGACCGCTCGCCTTCCACACGGTGGGGTGCATAAAAATGGCGGAATCCAGGCCCACCACATTACCCTGAAGCTGCACCATTGCCTTCCACCAGTACTGACGAAGGTTGTTTTTGAGGAGCACGCCGTTCTGGCCATAGTCGTAGACGGCACTCAGCCCGTCGTAGAGCTCGCTTGACTGAAAAATAAAACCGTACTCTTTGGCGTGGGCAATAACGCGCTTAAACGCCTCTTCGGGGCTAGGGGTCGACATGGCGGAATTTAAGATAAAAGTGTGGGCAAGTTGCTTGTAAACAGCTTCACCGAAATTGCTAACAGGATGATTCCAAAAACTTTGCGAAGGACGTTGATTCCGTTTTTGCCGAGCACATGCTCAAGGCGGCGGGTGTTTTTGAGTACGATGTACACGAGCACGGCGTTGATGAGAATGCCGGCAATGATGTTGATCGTTTCGTATTCCGAACGTATGGAGACGAGGGTGGTCAGGGTTCCGGCGCCGGCAATGAGTGGAAAGGCGATGGGAACGATGCTGGCAGATTCGGGTTCCGCCTCTTTGTAAATGCGCACCCCGAGAATCATTTCGAGGGCCAGAAAGAACAGGACGAGCGAGCCCGCCACAGCAAAAGAGGCCACGTCAACCCCGAAGAGTTTGAGGATTCCCTCGCCCACAAACAGAAAGAGAATCATGATGACCGTCGCGGCCAACGTCGCCTTCTCGCTTTGAATGTGGCCGACGTTGTTGCGGAGCGAAATGACCACTGGAATGCTTCCGATGATGTCGATCACCGCGAAGAGGACCATGGTTACGCTGAGGATTTCTGAAAAATTCACAATGCCGCAAAGGTAGTGCGTTGCCGGCGGAGCGGCTACTTTTGTCCCCGTGATCGCCATTGGAAATACGTTAGCCTCAGATGAAGTTTTTTCGCACGCTTTTGTGTGCGACCTCAGTAAGTGCAAAGGCGCCTGCTGTGTCGAGGGCGACGCAGGGGCTCCGTTGCGCGACGACGAACTAGAGGTCCTGGACCGGATTCGACCTGCGGTTGAGCCCTACTTGCGACCTGAAGGGTTGGCGGCGCTTGCCGAGCAGGGTTCCTACGTGCGCGACACGGATGGCGAATGGGTGACGCCGCTTGTCGGTGGCAAAGAGTGCGCATATGTGGTGTTTGAGGGCGGAACCTCGTTCTGCGGAATCGAACGCGCCTACCGCGACGGGGCAGTGGACTGGCCGAAGCCGTTGTCCTGCCATTTGTACCCAATAAGGGTCACGTCCTACAAGGCTTATGACGCCTTAAATGTCGACCACTGGAAAGTCTGCGAACCCGCGTGCAGCCTGGGTTCCGCGCTCCAAGTTCCCGTATTTCGTTTTTTGAAGGATCCGCTCATAAGAGCTTATGGTCCAGCATGGTACGAAGAGGCGGAGCTGGTGCACCACGCGCTCGAGCAAGAGCGCGGCAAGGCCTAAGGGCTTTGTTGAAAACTATGGTATAATGTTCAAATCTATGTCTTGTCCCGTGGGCAATAGTTTTGAACTTTTGTAAGGCGCAAAACAGCCCCTCACAGGAAGCCCGCTCGCTTCGAAATGCTAATGTTTTGTTATTCAAGAGGATACGAAAAAAGAATTTGAACGATGAGCCACACTATGAACACTAACGAACCGATACTCAGCGAGAACCCAAACCGCTTCGTGCTCTTTCCCATTGAGCACAACGACATCTGGGAAATCTACAAACGAGCAGAGGCTAGTTTTTGGACTGCAGAAGAGATTGACCTCCACCAGGATGTTACCGATTGGGAACATAAGCTCACCGAGGACGAGCGCTACTTCGTCAAGCACATTTTGGCATTTTTCGCAGCTTCAGACGGCATTGTGAATGAAAACCTTGCTGAGAACTTCGTCAATGAGGTGCAGTACACCGAGGCGAAATTCTTCTATGGTTTTCAGATCATGATGGAGAACATTCACAGCGAGACGTACTCGCTCTTAATCGACACGTACGTCAAGGATCCCGCAGAGCGCCACCAGCTCTTCAACGCGATCGACACGTTTGAAGCGATCAAGAAGAAGGCCGACTGGGCGCTTCGTTGGATTTCATCGCCCTCGTTTGCCGAGCGCCTTATCGCATTCGCCGCGGTAGAGGGTATCTTCTTCAGCGGCGCATTCTGCTCGATCTTTTGGATGAAAAAGCGAGGCTTGATGCCCGGTCTAACCTTCTCGAATGAGCTGATCAGCCGCGACGAAGGCATGCACTGCGACTTTGCAGTTCACCTCCACAATCAGCACTTGATCAACAAGGTGCCCAAGGAGCGCATTACCCAGATCATCGTCGAGGCTCTTGATATTGAGCGCGAGTTCATCACCGAATCTCTTCCCGTAGACTTGATCGGCATGAACAGCCGCCTCATGGCCCAGTACCTTGAGTTTGTGACCGACCGCCTACTCTCAGAGTTGGGCTGCGAAAAGGTCTACAACAAAGAGAACCCATTCGACTTCATGGATATGATTTCGCTTGAAGGCAAGACCAACTTCTTTGAGAAGCGCGTGTCAGACTACCGCAAGGCTGGCGTAGGAACCGAGGTTGAGTCCAAGGCCGATACCTTCTCATTTGACTCAGATTTCTAATTGATTTAGAGCATGATGCACGTTATTAAGCGCGACGGCCGCAAGGAAGCCGTCAAGTTCGACAAGATTACCGCCCGGATTCAAAAGCTGTGCTACGGACTCAGTCCATTAGTTGATCCTACCGCTGTCGCCCTTCGCGTGATCGAGGGCTTGTACGACGGGGTTACGACTAGCGAATTAGATAGTTTAGCCGCTGAGGTGTCGGCGTCGATGACCGTGCGTCACCCAGATTATGCACAGCTCGCAGCGCGTATCGCGGTGAGCAACCTGCACAAGAACACTAATAAGTCGTTCACTGAAACGATGCGGGCAATGCACCAGTACGTCAATCCTAAGACGAACCAGGCATCGCCGCTTATCGCTGACGACGTGATGGAGCTGGTCGAGAAGAACTCTGAGCTCCTCGACTCTACCGTGATTTACGACCGCGATTTCAACTATGACTACTTCGGATTCAAAACGTTGGAGCGCTCGTACCTACTTCGCACGAACGGCCGCATTGCAGAGCGGCCCCAGCAAATGCTTCTGCGTGTGTCGCTCGGAATCCACAAAGAGGATATTCAGGCTGCCATCGAAACCTACGACGGAATGTCGCGCGGACTCTACACGCACGCCACACCGACGCTCTTCAATTCTGGCACTCCAAAGCCCCAGATGTCGAGCTGCTTCTTGATCCAGATGGCTGACGACAGTATTGACGGCATCTACGATACCCTCAAGCAGACGGCCAAAATTTCGCAGAGCGCCGGCGGAATCGGACTCAGCATCCACAACGTTCGCGCCACTGGATCCTACATTCGTGGTACCAACGGAACCTCGAACGGATTGATTCCGCTTCTGCGCGTCTTCAACGACACCGCTCGCTACGTAGACCAAGGCGGCGGTAAGCGCAAAGGCTCATTCGCCATTTACCTCGAGACGTGGCACGCTGACATTTTTGATTTCTTGGACCTCAAAAAGAACACGGGTAAAGAAGAACTTCGTGCCCGTGATCTGTTCTACGCCATGTGGATTTCAGACTTGTTCATGGAGCGCGTCGAGGCCGACGCAGAGTGGACCCTGATGTGCCCCAACGAGTGCCCTGGCCTGTACGATGCCTACGGTGATGCATTTAAAGTGATGTACGAAGACTACGAGCGTGCCGGTAAGGGTCGCCGTACCATTAAGGCACGCGAACTGTGGACCAAGATTTTGGAGAGCCAGATCGAGACGGGAACACCGTACATGCTCTACAAAGACGCAGCCAACGAGAAGTCCAACCAAAAGAACTTGGGCACCATTCGTTCATCCAACCTGTGCACAGAGATCCTCGAGTACACGGCGCCCGATGAGATTGCGGTGTGCAACTTGGCGTCCATCGCGCTCCCCAAGTATGTCGACAACGGAGCCTTTGACCACCAAATGCTCTACGACATCACGTACAAGGTTACCCACAACCTGAACGACGTGATTGACCAGAACTACTACCCGGTTCCTGAAGCACGCAATTCGAACATGCGCCACCGTCCCGTGGGATTAGGCGTACAGGGATTAGCCGACGCGTTCATCAAGCTACGCTTGCCGTTCACCTCGCCTGAGGCCCGCCAGCTGAATAAGGACATTTTTGAGACGATCTACTTTGCCGCGGTGACGGCGTCGTGCGATTTAGCCAAAAGAGACGGAGCCTACGAAACCTTCCAAGGGTCACCGATTAGCGAGGGCAAGTTTCAGTTCAATTTGTGGGGCGTAACTGAAGACGAACTGAGCGGACGTTGGGATTGGAAGGCTCTTCGTAAAGAGGTGATGAAGCACGGGGTGCGCAACTCCTTGCTTGTGGCGCCGATGCCTACGGCTTCGACTTCGCAGATCCTCGGAAACAACGAGTGCTTTGAGCCCTACACGAGCAACTTGTACACGCGCCGCGTGCTTTCAGGTGAGTTCATTGTGGTCAACAAGCACCTCTTGATTGACCTAGTGAAACTCGGTCTATGGAACGACGACCTGAAGAACGCCATCATGGCCAATAATGGATCGATTCAGGCGATTGACGGAATTCCGGACAACATTAAGGAGCTGTACAAGACGGTATGGGAGCTGTCCATGCGCGACATCATCGATATGGCTGCCGATCGCGGGTTGTTCATTGACCAGTCGCAGTCACTCAACCTATTTGTGGAGTCACCGAACATGGGCAAACTCACTTCGATGCACTTCTACGCATGGAAGAAGGGACTTAAAACGGGTATGTACTACTTGCGCACTAAGGCTGCCTCTGCGGCAATTAAGTTTACCGTAAAGAAGCGCACCGAAACCGCACCCGAAGCTGAAGTGTTTAGCGAGGTAGACTTGGTAAAGCAGCAGCAAGAGGCGTTAGCAGCCATGAATACTCCAGACGTAAAGATCTATAGTGCAGAGGAGGCAGTCGCCTGTTCACTCGATAATCCAGACGCGTGCGAGGCTTGTGGCTCATAAGCTAGTAATTTGCAATTATTGCTAAAAATGCCCACGTAAAAGTGGGCATTTTTTTATTTGTTAAACATTGTTATTCAGGAATTTGCGTACCTTCATAGGGAATTAAAATTTCTGAAATCCATGGCAAGGCAACGAAGCAATAGCCGCGATGTGGAAGAGCTCCGCAGGCGGCACCAAAATGAGGAGCTGGAGCACGATAAGGCTGCCACGACCACCCAGATTGTGGTACTCGTGGTGATCTTGGGCATCGTCGGAAGTTTGGCGTACTACTTGAGCACCTAAGGCCGCGAGCGTACCTTCGCTTCGCATGAAGCGGTGGACTACGTGGCTTGGCGGTGGCCTTGGATGGGCGCTTGGCGGACCAGTAGGTGCGCTGCTTGGAGCGGCGGTGGGCAACGCGTTGTCTGATTTTTGGTCCAAAGACGAGAAGGGTGCGCGTGTGCCTTCGTCAGAACGTGACTTTCATGCATCCCTTCTTGTACTTGCCTCTATGGTTATTAAGGCCGACGGTAGGGTTGACGACCGCGAACTCAGTTTTGTTCGCGAACAATTCAAGCAGTGGTTTGGTGTCGATCGGGCAAATGAGGCCTTTCGGTTTTTCAAGCAAGTGGTTCAGGAGCAGCCCGCACTTACGACCGTGTGCAGTGAGGTTCGTCGCCATATGAGCCTTCAGGGTCGAATTCAGATTGTTGGATTCTTGTTTGCCTTGGCGTATGCAGATGGTGAACTTCAACCGTCAGAGCGACAGATTATTGCACGAATTGCGCAGTACTTAGGATTGAATCAATCAGATTTTGATCGCCAGGAACTGCTGCACCGCCCGAGCGTGAAGCGCAGGGATCCGCATGAGGTACTCGGATTGGCAGCGAATGCAAGCAATTCCGACATCAAATCCGCCTACCGTAAACTGGTCAAAAAGTACCACCCAGACGCCCTTCAGGGTATGGGTGAAGATGTGGTGAAAGAGGCTGAGGCAACTTTTCGGCAAATTCAAGATGCCTACGAAGAACTTTGTAAGGCCCGCGGCATTAAGTAGGTATGGACTTTCGTGATCCCATCCGCGCCGAACTGACGCAATTCAACAAGGAGTTTCCAAAGGCATTCAGCTCGAAGGTTGCGCTGCTGGATTTGATTTTGCGGTATGTGGTGCGGCAAAAGGGCAAGCAGCTGAGGCCCTCGCTCGTGTTTTTGGTGGCAAAGTCGTACGGGGCTGTAGCAGAGCGCAGCTATCGGGGTGCAACACTCGTAGAGCTGATGCACACCGCCACCCTCGTGCACGACGATGTGGTGGATGAGTCTGCGGTTCGGCGTTCGATGTTTTCAATCAACGCGCTGTGGAAGAATAAAATTGCGGTCCTTGTGGGCGACTACATGCTTTCTCGGGTACTACTGCTCGCGGTAGAATCAGGCGACCACGACCTTCTTAAAATTGTGAGCACTGCGGTGCGCGCCATGAGCGAGGGCGAGCTTCTTCAGATTGAGAAGGCGCGCCGGCTTGACATTGATGAGTCGGTATACTACGACATTATTCAAAAGAAGACGGCTTCGCTGATGGCGTCGTGCTGTGCCGTGGGAGCCGCTTCGGTCGGGGCCGATGAGGCAGATGTGCGCCGTGCGGAATCCTTTGGAAACGCCCTGGGAATGGGCTTTCAAATTCAAGACGACTTGCTCGACTACCAGGCCTACGGGCAGAGCGGTAAGCCCTCGGGAATCGACGTGCGGGAGCAAAAAATGACGCTTCCGTTGATTTATGCGCTGCGGCGCGCGGATTCCGCCAAAAAGCGTGAACTCATGCGCATTGTGCGCCGTAAGTCCAACGACCCTGAGAGCATTCGCATTCTGATGACCGATGTGGCGTCGCTCGGAGGCCTCGACTACGCCCGCGAACGAAGGGACCACTACCTCGGTGAGGCACGTGGAATCTTGGCGGAGTTCCCCGCTGGCGAGGCCCGTCAAGCCCTTGAAGTTCTTGTGGATTTTGTGGGCCAGCGGGCCAAATAATTCCTACCTTCAAGTTTATGGGACTCATTTCACCAGCCACTATTGATCGCATTCTCGATGCCGCGCGCATTGAGGAGGTGGTGGGTGAATTTGTGACCCTGAAGCGCAGCGGAGGCTCCTTTCGGGGGCTGAGTCCGTTTACGCAAGAGAAGACGCCATCGTTTTATGTGGTTCCGTCCAAAGGCATTTTTAAATGCTTTTCGTCGGGCAAGGGCGGCTCGGTCGTGACGTTTTTGATGGAGCACGAACAGCTGACGTACCCCGATGCGCTTCGCTGGCTCGCCAAAAAGTACAATGTTGAAATTGAAGAAGAAGAGTCCACTCCCGAGCAGGACGCCGTGCGCGACCGACGCGAGAGCATGTTTTCGGTCAACGCATTCGCCCTCAAGCAGTTTAGCGAGTGGATGTGGAACGACGACCACGGCCGTGCCGTGGGATTGGCCTACGTTCGCGAGCGAGGATTCACCGACGAGACGATCAAGAAGTTTGAACTTGGCTTTCACCTTGAGGGACGCGACACCTTTGCAAAGGCCGCGCTGAAGGCGGGCTACCAAAGTGAATTTTTAGAGGCTACCGGCTTGTGCATCAAGCGCGAGACGGGGGACCTGGTGGACCGATTCTGGGGACGCGCCATGTTCCCGATTCATTCCTTGAGTGGACGCGTGGTCGGATTTGGCGGACGCGTGCTGCGCAGCGATGCCAAAACCGCGAAGTACCTAAACAGCCCTGAGTCAGAGATTTACCACAAGTCCCAGGTTCTCTATGGCCTTTTTCAGGCCAAGCAGTCGATCAGCCGCGCTAATA
>Ga0222714_10003267_pt1 | contig 16644 bp, 13 predicted proteins | sample C33_3DmetaG_FD_165048 | JGI IMG/M metagenome (GOLD analysis project Ga0222714, IMG submission 165048) | Estuarine water microbial communities from San Francisco Bay, California, United States - C33_3D | ecosystem: Environmental > Aquatic > Marine > Unclassified | place: USA: California...
TAGATCGCACGCTGTATGGCATGTTTAGCGTGCTTGAACAAGAAGAATTGAAAATCCGAGAGGATCCGATGGCACGTACCACGGAACTCCTAAAAAGTGTTTTTGGAAGAAAAGCCCAATGAGAAACTACCTCGTACTAAGCCTTTGTCTGATCGTTTTGTCGCCGATGCCATCGCGTGCCCAAAGCCCAACGAGCCTGGAAACGCAAGAAAACCAGCTGACTTATCAGGAATTATATGAATCGGGCATCCCGTTTGGAACGTTTCTCGAGCAGGCTGAAAAGCGTACGGAGATGTGGCATGACAACTTCGGCAAGGGCTCCGTACCCGAATCCATACAACAACGATTGGAGTCGTTAACTGCCAAGTACTATTTGCTGGCGGTTGCCATCGATGGATGCAGCGATTCGGTGAACACCATTCCCTACCTCGCCCATCTGGCAAACCGTTCTGACCTCATAGAAATGCGTATCGTAACGCCCGACGCTGGTCGCGAAATCATGGAAGCCAACCGAACACCCGACGATCGCGCAGCGACCCCCACGGTGTTGGTGCTGGATGCCTCCTTCCACGAAATTGGGGCTTTTATTGAGCGGCCATCCGACTTGCAAGCCTGGGCCCTTGGGGAAGGAAAGAAATTGGACGGTTCAAGCTTTATGAAAGCTAAGTTCGCGTGGTATGACAGCGATTTAGGGGTGCAAACGATGTCTGAAGTGCTGAATATTATTGAATCAAATATCAACTAGAAAAGATAATGACCATGAAAACCATTCTTACCAGTACAAAAAGTGTAGACCAAGCGGCAGCTGATTTTACAGAGGCCGTAACTCGCAACGGATTCGGCGTACTGCATACCTACGACTTGAAGGCTACGCTAAATGGAAAAGGGATTCCTTTTGAGCACGAATTGAGAATTTTTGAGATCTGCAATCCGATGAGAGCATCTGAAGTGCTTTCAGCGGATATGGAGATGAATATGGCCCTGCCTTGCCGGGTTTCGGTGTATGAGCAGGATGGACAAACCAAAATTGGGATGATTAACCCCAGTTCCATGCTATCCATGCTTTCAGATGCCCCCGAATTGGATTCCATTGCCCAGCAGGTCGAATCCTCCATTATCACGATGATGCAGGAAGCCAAGTAGGCTTGGATCGCCGACGAATCTTAGCATTTCGAATTGTTTTCGAACGCAAACATACCTCAACCGGACTCGTTGAAGTACCCGTTGATAACCACTAAATCTAAAGACCATGAAACGCGTCGCGATTCCATTTGCACTCCTATTATTTTTTGCTGGCTGCTCAGCCAACGAAGGTTGGACCCCATCACCTGACGAACCTCGGGCGTTTGTGACCACACTTGGCGCCGACACGGTTGCCGTTGAAGTATATACGGTTACCGATCGTACGATTGAAGGTATTTTGGTCGAAAGAACGCCATATACCCACATCATCGAGTATGTCGCTGACTTAGACGCGAATGGTCACATTGCATCGCTTTCCTTCACAAAAAGGACGCCTGATGCCAATCCAGCTGGTCCTGTCGCTCAAAATGTCTCCACTAGAGTCATGGACGGAACGGCTACCATCACTACCGAAGGTGGCGATAATGCCGGTACGGTTGTGGTAGACTCCGTTGGGATGGCTATTCCAATGTTGGGCAGAAATGCAGTCGCCATGTTTGAATTTGAGCATGTTGCATCCATGCTACACAATGGGGCGCAAGACATTATGATCCTGGGACCAACGGGCTCCGCTCCAAGGGGCAATGCTGCAATGGTCCTTTCCGCTGATACCGTTTCCATGGACTATTTCGGCTCACCTCGTAAAGGTTGGACCGATGGAAAAGGCCAATTGCTTGGTGTTTCTGGAGCGGTTACTACGAATAAGTCAGAATCTCGCCGCGTGCAGCCGTTTCTAGTTGGAGAAATGGCAGAACGTTGGGCAGCCATGGATACTGCTGGGAAAGGCATTGGCACGCCGTCGCCTGGTGCGGTGGTGGCTATGTCACTTGATGGTGCCAATGTGGAAGTAAATTATTCCCAGCCTGCAAAACGTGGACGTGCCATTTGGGGGCAGCTGGTTCCGGAAGGACAGGTTTGGCGTACCGGAGCAAATGCGGCAACGCACTTCTCTACGTCATCGAACTTAGACATCGCTGGAAATGAATTACCAGCCGGAACGTACACGCTTTGGTCCATCTATGAAAATGGTGCCTTGCGCTTGATCGTAAATAGCCAAACGAACCAATGGGGTACCCTTCACGACCCAGCGTTGGATCTGTTTTCCGCAGAAATGACGAAGTCTGAATTGGGTGAGATGGCCGAACGATTTACCATCTCCATTGAGGATACGGATGAAGGCGGGACGATTCATTTTGACTGGGACATGAACCGATTTTCGCTTCCCTTCAGCGTAAAATAAGATCGGATAAACGAGTTGAGGCGGGGGCGCTGGGCGATTTAAAATCGCCCATGCGCCCCCGCCTCTTTTATTGTCCTACCCATTAACACGCTACCTGTCCGATCAGCACCTTTCCGCCAAGAAGGCACTGATTTCGACGATCGACAACCCGGTTATAGTCGGAAATTGCGAAGCGTATAGGTAAAGTTGAGCAGGACATATCGGCCAAGAACATTGGAGGAACTGTCTTCCACATAAAACTCCGTGATAGACCGCCCAATGTTCGTGTTTTGATTGAAAATGTCGGCCAAAATCAATCTGACTTCCCCACCGTTTCCTTGCAGGAATTTGTACCCCAAGGCGGCATTCAATAGCACTGAATTGCTATCGTATCCCGTTCCTAAGCCGCCAAGTGTTCGGTACCCAATGCTTGTTTCCAGTACCAGCGACTGGGTGGGCATTGCAGTGACTTTTCCTGAAACGTCGTATTGGCTATAGTTTGAGTTCAGGTCCGGATAAATCGAGTTTTCAGAAATGTTATAGCTGTAGCGCTGCGACAACGTAAAGTCGAGGCGAGGGCTAATGTTCGAACTAAAAACGAGTCCACCGTTCAGCCCTTTTTGAACCGACAAATTGTCTTCGTTGTTGATCACTCCTGGCGTTTCAGACCAGTTTAGGCCCGCGTTTACGTTCATATTGCTTTTGATGAACGGAGCCGGACGACCGAAGGTCAAAAAGGAGCGGAAGCTTTTGTAGCCTTCTACGTTGATCGGGCGAGAAAATTGAGAGCCTTGCAGTAGCGGAACACCACCTGCCAAAACCATATCTCGTTCTGCCACAAGCGATTCCTGACCAATTTGATTGTCACTCATGGAATATGAAGCAAACCCAAAGAAAATGCCGCCAGTCTGAAGATTGGTTTTATTGAAGCGCAAGGACATCACATGGGTAAACGACTGATCTAAGTCCGGATTCCCCGAAGAAAGCTGCAACGGATTACGGTTATCGATCACATCTTGAAGCTGTGAAATCGATGGGGTATTGGTGCTTGAACGGTAGCCCAAACGAAGGCTTTGCTGACGCGATGCTCCAAGCTGAATTTCAAAACTAGGCATCATGTTGTTAAACGAACGATTCACATCGAACGTCAACGGGAAGGTCTGATCACCCGTGAGATTTACATTCTGAAAGTCACCGCCTATCGTCAAACGAAATCCTTCGAGCCGTTTGGTATAACTCACGCCACCGCGCTGGGTAAACGTTTTGTTGTCAAATTGACTGGAAAGGGCCGGATCCAAGATCGAATAGAGGCCCGTTTGAACATCCAGTGCATTGGCTAAGCGTTCGGAATCACTGTTCGATACAGATGGCGAATAGTTAACCTGAATTTGCCCTGTTTCGCCCACTGGCTCGGTATAGGTGAGGCGCGCTGAATATGATGTACCCAGCATGTCGCTGTTCGTTTTTTGATCAATGAGTTGGTCGTTGGACCCATCAGCAAAGAACAGGTTGGTCGATAATTGACTGTTTTTGCCATTGGAGGTGTTGCTGCTGGCAGATAGGTTTACCGTAATCGTCCGCCCCCTTTTTTCAAATCCTCGGCGATATAGCAAGCTCGCTGACGCATTGTATCCCGTATTATCCGATACATAATTGTTGGTCGTCTGGCTGAGCATTTCGGCCGTATCCAGCACATTCGACCCGAATAAATAGCTGGACGCTGTATTGCTTTGTGTAGACAATCGCGGCGTAAAGATTAGTGAGTTCTTGGCATCGATGGTATACGTTGCCCGGCCAGAAAAACGGTGATTGGTATTATCCGAACTACCCGTACTGCTCTGGTTGTAGAACTGGCTTGCATCGCCCGTTAGATAGTACTCCCGGTCCAAGAGCGAGGCGCTGGAGTTGTCTGACGCATTGAAGAAGTAGCTGCCTGAAACGGTTAACTTCTCTCCCCATTTGTCGCCATAGTTTACCCCGAGCGCGTGGGTCGTGTTTAGGCCGCCTTGATTGCCGACCAAGAAGTCGCCCGCTCCGCCCCCTCTAGAAAACCCACCAGAGTCGCCACCTCGGCCGCCGCCGCCGCCACCATCGCGTCCACCGCCACCACCACCACGAGGAGCGCCCGGAGGTCCTCCACCCGATCCACCGCGACCACTAACTTGGCCGGTCACACCCAGCAAGTCGTCAATGGCAAAGTTTTGCTGATTGACGTTATTGGACATTCCAATTATGGAAATGCGGCGATCCCCATCGAAAATATTTAGGTTTCCACCGCCTATATATCGGTCTTCGGAGCCATAGCCACCATAAACCTTTCCAAATTGGCCGTTGCTTTTGCCAGTCAACGTGACAATGTTGATGGTTTTTTCGGTGTTTTCATCCTCAAATCCGGTGAATTGTGCCTGATCGCTTTGACGATCGTAGACTTCAATCTTGCTAATAATCTCTGCAGGAAGGTTTTTAAGCGCTGCGGCAGGATCTGACCCAAAAAATTCTTTCCCGTCAATCAAAACGCGTTTTACGGTTTCTCCTTGAGCGGTAACACTTCCGTCGCTGACCACCACGCCCGGCAATTTGGCCATCATATCTTCCGCCGTTGCGTCTGGGTTTACTTTAAAAGCGGCTGCGTTAAATACCGTTGTGTCGCCTCGCACTTGAACCCGCTCTTGAACGGCTTCAACCCGAACTTCGTCCAACAACATCGTGTCAAACTCCATTTCTATAAGCCCCAATTCAACCGGCGAAGAGGCCACTTGGACGTTCTTTACAATGGACACGTAGCCTATAAAAGAAAGCTTGACTTTATAGGCTCCGGCACGTCTCACAACGAAATTAAATCGTCCTTCATTGTTTGATGCCTCTCCAAATTGCAGCGTAGAGTCGGCTACCGAAGCTGCGACAATATTCACGCCTGTGAGCGCCTCACCGGTTTTCGAATCGATGATGCGGCCGGAAATAGATCCCGTTTGAGCGAACGTGGTTGTGCTGCCCAATCCGGTCAGCAACAAAAGAACAAAGGCAACTAGTGATTTCATCGTCATGGAATGGTAATTGGGGTTCCCCATTGGGAGTCTTTAATGGCTCTTAGACGATAGAAAAACACCGCAATTCCACGCTCACTGGCCAATTCTACGTCTTCCAACCGATTCCACACATTTGTGATGGATTGTGACACATTTGTGACATTTCCCTTCTCTAAATCCGGCTCAAATCAACCACTAAATTCAACATTATCTTAGGATTACCATTGTACTTTAAAACCGCCCTATTCTTGAACCAAACGTCCTTTTTCGCATGAATGATGCCCTTTTACAGCTAGAGCGAGCAAGTCGCGGGTTAAACCCGGACGCAACAGAGCGGCACGAAATGGCGCGATTGGTTCTGGCGCATGCTGAATCGTTTTTGGAAGAAGTCCCTAAGCTTAAAACTTTTTACGAAACGCCCGCTCCAAGTGATGTGCTCTCCACATCGTTTCCAGAAGAGGGTCGCGGGCTCGAAGCGTGTTTGGCGGCCATAAAAAATGAAGTCGATCGACCTGGTATCACAACCACAGCCCCTCGATTTTTCGGATATGTACCTGGAGGTGGCCTCTACCACGCAGCTTTCGCCGATTACCTAGCCGCGGTTTCAAACAAGTATGCAGGTGTTTCTTTTGCGAGCCCCGGAGCCGTGCGCGTGGAAGATCAATGCCTCGACTTTTTAGCCTCCATTGTCGGATACGACAAAACGCAAGAGCCAACTGGTTACGGAGGGTATTTAGCCTCTGGAGGTAGCCTTGCCAACTTTACCGCCATTGTAACAGCTAGGGATGCCAAGCACATCCATGGGCCACTCATTGCTAAATCGACCGTGTATCTCACCGATCATGCCCACCATTGTTTAGATAAGGCGCTTCATTTGGCGGGGCTTTCGGGATGCATTGTGCGAAGAATTCCAGTTGATGCCCAATTTCGCATGCGCGTTGATGTGCTTGAAAACCAACTGGATGAAGACAAAAAGGCTGGACTAAAACCATTTCTGATTGTGGGTACAGCTGGGACCACCAACACCGGTTCCATCGACCCGCTTGAAGCCTTGGGCCATTTGGCTACGGCTGCAGATGCTTGGTTTCATGTGGATGGTGCGTATGGAGCTCTTTTTGCGCTCTGCGATGAAGGCAAGCGCCGCCTGCATGGGATGCACCTTTCCGACTCCATCGTTTTGGATCCACACAAGACCCTATTTCTTCCGTATGGTATTGGCGCGCTTCTAGTTAGAGACAAACGTTTACTACTAGAGGCCCATGCCGCAGGAGCGGATTATATGCAAGACGCCATCCATGTTCAGGCCACATCGCCTGCTACGGTATCGCCAGAATTAACCAAACACTTCCGTGGGTTACGCATGTGGCTTCCCCTTCAAGCCATTGGCGTTTCGGCTTTTCGGAACGCTTTGGCCGAAAAAATGGCGTTGGCGACGTATTTCAGGAAGGAATTGAGCCAAATTGATGGGTTCGAAGTAGGACCTGAGCCCGACTTGAGTATTGTCACCTTTCGGTATGTCCCTAAGTCTGGGGATGCTGAAGAAGCGAATGCTCGTTTGGTCCAACAAATCCACGAAGATGGTCGCATTTTTATATCTTCTACCCGGCTGGACGGTGTTTTTACGTTGCGGCTAGCCATTGTATGTTTTCGATCCCATAAAGAAGACGTAGATGTAGCCATTTCAGTACTTCGAGAGCTGACAGAAGCTTAAACTCCACCTACAAAACATTTCGCATGTTACCTACGAATTCGGACCAAAGTAATCCGCTGAGCCCTTTTTTAAAGTTTGCCTTGCAGCTTGCTGGGGTGGCTGCCAGCGAAATCATGCCTCGTTTTCAACAGATTGAAGCTCAGTTTAAAGGCGATGGAACGCCGGTTACCGAAGCGGATTTGGAAGCCGAACGCGTGATGAGAGAGCTTATTGCCATCACGTTTCCGGAGCATGGCATTATGGGCGAAGAACATCCCGAAGTGACTAGCAAGGGCGAATACACCTGGGTTTTGGACCCTATTGATGGGACAGCATCTTTTGAATTGGGTGTTCCAACCTTCGGAACGCTCGTTTCCTTGCTCGAAAATGGTCGCCCCATCCTAGGAGTAATCAATTTTCCGGCCTTAAAAGAAACGGTTTATGCCGAAATAGGCCACGGATGCTGGTACCTCGACAAAATGGGCATGCTTACCCGACAGCGCGTGTCTTCAGCCAAAACATTGAACCAAGCCTATGTCTCTACAACGGGATTGTATGTAACAGAAGTCAATCCTACCCAAGGGTATACCTCCTTTTCAATCACCCCTTTGGTTCAACAAGCCAAACGATTTCGATTTGTCGGCGACTGCCTTCAACATGCACTGGTTGCAAGGGGGCTATTGGACGCTGCGCTGGACACTAAAATGAATCCTTGGGATAACGCAGCGATTATCCCCTGTATTCTCGAAGCGGGAGGCTCGGTAACATCGGGCACGGGCGAAACCGATAATCTAGTATTTGCCAAGAGTCTGCTTTCGTCCTGTACGCCTTCCTTGAGTCAAGAAATCGTAGCCACTATTCAACCAAAAACGACATGATGTGGTACGACATAGTGGGTTCAGTGGGCGTTGCGCTGATTATAATCGCGTATGCCATGGTTCAGGCCGGTAAAATGGCCACCACCCGACTCATCTATTCGTTGATGAATTTAATCGGGGCCTGCCTCATCTTATGGTCGTTGACCTACAATTTTAATCTGGCTTCGGTAATAATCGAAGGTTTTTGGATTCTGATTAGCATCTGGGGAATCGTTAATTGGATACGAGCGCGATCAGCCGTACCCGACCCAAAAGACTCTAACTGATTTCTACACCGCCTAACCGGCACTCTTCTTCCAGCGACATGGCAAGTTATAATTGGAATTTTACGGTTATGCCCGAGGTCATCGACTCTCAAGGACACGTCAATAATGTGGCATATGTCCAATGGATGCAAGACGCTGCGATTCAACACACGAAGTCCGTCCAGGCCGATCGAATCGCAACCGAAAGCTCCACCATGTGGGTGGTGCGACGACATGAAATTGAATACTTACGGCAGGTTTTTGTCGGTGATGAACTGCAAATAGAAACCTATATTGACGACGTTCAGCGGGCGACTTCGGTCAGACGATATGTTTTTACAAACAGCAATACGGGAAAAATTGTAGCTAAAGGAAGGACCGATTGGGTTTGCCTCGATATCGATTCAGGGCGACCATGCAGCATACCCCCTGAAATTTTAAAAGCGTTTGGCTTTTTCCCCGAAACTCAAAAGTGATTGACCGCATGACCCTCGGCAAAAAATCCGTCACGTTTATTCATGCGATTCTACCCATTGCGTTTTTGCTGGTCATTATTGTTTACGGCCTGATTGTTCGCCCTCTTTTTTTAGATAAAGACGCGCTCACCCTGGAGGTCATCTTTATCCTAGCCGCTTTTTTTGCAGTCTCTGAGCTCATTTATTTGGGGTTTTCTTGGCTCGAGATCCAGGAATCGGTGGTTAAAAAAATTGCAACTGCTCTCCCGGCCTTTTTCATCCTCTTTGCCATTGGAATCATTATTTCGAGCTGGATGATCAGTGGGACCATCCCCATGCTGGTCTATTACGGCCTGAGCATGGTTAATCCGCAATACTTATACCTTATTTCCTTTCTAATCCCTGTTTTGTTTTCCACCCTGACCGGCACGAGTTGGGGTTCCGTGGGAACGATTGGCGTGGTGTTAATTGGCATTGCAGCCGCGTTGGACGCCCATCTAGGGATCACAGCAGGTGCCATTATTGGAGGAGCCTATTTCGGAGACAAAATGTCCCCGCTGTCCGATACCACCAATCTTGCGGCCTTAGCGGCCAATGTGGACCTGTTCGACCACATTCGCTCGATGATGGTCACCACGATTCCATCGGCCATCTTGGCGAGTATTGGATACTTGATCTTAGGTTTTACCCATCCTCCGGTGGTTTTGGCGTCAGAAATGGGTTCATTAACCCCGTTTTTGGACTCCCTGAAAACCATGTTTTCGTTCAACATCCTGCTGCTCATACCGCCTGTGATTGTGATGGCCGGATCGCTTGCTAAAAAACCGACCATCCCTACCCTGTTGACTTCGGTGCTCTCGGCGTGCGCGCTGGCGTTAGTATTTCAGGATTTCACGCTGGCCGATGTTTCTGCCGCCCTCACGAATGGCTTTGATGCGACAATGGCGCCTTGGGCAAACGACCTCCCGTCCCAAACCATTGAATTGGTGAATCGAGGCGGTTTGTACTCCATGAGTCAAGCCATTTTTGTGGCGTTTTTGGTATTCTTCTTTATCGGCTCGATCGACACGATTAATGCTATGCCTACGGTCGTTTCGCGGGTTTTTGCATTCGCAAAAACCCGCTCCTCCACCATCGTGGCAGCCCTCGGAGCCAGTGCGTTTACCAACGCGATGACCTCCAACCAATACGCAACCAGTTTCATCATCGGCGATGCTTTCAAGAGCCGATTTGACGACCAAAACATCCCTCGAAAGGTGCTGTCTCGGTCGCTCGAAGACTACGGCACCATGATAGAAAGCGTGATACCGTGGACATCAACCGCCATTTTCATGGTCGCTACCCTGGGCGTGCCCTGGTCAGACTACTGGTATTGGCAGTTCCTCACCCTAATTAACTTGGTTATCGCTCCAACCATCGCTATGCTCGGCATTGGATGTTTTTACGATGAGATGGACACTCCCTCGACATGAAAAAGAAAAACAATTCGCCCTTGAATCTGGGACCGGATACTCGAATGGCGCATCTCGGCGAGGACCGTGCTGCCTATGACGGCGCCGTTGTCCCCCCCGTTTTTCAGAATTCCTTGTTCACATTTAAGGACTGGGATGATATCGATGCAGCCTTCGACGATCGAACCAATCGGCCTATTTATACCCGTTTAGTTAATCCAACAACGCGGATAGCGGAAAGAAAAATTGCTAGCCTAGCTTCTCAATCGCGGACCGACATCGACGCAAGGCTATTGGCTTCCGGAATGGCCGCGATTTCCGCCGCGATCATGCATGTTATTCAGGCTGGCGATCACGTTGTCTCGGTCAAAAATGTGTACGGCCCTACCAATAATTTTTTAAACAGCTATTTGCGCCGGAAAATGAATGTGGATACAACGTTTGTGCCGGGCACCTCGTTGGATCAGTTTAAAGAAGCCGTTCTTCCAGACACCCGCCTTATTATCTTAGAAAGCCCGTCTTCCGCGGTTTTTTCGTTGCAAAACCTGAAAGAGGTCGCCGAATATGCGCGATCCCTCGGCATTGTCACCCTCATCGACAACACGTGGGCTACTCCTCTATTCCAAAAACCCATGGACTTGGGTATCGACATCGAGGTGCATTCCGCCTCCAAATACCTCGGGGGGCACTCTGATATCATTGGAGGGGTGATTATCAGCTCTCAGGAGCGCATGAACCAGATTGCCGTCAACGAAGGTGAACTTTTTGGAGGCGCGATGGCGCCATGGACATCTTGGCTAGTTACACGGTCCTTACGCACCCTTTCGATGAGATTGGAGCGCCATCAGCGAAGCGCAATGGCGATTGCCGAGTATCTGGAGTCGCACCCTAAGGTCAAGCAAGTGCGCTATCCCGGCCTCAAAAGCCATCCTCAATACGAACTCGGGCTCAAACAAATGTCGGGCTACACCGGATTACTAGGCTTCGAGCTAGACACCTCAGATTTACCCTCCGTCAAACGGTTTTTCAACGGTTTAACCTTCTTCCAAATCGGAGTAAGTTGGGGTGGACACGAAAGTTTGATTTACGCCCCAGCAATTAGTTACTTAAAGGAATTGCCGCCCGAACGATTTAAAGATCTGGGTATCTCCATGGGAGACATGCGTATTTCGGTCGGATTGGAACAAGTGGATGACCTCATTCAAGACTTGGATGCCGCGCTCGCTTTAATTTAAATGGGAATAATCCATGTTTATTGCACTTTTAGGAATCACTTTTTTAATCGCATTGGCTGTTTCTTGGGTCGTCACGCGATTGTTTAAAAATCCCGTCCAGCAAATCCTCGATCGCATTATCGCGGATAACATTTCCTCAGCCTGGACCAAGTATTTGACCTTTGCCATTTACGTGGTTGGCGTTTCAGGGGGCGTCCGGGTTTGGGATTTCGAAAAGTATATTACGCCGGCTGAAGAGGGTGGAATGATCGCTCAATTAACGCCGGAAGTATGGACCCTTGAGATCTACCGAGCCATCATCGGAACCCTGCAAAGTGTCGCATGGATGCTACTGGTATTTTTCGTGTTCTCGCTGATTGCATACGTAATTGTACGTGGACGAGAACTGGTAGCAAATAAACCCTGAAAACAGTAGTTCGACACCATTAAGGACACGTTCTGAATGTTGTAGGGTACCAAATCTAAGTAAATGTAGGGGCGACACTACAAGCAAACGGGCACTCTCCTTTCACGCCTATGACGCGTTATTGACCACCTTTTTGACGGTTACCTTGAATTCAATTTTGGTGTCGTCATGTCGATGGATTTGCATAGAAACGTGGTGAGAGAGGCGGGATCGGCTAACCGAGGCGTTAAACTCCTTCACGATCCAGTTCACAACAAAGGTACCGCCTTTACCAGCGAAGAAAGGATTGTTTTGGGCCTTCGAGGCCTTCTCCCTCCGCGCATCCACGATATGGATCTCCAGATTAAGCGCGTGATGGAGAACATACGCGTAAAAAACAACGATTTAGAGCGATATGTTTTCCTTTCGGCCCTGCAAGACCGTAATGAAACGCTGTACTATCGGGTTGTGATCGATCACCTCAAAGAGTTGATGCCCATTATCTACACCCCTACGGTTGGCGAGGCCTGTCAAAAGTTTGGACATATTTTCCGCCGTCCCCGGGGTCTATTCATTTCCGCATCGGACAAGGGAAGTATTCACGATGTACTCCAGAATTGGCCACATCGCGATGTTAAAGTGGTTGTAGTTACCGATGGAGAACGCATTTTGGGTTTAGGCGACTTGGGAGCCGATGGAATGGGCATTCCGATTGGAAAACTTGCGCTTTACACCGCCTGTGCCGGGATTAATCCCAATCAGTGTCTGCCCATAACCTTGGACGTTGGCACCGAAAACAAAAACCTACTTTCGGACCCACTTTATATCGGAAACCAGCATCCCCGATTGAAAGGCGAGCAATACGACGACTTTATTGAGGAGTTTATGGGGGCGATAACCCAAACGTTTCCGGGCGTTATCGTTCAGTTTGAAGACTTTGCCAACCACAACGCCTTCCGGCTGCTCGCAAAATACCGGGACCAATATTGTACGTTTAACGACGACATTCAAGGAACCGCTTCCGTCACCTTAGCGGGTGTTTTGTCTGCCGTTCGGTTGTCGGGTAAACCGTTAAAAGACCAAAATATCCTGTTCTTCGGCGCGGGTGAAGCCGGTATCGGCATTGGCCACCTTATCTCATCGGAACTGGAAGGCAAGGGATTGAGCCTCGAAGAAGCGCGCAGCAAATGCTGGTTCTTCGATTCCAAAGGCCTAGTGGTGAAGTCCAGAACAGATTTGGTAGACCATAAACTTCCCTTTGCCCACGATGCAGAGCAACAAAGTGACTTACTAGAGGCCATCAAACTCATTAAACCCACGGCTATCATTGGCGTCTCTGGCATGCCACAGACCTTTACCAGGGCTATGGTTGAGGAAATGCTAACCTATGTGGAGCGACCTATCGTTTTTGCCCTGTCGAATCCCACGTCTAAATCAGAATGCACGGCTAAACAAGCCTATTCTTGGTCTAATGGACGCGCGATTTTTGCGAGCGGTAGCCCATTTGACGTCGTGGAATTGCATGGGACTACTTTTGTCCCTGGTCAAGCGAACAACGCTTACATTTTCCCGGGATTAGGACTGGGCTTGATTGTTAGTGGCGCAGAACGAGTTACGGACGAATTATTTTCAGTAGCGGCTCGATCATTGGCCCATCAGGTATCCGATTCTGATTTAAAACTGGGTCGAATATTCCCTGCTTTGGAACGAATCCGGGAGGTTTCATCTCAAATCGCCTATGACTTTGCCATGGCAGTGTTCAATCGCAAGTTGACCAAACAGACCATGCCTGACGACCTGAAAAAAGAGATAAAAAACGCCATGTTCGAACCGGAATACACAGATTACCTGGCCGAACTTAAACAAGCGATTGGGGTGATCAACTAACGCACCACCACAAATTGCTTTCGAACAGGAGGGCGACCATTTTCGGGGGTAATTACCGCAAAATACGACCCCGTTGAAAGAGAATGGGTGGGTAGAATGGTACTAAAGGAAATGTCCTGTGTCGCGCGTTCACGACCCAGGACATCGTATATCGAAACACGTCCACGATCTGGCCATTCCACATGAAGCGCATCCCCATGTAGGACGGGATTGGGATATACATGGACAGACATGGGAGTTGGAATCGTAGAAGTATGGTCAGATTCTACTAAGGTCGCCGCCCCAGAGAAAAACCGATCGGCGAAAGCAAACGCTTCTTTACCAACCTGTTCGCCAATAAATCGACCAGGAATATCATCGGCTGGGGGATGAATGCCCCCCCATATGCGCGATAAACTGCATTGATCGGATGCGTCTCGATACGTTGCCCATTGCAACACCACATCTTCACTGGGACCTTCTTCAAAGACCAAAAATTCGTTCTTAGGCGCATGAAACTCTCCCATGCCACCTGGGAAATAAGGATCTCCTGTGAGCAAGGTCAACACCTCGGCAGCAGCGCGACTGAAAGTAGAATGGCCCGAAACGTATCCGGCAAAAGGTGGGGTCACAAACGTGGGGCGTTGATACGGCCACCACGAGGAAGCGGGCACCCAGTCTACTCCTCCTTGGTCCGTCTCCGGATCAAAAATAAAGGATGGTCCACGCCAAGCCTTGATTTTGATATCGTTTTCTTCAACCCCAAGATTCCCAATCAAAGGATCTCCTTCTTGAATCTGTTCAACAAATCCAGGGACGAGGGGCATCCCACCAACATGGTAGCGAGGAAGGGCTGGATCTGAACTTTGTCCCAATCGAGCCATCCCACGAATAGCCGATATGGGCCGGATGTAGTCATACCAACCTTTAATACCCCAGGCCGAAACCGCTGCATCGTGCATGGCACCGCCGAGTACAAAATACGATTTCACGTCCCATTCCAACGGGTCCAACTCAGGTCCAACCCCTTTGAATTGGCGCTTCAATAAAGGATTGTCAGAAACGTAGTTTAGGATCGTAAACCAATGGCCTGGAGGGGTTTCTGAATCCGGTCCATCGGCCCAGAACTCGGCCAAAACCCTTGCATAATCACCGCGGGGTACCACCTGCGCCCAATAAGGTTGACCCGTGGCAGGATTCGTTCGTCTACCTAGGCTATGATCACCTCCTTCAAGCAAGTCGTAGACAAGAGGCAATTCTTCCACAGATTGGGGCAACGAATTAATGTTCAGGTTTCCATTAGTCGCTGGCGAAATGTCGATTCGAACACCGTCGCGCGGGTCAAGTTGAGACGACCAAATGGCCACCAATAGAAAATTCCATTGGTAGGCTTCATTTGTTGCACTGATCTCCTGTGTGTCAAGCGTTGGCGGTGCTCCCGGGTCATGATATACCCAATACGGATTGCCGTCTCGATAGTTAATGGTGAGGTCCGAGGATTGCAGCGCAAAAGGCCAAACCTCTCCCCATTCAGGGCCTAAAAAATCGGGAGTTCCAAGCGGAATCGGGTTTCCCGATTGGTCAATAAACACGTCAAAAGACAGCGGCTGCCAGCGATTGAAATCGGTAAGCAACGCATTTCCCGTAAGCGCAGGCGCTAGTGGCGCATTGAGAGGCGTATAAAACTTATTGGAATACCCCGCGGCTTCGTTTGAACCATCCATTAACCCGTACGAAATAATACAACTCGCTATGTAATTTCCGAGTGCAGCCGGATCTCCTCCTTGATAATCAATCGACGTAATGGAAGAGTCGTATCCCAATTCGTTCATTAGTACCTGGTAGCGACTAAGCGCGGCCGAAGCGGCGGGAGAATTTCCAAAACGATGCCTTAAAAGTCTAAACAAAGCAAAACTGATCGCCATATTTCTGGCTTCGAGTACGTTGGCGGGCTCTGGAACGCCATTAAATGCGCAGCCCATACCATTTAGTTGATTTCCCAACAGGTAGGGTTCTGTGGATGAATCGTAGGCAGACCATGCATCCCACATCGCTATGGAACTATGAAAAAGATTGCGGGCATGTACGGTGGGCCGAGCAAAATCTTCGCGAATGGACTGAAGGAGCGCTTCGTTCCACTGTCTGGCCACCGAAAACTGGGCGTACGACGGCAAGGCATTTGCAGCAAAAGCGACAAATAATAGGAGTAGAACCGTTCTTGATATACCTTTTGTAGTCAAAATCTGTTTGTTTTCGGTGTCATAAGTATACTTCTTCCTTATAAGTTATTCGACCAAAAACGACGAATATGTAGCCCATCAGGAGCATTCTAGATAAAAACGGATATATCAGGCCATGGAATGGATGGCGGAGGGCAATCTCAGAAACTGGAAGTGCCTTAATGCTTGGATGCTTGGATGCTTGGAAGACTAAATAGGTTATAAAACGAAAAAAGGCGTATCGATGGATTTGAATCTTACAGGGAAAGTATTTTTGGTTGCGGCTTCGTCGAAAGGGCTGGGGTTCGCCATTGCCGAGGCGCTCGCTCGCGAAGGTGCCTTTGTTTCCATGGGCAGTCGATCGGAATCTGCCATAACCCAAGCGGCCCATCAGCTAAGCGCGAAATATGGAGTTAAAACGCACGGTTTTGTGCTTGACGCTTCATCCTCACCATCCATCGAACAATGGACGCAAAACTCCCTCGAGATGTTTGGTAGAATAGACGGATTGGTTGTAAATGCTGGCGGTCCTGAACAAGGGATGTTTGACAATTTGACGGATGAATCCTGGACCGAGGCCTTTGAATTATCCCTTATGAGCGCGATCCGCATGATTCGTAACGTGTTGCCTACCATGAAGAACCAGGGTTCTGGAAGTATTTTGACGCTCACCTCCTCTTCTATTCGTGAACCTATCGACGTCTTGGTGTTATCGAACGTATTTCGATCGGGCGTTTTGAGTTTGGTTAAAAGCTTATCCGTGGACTTAGCATCGTACGGAATTCGGATCAAC
>Ga0222714_10003269_pt1 | contig 16642 bp, 16 predicted proteins | sample C33_3DmetaG_FD_165048 | JGI IMG/M metagenome (GOLD analysis project Ga0222714, IMG submission 165048) | Estuarine water microbial communities from San Francisco Bay, California, United States - C33_3D | ecosystem: Environmental > Aquatic > Marine > Unclassified | place: USA: California...
TTTTCCTTATACAAAACTTCCTTCAAGAAAAGAAATTACTGATGAACTTCAAAAGATTTATCCAGGATCTGTAGTTGTATATCATGCAATTTCAGATTTTGTTCAGGGTCAACCATTAATTCAAAGTGGTCCCCAAGGAGGAAGTTTTGGTAAACCAGGTCCAAATAAAAATTATGTGAAACCCATGGGAGAAGAAGTTGAGATTGAAGAAGACTGGCAAAAAATAAATCGTCAGGACAAAACTGATGGAATGAGTGCTGATGCAGTTAGAGCATATCGTAATGAAAATCGAAAATCTAAACTTAAGACTGCTGTTACGACTCCTCCATCTGAATTAAAAGTAGGATCGGCAGATTGGAAAAGACGTAAAAATTTCTGCAGTCGTTCTAGAAGTTGGACTGGAGAGAGAGGTAAAGCTGCACGTAGACGCTGGAATTGTAATTAAAACATAATTGAGGTTTTGTCATGGCTGATCATTATCTTGGTAATCCTTTACTAAAGAAAGCTAACACGGTTGTCGAATTTACACAAGAGCAAATTTTAGAATTTGCTAAGTGCCAAGATGACCCAATTTATTTTGCAAAAAATTATATTCAAATTGTGACTTTGGATTATGGTTTACAACCATTTAAACCATATCCATTCCAAGAAACCATGATTGATCGGTTTCATAATAATAGATTTAATATCTGTAAACTTCCTAGACAGTCGGGAAAATCAACTATTGTTGTTTCGTATCTTCTTCATTATGCTATCTTTAACGACAACGTAAACATTGCAATTCTTGCTAACAAGGCATCTACTGCAAAAGATCTGTTGGACCGCCTTCAGACCGCTTACGAGAACCTCCCAAAGTGGTTACAGCAAGGTGTGATGACATGGAACAAAGCATCTCTGGAGTTAGAAAATGGGTCAAAAATTATTGCTGCTTCTACTAGCGCCTCTGCGGTACGCGGTGGCTCTTATAATATTATATTCTTGGACGAATTTGCGTTTATTCCTAACCACATTGCTGATCAGTTTTTCAGTTCTGTTTATCCTACTATTTCATCTGGTAAAAACACTAAGGTAATTATCGTTTCTACTCCTCACGGGATGAATCATTTTTATAAAATTTGGCATGATGCTGAAAGAAATAAAAATGAGTACATTCCTACTGATGTCCATTGGTCAGAGGTTCCCGGAAGAGATGAAAAGTGGAAACAACAAACAATTGCTAATACCTCTGAGCAGCAATTTAAAGTAGAATTTGAATGTGAATTTTTAGGATCTGTCGATACTTTAATCGCACCAAGCAAACTTAGGACCATGGTATATGAAAGTCCTAAAAAGCGTAGTGCAGGACTGGACATTTATGAGGACTCTATAGAAAATCACGACTATATTCTTACAGTTGACGTTGCACGAGGAGTTGGGAATGATTACTCCGCATTTACTGTGGTTGATATTACCACATATCCTCATCGTGTAGTAGGAAAATATAGAAATAATGAAATAAAACCGATGTTATTTCCAAGCATCGTAGTGGATATTGCAAAAAATTATAATGATGCTTATATTTTATGTGAAGTGAATGATGTTGGCGATCAAGTAGCAAGCATTATTCATTATGATTTGGAATATACTAATTTATTGATGTGCTCCATGAGAGGAAGAGCAGGTCAAATTGTTGGACAAGGATTTTCTGGTAAAAAGACTCAATTGGGTGTAAAAATGTCCAAGACGGTAAAAAAGATTGGATGTCTTAACTTAAAAACTCTCATAGAAGAGGAAAAACTTTTCATAAATGATTATGAGATTATAAGTGAACTCACTACTTTTATTCAAAAATCAAACTCCTTTGAGGCAGAAGAAGGTTGTAATGATGACCTAGCAATGTGCTTAGTCATATATGCTTGGTTGGTTGTTCAAGATTATTTTAAAGAATTAACTGACCAAGATGTAAGAAAAAGATTATATGAAGAACAAAAAAATCAAATAGAACAGGATATGGCTCCTTTTGGTTTTATAGTTGATGGTACAGAAGAATCAACATTTGTGGATGCTGATGGTGACAGGTGGCATTTGGATGAATATGGTGACATGTCATACATGTGGGAGTACGTCTAAATTAATATTTTCATAAATATTTTTTAGATAAACTGAGATTAGGAGAATTTAAATGGCGACTCCTCAATTATCTCCCGGCGTACTTATCCGAGAGGTTGACCTTACTGTAGGAAGAGCTGATAATGTATTAGATAATATTGGAGCAATTGCGGGTCCCTTTGCACTTGGTCCTGTAGATGAACCAATTGATATTACCACTGAGCAAGAACTGATTAACACTTTCGGTAAGCCTCTTTCTACCGATGCACAGTATGAGTACTGGATGAGTGCATCCTCATTCCTTTCATACGGAGGAGTTCTTAAGGTTGTAAGAACCGATGGTAGCAATCTGGTAAACGCGAATGCAATCCGTAACTCGGCAGGCGTTTCCACTGCAGGTGAACCATCACTCAAAATTAAGAACTTTGATGACTACGAGGCTAATTATGCTGACGATATTGCAAATTATATCTTTGCAGCAAAGAATCCAGGATCGTGGGCAAATAACCTCAAGGTTTGTGTAATTGACGACAAGGCAGATCAAATTCTTCCTGTTGGCGCTGCATTTACTGGCGCAGCTGTTATTGGTATGGGTGTAACAACAACCCTTACTAATGTACCTTCAGCAGGTGTTGGAACTACCTCAATTTTCAATGGTTACTTAAAAGGAATCATTACCGGAATTGGCGCAAGCACGGTTGAAGTCAAAATCAACTCGATTGTTGCTACAGATGGCACTGAAACACCTGTAACTTATGCACAAAAATCTCAATTGAGATCATTTACCCCAGCAACTGGTGGTGGTAATATTTCGGTCAACTTGATCACAAGTGCTGGAGTTGCTACAACTTCGGTCACGATCAACACGGGAACAAATCCAATCCTTGATTGGTATGATCAGCAGACTCTTTCTCTGACCAATACATCAATCTTCTGGAAATCGATTGCTCCAAAACCAGGAACATCTCAATATTCCAATGAGAGAAATGGTAAGAGTGATGAAATCCACGTTGTAATTGTCGATGATACTGGTTCAGTAACGGGTATTCAAGGAAATCTTCTTGAGAAGCACATCGGTCTTTCTAAGGCGAGTGACGCAGTTTCTGCAATCAACTCCCCAACTAAGAACTGGTGGAAGAATTATCTCGCGGTTTATTCCAATTATGTCTATGTTGGCGATAATCCTTCGGATGAAGCTAACACTAACGAATTGGTTTCTGCAACAGGATTCTCCACTGCATTTACTCAGTATACAAATTCTGAGGGTCTTTGGAACCTCCCTGCTCAAGATAGAGTCTTTAGTGCTCTCGGAAACGTAACTTATAACCTCACTGGCGGTGTAGATTACACTGCACAAGGTGGCATGAGTGCATCTTTAGGTAACCTGTTTACCTCATACAACTTGTTCTCTAATAGAGATGAAGTTGCAGTCGATTACCTGATCATGGGACCAGGACTTGGCAACAAGTTTGAGTCTCAAGCAAAGGCAAACCATCTGATCTCGATTGCAAATTCGAGAAAAGATTGTGTTGCAGTCATCTCTCCACATCGTACAGATGTTGTAGACATTACTAATACAGATACTCAAACTAATAATGTCTTAGAGTTCTTCTCACCACTTTCATCTTCATCATATGCAATCTTTGATAGTGGATATAAGTACACTTATGACAGATTCAATAACAAGTTCCGTTATATTCCATGTAACGCGGACGTTGCAGGTCTGTGTGTAAGAACTTCAATCTTTGCTTATCCTTGGTTCTCACCTGCAGGACAACAAAGAGGTATTCTGAATAATGCCATTAAACTTGCATACAATCCAAGCAAGGCACAAAGAGATCAACTTTATCCTTTAAGGATTAATGCGATTATCAATCAACCAGGAATAGGTATTCTACTCTTCGGTGATAAGACTGCTCTTGGATATGCATCTGCTTTTGACAGAATTAACGTTCGTAGACTGTTCTTAACGGTTGAGCAAGCACTCGAAAGAACTGCTCAGGCACAACTCTTCGAACTGAACGACGAAATTACTAGAGCAAACTTTGTAAATATTGTTGAACCATATCTCCGTGATGTACAAGCAAAGAGAGGTCTTTATGGATTCCTCGTTGTTTGTGATGAATCAAATAATACTCCTGAAGTCATTGATAATAACGAGTTCAGAGCTGATATCTACCTGAAACCAGCTAAGTCAATTAACTACGTAACTCTTACATTTGTAGCAACAAGAACTGGTGTTGCATTTGAAGAAGTAGTTGGGACTGTTTGATCTTACATAAATTAATTACAACAGGAGGAACTAACAATGGCATCAATCAAGAGTCTCTCACAATTTAAGACCAAACTGGCGGGCGGTGGCGCTCGCCCCAACCTCTTTGAAGTTACAATTCCAAGTTTTCCAGGTGGAGTAAATCTTGGTGTTCAAGGAGATGGAACTGGTCAGTTTGATGCGGAAAATTTCACATTTTTGTGTAAGGCAGCCGCTTTACCTGCATCAAACGTTGCACCAATTGACGTACCTTTTAGAGGTCGTATTTTAAAGGTAGCAGGCGATAGAACATTTGACACCTGGACTATCACTGTTATTAACGATGAAAACTTCATCCATAGAAGAGCATTCGAAGCATGGATGCAAAACATTGCACAGTATTCGGATCATAGTGGTTTAACTAACCCTACCGATTACATGACCGATGCAACTGTTCTTCAACTTGGAAGAGGAACTGTAAATAGAGAAACTGGTACAGGAAGTGGCGGAAACGCTAAGCCCCTTGCACAATATAAGTTCAAGGATATTTTCCCAACCAATATTTCTCAGATTGATCTTTCTTATGATACCTCAGATACTATCGAAGAATTCACTGTTGAATTCCAAGTTCAGTATTGGTATCCTGAAGTTGCAGGAAGTAACTCTGCACAAGGGTAATAAATAGTAGAAAGATAAAAGTTACCTTTAATAATGGCAAGACTATTTGGTTTTTCAATTGAGGACAAAGAACCTCTCTCACCTAACATTGTATCCCCCGTTCCTCAAAATAATGAGGACGGGGTTGATCATTATCTAACATCAGGATTTTTTGGATCCTATGTAGATATTGAGGGAGTCTATAGAACAGAATTTGATATGATCAAGCGTTATCGCGAGATGGCGCTTCATCCTGAAGTCGATAGTGCTATTGAAGATATTGTAAATGAGGCTATTGTTTCTGATACTTATGATAGTCCAGTAGAAATTGAATTATCTAACTTAAATGCTAGTGACAGTATTAAAAGAAAAATACGAGAAGAATTTAAGTATATTTTAGAACTTTTAGATTTCGATAAGAAGTGTCACGAGATCTATAGAAATTGGTATATTGATGGAAGACTTTATTATCATAAAGTAATTGATTTAAAAAATCCTCACGAAGGAATACAAGAATTGAGATATGTTGACGCATTAAAAATGCGTTATATTCGCAGACAAAAGAAGAAAAAAGATAATTCAAAATTCCCAGCACTCTCAGGAAATGTAGATAATCCTATGGATTATGAATTTCCAGAAATCGAAGAGTATTTTGAATACACACCAAAACTTTCAAGTCCAATTGGACCAGTAACTGGACAAACTAATGGTGTTGCAGGTGGTGGAGTTAAAATTGCAAAGGATGCAATTACTTACTGCACTTCCGGTATTGTTGACAGAAATAAAGGGACGGTGCTTTCATATTTGCATAAGGCAATCAAAGCCCTCAATCAACTTCGCATGATTGAGGACTCTCTTGTTATCTACAGATTGTCTCGTGCTCCAGAGCGTCGTATTTTCTACATTGATGTAGGCAATCTTCCCAAAGTAAAAGCAGAACAATATCTTCGCGATGTCATGATGAGATATCGCAATAAGTTGGTTTACGATGCATCCACTGGAGAAATTCGTGACGATAAAAAATTCATGAGTATGCTCGAAGACTTCTGGTTGCCTCGTCGTGAAGGTGGCAGAGGAACTGAAATTACAACTCTTCCTGGTGGACAAAATCTTGGAGAAATTACTGATATTAAATATTTCCAGAGCAAACTGTATCGCTCATTAAATGTTCCTCCAACCAGAATGGAAGGTGAGGGCGGATTTAATCTTGGAAGATCATCAGAGATTCTTAGAGACGAATTAAAGTTTACTAAATTTGTCGGTAGACTGAGAAAAAGATTTGCGAGCATGTTTAATGACATGCTAAAGACACAACTACTTTTGAAGAATATCATTACCCCAGAAGACTGGGAAAAAATGGCACAGCATATTCAATATGACTTCCTATATGATAACCACTTCTCAGAACTGAAAGAAGCAGAACTGTTAACTGAAAGATTGAACTTGGTTGCTACTGCTGAGCCTTATGTCGGCAAATATTATTCACAAGATTATATTAGACGTAAGATTCTCAGACAAACTGATCAAGAAATTGTTGAACAAGATATGATCATCCAGAAAGAAATCGAATCAGGTTTAATTCCTGATCCAAATGCTCCTGTAGACCCCGAAACTGGTGCTCCAATGGGTGATGGTTCATCTCAGATGGATCTTGGGCAACCTGTGATGGAACCTGATGCAGACTCAGATGCTGCAATTACACAGATGAAAGAACCTAAGGGTGGAGAGATATAAATAACCAAAGATTCATTTATTAACATTTAATATGGACGAACTTATGGATATGATTGTGGCTGATGAGTCACCGTCACAAATTAGCGATAAAATTAAAGATCTTCTTTTTGCAAAAGCTGCAGAAAAAGTAGATTCTCTGAGACCTTCGGTGGCAAATACTTTGTTTAATAATGAAGAGGACGAAGAATTCGACGAGGAATGAAATGAAATCCTTCAAACAGTTTCTTTCCGAATCAGTAAATGTTTCCGGAGATTTTAACGGGAACATTTACATAAATTCAACCCAACCAGAGCAACAATCTGTTGGGGAAGAATATGTTGCAGATGTAATGTGGATGGGCAATCTTTATAGAATGGAATTAGTTACAGATAATGGAATTCCATCTAAACAAGATCTTGGTGAACAATTGCAAGGCGAATATCCTGGAGCTGTTGTTCATCAAATTTATCCAGTATTAGAAAAAAATATTAATATCAAAAATACAAAAAGATACCACCCATCAAAGTTAGAATGGATTGATTAATGGCACAGTGGAATAAGAATACTCAAGACTATCTAAATCAAGAACGAACACTTCATGAAGTCTATATCCGTGCTGATGAATACGGAAATATTTTAAATGAAAGTGCTTGTTCTAAATCTGCTTTTGGTGAGAATATTTCAATTCCTATCACAGCAAAAATTCAGGCAGATGCTGTTTATGGATTGGACCCAAGAGAGTTTGAGACCTATACATTCAGTGCAACAGGAGTTGCTACTCATGCAAACTCTACATTTATAGTTGGTGCTGGTTCTTCTGCAAATTCTTATGGTGTAATCAGAAGCACTAACTTTATCAGATATCGTCCAGGACAAGGTGTTGTCGCAAGATTTACTGGTTCTTTTTCAAGTAATCCTGTAGGTTTTACTCAGAGAGCAGGTTTCTTTAATCAAGAACAGGCAATTCAAATTGGATATGCACACACCAATGGAAAGTTTGGTGTGCTTCGTGCGAATGGAGGAAAAGCACATATTCACGGATTTGACTTTACTACACTAGCAGATGGAAGTATAACTGTAACTCTAAACGGAACATCTTTCACTGCAGTAACAGTCAATTCAGGATCGGTTGCTGGTAATTTATCTCAACTAGTTCAAGGACTAAGAGCACAAGCACTCTTTAATGCTTTGTATGTTGTTGAATATGATCAATCAAGATTAAGATTTTTAGCAACATCTCTTGGACCTCAGAACGGAACTTTTAATATTACAAGTAATGCGACAATATCATTTACATCTTCGATTAGACAAGCAGGTGTAGTACAAACAGAAAACTGGACTTTTCAAGAAGATTTTAGTATTGATAAACTTGATGGAACTGGATACTCTGGTGTTACCATAGATCCATCTAAGTTGAATGTTTATCAAATCAACTTCCGTTGGTTAGGTGCTGGAGAAATTCGTTATGCAATTGAAAATCCCTACAACGGGGATATGATTTTCTTCCACCATGAACATTATTCAAACAAAAATCAACTACCTCACTTAGACAATCCATCAATGAAGATTGGATATATTGCAGCAAATTTAGGTGGTGGTGTAGGTGTTGTTACTTGCAGAGGAGCATCTTTCCTTGGTGCAATTGAGGGTATTGTTGAAAGAACAAGACTTCCATATTCAGTAACTGGAACCAGAAATGATTCTATGAATACTCCTGGTTCTCTTTATCATCTTATTTCACTTAAGAATAAAGTAATCTATCAGGGTAAAATTAATACCAGAGATTTACTTCCTAGAAGACTTACTGCATCAGTGAATACTGTTGGAGACCCTGCGGTTATATACATATACTTCAATCCAGTACCAACAAATTATTTGAGATGGACTACTCAAACGGATTTCAATGCATCTCTTTATGCAACTCAAGACAGCACAGGAATATTCGTATTACCAACACAATCAACACCACCAGTTGCTGCATTCCATCTAGCAGATAACTCCACTATCGATGTCGATTTATCCGAAATTGGACTTCATGTTCCACCAAATAGTTTTATATCAGCAGTAATTTCATCTACAACTAATATTACTGCTGCTAGTGCTTCGTTCATTTATGTGGAAGATTAATTAAATAATAAATAACTAATAAAGTCTTTATTATACCAATGCAAAGAACTAAAGTAATTGAAACTGAAGTATCTACGTCAACATCTGCTGGATCTGCAACTAGTATTACTAGTGCATCTTGTGTTCGTCTTCATAATATTACCACAGGAATAGTTACTGTTGGCGTATCAACTTCAGTTGGCGCAGCAACTACCAACTATTTTTCTATGCCAGCAAACTCTGTTGAATTTTTAGAAAAACTTCCGACCGACGTTATCTGGACAACTTCGGAAATTAAAGCAACAAAAGTAGGACTCACCAACTAAGAACCATGAAACTCATTAGAGAAGAAGTAGAAAAGGTAAAAGTTATTACCGAAGAAAAGAATGGGCAAAAGCATCTGTATATTCAAGGTGTTTTTCTTCAAAGTGAATGTGTGAATAGAAACGGCAGAATGTATCCTTTTTCCATCATGGAAAGAGAAGTGAAGAGATACAATGAGAACTACGTTCAGAAAGGACGTGCATTAGGAGAACTTGGCCATCCCGAAGGACCCACAGTAAATCTTGATCGTGTTTCTCATAAAATTGTATCCTTAGAGCAGAAGAATAACAATTGGATTGGAAAGGCTCAAATTCTTTCTACTCCAATGGGAAAAATTGCCGAAGCACTTTTAAGTGATGGTGTTACTCTTGGTGTTTCTTCTCGTGGTATCGGTTCTCTGAGAGAAAACAATAAAGGTTATAAAGAAGTCGGTGAGGACTTCATGCTTGCAACTGCAGCAGATATCGTTGCTGACCCTTCTGCACCTGATGCTTTTGTACAAGGAATTATGGAAGGTGTTGAGTGGGTTTGGAACAACGGCATTTTAGAGCAAAAGGTATCACACCTTAAGAATAGAGTCAACAACTACGTTGATCAAAAAAGATTAGAGGAGCATAAACTCAATCTTTTCAATGACTTTTTAAATTCACTTTAATTAGTGTAATTTATTAGATTATAAATAAATATAGATTTAATAAAGGTAAATCGGAGAGTTCAAATGTCTCGTGGCAACAATTTACAAGAAATGGAAGTAGGCACTAAGCAATCCAGAACCGCCGTTAATGCAAATGCAAAGGCGGCGGAATCAATGCCTAAAGCTGGTACAAATGCTTCTGGTGTATCAACCCCCGGTCAAACTGGTGGTTGGGAAGATCTTGGTGGTCCTACCCCAGAAAACTACAAAACTGATGATGACTCAGCGAAGATCAAAGCACCTGGCGCAACCCTTCAACAAGTTAGAAATGTTGTTAACAAAGGTGCTAAGAGTGCAGATTCTATGCAACATCTGAAAGCAGGTGCTGTTAAAGAAGAAGAAGAACTGGATGATGAGGATCTGATTGTCGATGAGGATGAACTCGAAGATGAGGACGTGATCGAAGAGGCTGCTGAAGAGGACGAAGAGGAAGAAGAAAAGCCTAAGAAAAAAGGCAAGAAAGAAGAAGAGGATGAGGACGAAGAGGAAGAAGATATGAAGGAAGAGTTTGACATCGAAGAAGATGTTACCGCTCTGCTTTCAGGTGAAGATCTTTCTGAAGAATTCCAAGAGAAGGCACGTACTATTTTCGAGTCTGCTCTTAGATCTAAAGTTGGTGAAATCAAAGAAGCACTTGAAGCTCAATATGAAGAGCAACTGATCGAATCAGTTAACGAAATTAAAGTAGAACTTGAAGAGCGTGTAGACGCATATCTTGAGTATGTTGCCGAAGAATGGATGTCCGAGAATCAACTTGTAGTTGAGAATGGTCTGAAGGAAGAACTCACTGAGTCATTCCTTTCAGGTCTGAAAGGACTTTTTGAAGAGCATTATGTATCAATCCCTGAAGATAAATATGATGTACTTAACAGTATGGTAGAAAAACTTGATGAAATGGAAGAAAAACTCAACGAGCAACTTGAGAAAAACATCCATCTGAACAAGCGTCTCGCAGAGTCGGTTGCAGAAGGAATCTTTGATGAAATTTCTGAGGGTCTTGCACTTTCTCAGAAGGAAAAGCTCGCTTCACTTGCCGAAAGTGTTGAGTTTGAAAGTGAAATCCAATATCGTGAAAAACTGGAAACTCTGAGGGAATCATATTTTCCTTCAAAGACAGTTTCTTCAACGGCAAAAACTGAAACCTTATCTGAAGGAGTAGACGTTGCGCCAGAATATCATTCTGATTCAATGAATGCTTATCTGAGAGCTCTTTCAGTCACATCGCCAAAAAACTGAAATTAACATTAAACAAACACACTTAAAGAGGTAAAAGCAAATGTTCCATTCCGAGCATCTGCAGGAAAAGTGGGCACCCCTTCTGAACTATGAAGGCCTTGATACCATCAAGGATTCGCACAGAAGAGCTGTAACCGCTGTCCTGCTCGAAAACCAAGAAAAATTCCTGAGAGAGCAACAGTCTTTCTCTGAGTCAGGTCTCCTGAACGAAGTTAGCTACTCAAACACTGCTGCTGGTGCTAGCGGTGGTTTCGGTGGCGGTGCTACCCCTGGTGGCCCTGTTGCAGGTTTCGACCCCGTTCTGATCTCACTGATCAGACGTGCAATGCCTAACCTGGTCGCTTATGACCTCGCAGGCGTTCAACCAATGAACGGTCCTACTGGACTGATCTTCGCAATGCGTTCACGCTACACCAATCAGACTGGTGAAGAAGCACTGTTCAACGAAGCAGATACTCGCTTCTCTGCTCAGAACGCAACCAACACCCTGACCCAAACTGGTATTGGTACTACCGCAGCACAATCTGGATCGAACCCAGGTCTGCTGAATGCTGGCGGCACCTACAACCTGTCGGGTGGTATGGCAACTGGCGATGCTGAAAGACTCGGTGTATCCGATGCTTTCAACGAGATGGCGTTCTCGATCGAGAAAGTCACCGTTACCGCTAAGAGCCGTGCTCTGAAGGCAGAATACAGCCTCGAGCTTGCACAAGACCTGAAGGCAATTCACGGTCTGAATGCAGAAGCAGAACTCGCAAACATTCTCTCAACCGAGATTCTTGCTGAGATCAACCGTGAAGTTATCCGTACCATCTACAACGTTGCTGAAGCTGGTGCTCAGGCAAACGTTGCTACCGCAGGTACTTTCGACCTCGACGTTGACTCCAATGGTCGTTGGTCAGTTGAGAAGTTCAAGGGTCTGCTGTTCCAAATCGAGCGTGATGCAAACGCAATTGCACAAAGAACTCGTAGAGGAAAGGGTAACATCATCCTGTGTTCTGCTGACGTTGCTTCAGCACTGAGCATGGCTGGTGTTCTCGATTACACCCCTGCGCTGAATGCAAACCTGAATGTAGACGACACCGGTAACACCTTTGCAGGTACTCTGCTCGGTAAGTTCCGCGTTTACATTGACCCATATTCGGCAAACGTATCTGCTAACCAGTACTACGTTGTCGGTTATAAGGGTTCTAGCCCATACGATGCGGGTCTGTTCTATTGCCCATACGTTCCTCTCCAGATGGTTCGTGCAGTTGGCGAGAACACCTTCCAACCAAAAATTGGATTTAAAACTCGTTATGGTATTGTTGCTAACCCATTTGCTGAAGGTGGTCTTTCCTCCGGCCCAGCAACCGCTCTCGGTGCTCTTAACGTTAACGCAAACCGTTACTACAGAAGAGTACTTGTTAAGAACCTCATGTGATCTAAATCACATAAACAACGGGGAGTCCTTCGGGACTCCCTTTTTTATTCTAAATAGTTAAAAAAATGCCTGCTTACGGAACTAAAAACCAAATTCAAAATCGCAACTTTCTTTCGAGTATTGGATTTAGATTTACTCTAAATCGTGCTCCAAAAGTTGCATTTTTTTCAAACCAAGCAGAAATACCTGGAATGACTTTAGGGGTTGCATCACAACCAACCTACTTGACAAATCCAATTCCAGTACCTGGTGATAATATTACCTTTGATGATTTTAATCTTCGTTTTATGGTTGATGAAAATTTAGAGAATTACATGGAAATCCAAAATTGGATACGTGGTATAGGATTTCCAGAATCATTAGGTGAAATCTATGATTGGCAAAATAGTAATACTAAATTTGATCAACCATATAAATCTGAAATGAATTTATATTCTGACGGAACATTGATTGTTTTAAACAGTAATCAAAATTTTAACTTTGAAGTTAGATTTAGATCTATGTTCCCTTATATGTTATCACCATTACAATTTGATGCAACACTACCAGATAACGAGTACTTTACTGCTAATGTATCTTTTAAGTATATGATGTATAATATAGTAGATAAAAATGGAAACCCTCTGAATCCTCCTCAAGAATGAATTTTGACTTAGAACTGATACAGAAAATGTGGGAGCAAGACTCCAAGATTGATATTGACAACTTACATACGGAATCTTTGAATATTCCTGTTTTACATGCAAAATACTACGACTTATATAATAAAATTTCTTTGTTGAAAAAGAAATCAGAACAACAAAAAAGAAACATTCGTCATGAACGATATGAATACTATTCTGGAAAAGCCGATCCAGAAGTTTATCAAGAAAGTCCTTTCCCAAAAAAGATACGAGATAAAGATACTCTCCAGAAATACTTAGATGCTGATGATAAATTATCACAGTCATCACTAAAGGTAGAATATTATGATGTGATGATTTCTTATATTGATAGTATTCTTAAAATGATATCAAATAGGACATATCAAATTAAAAATGCCATTGAATTTATGAAATTTCAATCTGGCATGGGGTAACTAAATAGTCACAGAATTAAATTTTGTTAATGAGTGACGTAATTATTCATAAGAAAAATGAGGTTTACATCAAGTTAGAATGTGAACCTCATATTTTGTATGAGCTTCAACAGTACTTTACATTTGAAGTACCTGGTGCAAAATTTATGTCCCATTATAGAAGCAAGCATTGGGACGGTTTGATCAGGTTACTATCAGTGCATACGGGAGAGATATATAGTGGTCTCTTAGATAAGGTTATTGATAAACTTAAACTTCATGGTTACACATACGAATTTAGAGAAAATAAATTCTATGGTCTTCCATTTGAAGTAAACGAAGAGATTTCAAAAGAAGGCGTAAAAGATTATATGCTTTCTATTTGTTCACACACTCCTCGGAGTTATCAAATTGAGGGAGTATATGATGCTTTACGATATAATCGAAAACTTCTGATAAGTCCCACTGCGTCAGGTAAAAGTCTGATGATTTACGCCCTCGTGCGGTATTATATGGATAAGAATCAAAAAATTCTTTTAATCGTTCCCACGACCAGTCTTGTAGAACAGATAGTCGGGGATTTTCGGGATTATGGGTGGGATGCAGATTCATATTGTCATAAAATATATTCGGGTAGAGAAAAAACTAATGAGTACCCAGTTACGGTAACTACATGGCAGTCAATTTATAAATTAGAAAGATCTTTCTTTGAAGATTATAACGTCGTTATTGGTGATGAGGCTCACTTATTTAAAAGTAAGTCACTAATATCTATCATGTCAAAATTACATAATACAAAATATAGATTTGGGTTCACTGGAACATTAGATGGATCTCAAACACATAAGTGGGTACTAGAGGGATTATTTGGACCATCATATAAAGTTACAAGAACTTCAGAACTGATGGAACAAGGTCATGTTTCAAAATTAAATATCAAATGTCTTGTACTTAAACACAATCCTCAAAAGTTTGATGTCTTTGAAGATGAAATACAATACATTATACAACATGATAGAAGAAATAACTTTATTAAAAATCTAGTAATAGATTTAAAAGGAAACACACTTGTACTGTTTTCACGAATCGAAGCACATGGACAACCTTTATACGAATTAATAAATAATCACGTTGATAATAACCGAAAGGTATTTTTTGTTCATGGTGGAGTAGATACTGCTGAAAGAGAACAAGTTAGAGAAATAACCGAACGAGAAAATAATGCAATTATTGTTGCATCATATGGAGTTTTCTCAACAGGTATCAATATTAGAAATTTACATAATGTAGTTTTTGCATCTCCAAGTAAATCAAGAATTAGAAATTTACAATCAATCGGTAGGGTACTAAGAAAAGGAAAAGATAAAAATAAAGCTATGCTTTATGATATTGCAGATGATTGTACTCATAACTCTCGAAAAAACTATACCCTAAATCATTTTATAGAAAGAATTAAAATTTATAATGAAGAAGAATTTAATTATGAAATAATAACCATTAATATAAAACAATAATGGAAGAAGACTTTTATGCAACTTTAAAGTTGAAGACTGGTGAAGAAATCTTTGCTAAGGTAATGCCAGTCGAAGAAAACTCTAAGTTATTACTTTTAGTAACCAATCCGATTGTAGTTACAGAATTAAAATCTAGAACCGGAATTCAAGGATACAAAGTAGAGCCTTGGTTAAAAACATCTGATGATGATTTACTTATAATTAATCTTGATGATGTATTAACTATGAGTGAATCTCAAAATATTGAAATGATTATGTTACATCAACAATTTACAAGAAAGATGAGTAACATAAAAAGTAGTAAACCAAATATATCTCGTAAAATGGGATATATCTCTAGTGTAAATGAGGCTAAAGAGCTCTTAGAAAAGCTCTTTAAGAATAACTAAGCCTTAATCTCATTCATAGTGGACAAGGCAGATTATAACGTCTTTTGAGGGGCTGTGTCAAGTCTTGTTTTATTGCAGTCAAAATGTTATAATATCTACATAATAAATTAGGTCTGCTTATGATAACAACGCAAATAATGACTAAGAGAAAAAGATCAGAACACTACGTTAACAATAAGGAATTTTTGGAAGCGCTGATTGAATACAGAACTAAAGTCGATCTTGCTGCTAAAAATGGAGAACCAAAGCCCAGGATTACAAACTACTTGGGTGAATGCTTCTTAAAAATTGCAACACACCTCTCATACAAAACAAATTTCATCAACTACATGTTTATTGATGAGATGATTTCTGATGGTATTGAAAATTGCATTCAATATATTCACAATTTTAATCCAGAAAAGTCTCAGAATCCTTTTGCATACTTTACTCAGATTATCCATTACGCATTTCTTCGTCGTATTCAAAGAGAAAAGCGTCAGTTAGAAATTAAGAATAAAATTCTTGAAAGAACTGGATATGATGAAGTGTTCGTTGATGACGCCACTATTGACGGAACGAACTATTCGGACTATAATTCCATTAAGGAAAACGTTCACATTAAACTTCGCTATTGATGAAAGTAGCAATTATTACTGACCAGCATTTTGGAGCACGAAAGAATTCCAAACTATTTCATGATTATTTTCTAAAATTCTATAATGATGTATTTTTCCCAACACTCGAAGAGTATGGGATTAATACAGTTGTAGATATGGGAGATACGTTTGATAGTCGCAAAGGTATTGATTTTTCTGCTCTCGCTTGGGCTAAGGATAATTACTATGATCGTCTTCACGAAATGGGTGTAAAAGTCCATACAATTGTAGGAAATCATACTGCATATTATAAGAACACTAATAATATAAATGCAGTTGATTTGCTTCTGCGTGAGTATGATAATGTGACCGTTTATTCAGAACCAACCGAAGTGATGTTGGGACAACTACCAACTCTTTTTATTCCATGGATTAATCAAGAAAATGAGGAAAGCACTCTTAAACTTATTCAAAAGACAACTTGCCCGTGTGCGATGGGGCACCTTGAACTCCAAGGATTTAGAGTTAATAAACAAATCGTCATGGAGCATGGTTTGGAGGGCAAACTATTTGGTAAGTTCACCAGGGTCTACTCGGGACACTATCACACT
>Ga0222714_10003270_pt1 | contig 16636 bp, 10 predicted proteins | sample C33_3DmetaG_FD_165048 | JGI IMG/M metagenome (GOLD analysis project Ga0222714, IMG submission 165048) | Estuarine water microbial communities from San Francisco Bay, California, United States - C33_3D | ecosystem: Environmental > Aquatic > Marine > Unclassified | place: USA: California...
CAGGTTTGCCGTCTTTAATATCTTTAAAAAGTTCAGATTGTTCTACTTTATTAGTTTCATTATATTTTTTAATTACCGTTTCTAACAGTTCAAATTTTTGTTCATAAGTTAAAAACGGTACATCTTCAATTTCGTCTTTGTTAATAACTTTAGTAATATATTCTTCAACACTATCTAATGATGTACTTAATTTATTTATATATTCTTCTTGTTTCTTTTTTCTTAATTCTAAATTTTCTTTAGTTGTAACATAATTATCAAAAGTTTTTTTAGATATTTTTCTTTTTCCAGTTGCTAAATTAGTACCTATTTTTTCTTTTTCATCATATAAAGTTTTTAATAAATTAAATACGTCATCTTTTTTTGCTTTATCTAATGCATCTTTTAAATCTTTTTCAGTATTAATACCTACGGCTTTTAACTCAACTTCAAACAAATCAAATAACACATTAAGATCAGATTCTTTAATAGTATCTACAGTACCTACTTTTTCTTTGTTTAAGATAATACCAAATACTTTGTAAGTTGTAGTTTCTTTTTGTGTTTTAATTCTTTCTAATATAGATAAATATTTAGCATATTCAGCAATAATAACTTTATTTGTTTTATTGTCTAATTCTTTAAGTTTGTTTTCAATATCTTCTAATTGTTTATTTTCTACGTCAAGTGCTTCGTTGTAATACAGTGTGTATAAACCTGGGTAAAATTTAAATAATTCATTTAATAATTTAATTTTTTCATCTTTAAATTTACGTTCTTCTAAAATTAAATTAGCTTTCTCTACTGTTAAATCTCTTTCCAAAACGTCTATTACAATGTCAGCTCTCTCCATAATAATTTGTTCATCGTTAGTATTTGGGTAGGAGTAAACACCATTAATTGTAAATAGTTCTTTTTGTTTTTCATGGCTTAATATTTCATTTTCTTTTCTCTTTATTTCACTATTAATGTTTTTAAGCTCGTCTTTTTTAGTTTTTAATAATTGTTTCTTTGTTATAACTAAACGACCAGTAGCATCTGTTTTGTTACCTTCTAACGCTTTAGGTCCGCGTGCTATAGCAAGTGTGTCATACCAACGTGTTTCATTTAAATAACCATTTGTAATAAGTTTTTGTCTTCTAATAGCTTCGTTGATATTATCTTGGCTTTCTTTACTTAGTTCTGAAAATTGATTTTTACCTTCAATTAAAGCTAAAGATTGTTTCTTTTGATAGTCAGTTGTAGAAGTGTCAAAAAGGACTTCTTTAATACGAGAAGTAATATATTGGCGTTTAATTTTTAAATTAGTAGAAGACTCTACAAGACTTTCAGTTATAAATGTTTTATAAGAATCATCTAAGTTATTATAAAATTCAGGTTCTTCGAAACGGCTAACCATAATAAAACCAAGTATAGCTTCGACTTCGCTACGATCTAAACCTATAACATTGTTATTACCTGTGAATACTTTAGTTACTTCACTAATAGCAGCCTTAACAAGATTATCAAATTCTAAACTTAATACTTCGACCGTCTTACCTGTCCCCATATTTTTGTTAATATAGTCTTGTTTAGCTGAATTAAATTTATTATTAAAGTAATCAAGATAAAAACCTTTAGCTTCTTTATTATTATTAAAGAATCCTATAGCAGCCGAAACATCTCGAACTCTAATAAATTGATAATCAAAATAATCAACTTTTACTAGTTTTAAAACTTCTGAAAACGTTTGTCTCGTTTTAAAATACAACGTACTAGGAGATCCAACATCGTTATAATGTTTAGCATATGATTCAATAACCATGTCATTAGTCCACTCAGAACGTAAATTCATCATGTCCCGTATACGATCACCAACATAGCCTGCTTCTTTATCTAAATATAAATAATCATAAAATGTTGATTGTAAACGTGAAGCAAGTTTAATAGCGTTATTCTTTTTATAATATATATCTCTTCTTTTACCGTCGTACTCTGTATCAACAATTGTATCATCAGGTATTAATATTTTTTCCAAACGATCATTAAGTAAATTTGTACTGTCTTGTGCAGATTTGTAAATGTCAAAACCTACATTTAAACTATATGTAATTGGATCGTTTGTTAAACTACCTGTACGTGAAAATAATCCTCTAATATTTAGTTCTCTAAAGTTTTGAGTATTTACTACGTCATCAATCTTTTCTTCTGCTATAGCTTTTTTAACATCGACTGCTGTGAAATTTTCATTATAATCCATAAATTGTTTCTTTAAATAATTTATGTACATCATCATAAAGGATATTTTAAGTTTACTATCTTTAGTACCCTTAACCTCTTGTACGTATTTATTTAAGAAATGAGTCACGTTGTTAAATTTATAGCTTAATAAATTATCTAATGTATCTTCTGTAATACCTAAAAATTTAAACGTATCATAAATTTTAGCAAATGGAATATTTGTAACTTCTAGATCAGCAAATTTATTTTTAGCACCTCTAAGGTTATTAGCTAAAAATTTTAAAAAGTTTCTGTGGTAGTTGTAAATACTTATAGTATTAGCTTCTACAATTTCTTCTTCATTTAAGTCTTTTTTATTTATAATTTTATAATACTTGTTTTTTAAAACAGCATTATTCATTATTTCACTTATAGCTTCATTGGACTTCTTAAGTTTCTTTTTTGACTTTGCAATGTTTCTGTCTGCTTCCATTTCTTTATCTGTTAAGTAAACAATACTTTTAAATGGATCACTTCCTACTTTAAATATGAAAGAAATTTCATCATCATTAAAACCTTGTTCTTTTAAATTGCTTATGATTTCTTTTTTAGTTTTAATATCGCTTCGTTTTGGTGCTACTTCAATAGAAGGATTGTATACACCTGTATCTTTTCCAAATAAAGTTTTTGTTGAAATATCTAAAATTTTTGCAGTTTTTTCAATTAAAGTTGATAAATCAGATAATGAAGTAATTTGATAATCAAAAGCTTCATCAAGCCATGTAGGTATATATCTATCAATTTTCCATTGTTCATCATTTTGTTCTTTTTTATCTTTATCTAATGAAAGACCTAAAAAGAAATACAATGATAACGTTTCATCACCTTTATATAAATAGTGTTCTTCATTAATTTTAAATCTAATATCTTTATTAGGTTTACTTTCGTTTTTAATGATTAAATTTTTAAGACGTATTGCTTCTTCTTTTTCTTTATCAGTAAGTGTAAATTTATCTACGCTTTCTTGTTCTGGATATTTAACACCTTTTTCTCCTAAAGCATTAAAAGTAGCATTGTCTAATTCTTTTTTATAAAGTAATTTATATAAAGCACGTCTTAATTGTACAGTAATAGCATCCCGTGAATACTGATATTCTTCAGGACCGTCACTATTTCTGTCCATAAATTGTTTAACACTAATTAAATGCGATTTAATTATGTAGTTATATATAATATATTGATAAAGTTGTTCACTATTATTAATACCATAATTATCTTTAAAGAACTTTCTATATTCTTTTTTAGATGCAGCCCAAATACTTTCTCCCAATAATTTAAAGTAGTCTTCTGTATCCTTATCTAGTTTAATAATGTTTTTAATCTTTTCTAAAAACACATCATATTCTATATCAAAGTTAGAAAATTCTTTATAAATAGCTCTTAATGCTGTAAATACAGAATAGTTTAAATTGGATTGTCTATTTTTTCGTATACGTTCGTAGTGTTGATCTTCACTATTTCTAATAATATCTCTAACATTTTTAACATAATACTGTTGTAGATCTAAATTAGATATACCATCAGGCTCTGCAAATGCAACTTTTTTAAATTGTTCAAGTGGATCTTTAATTACACCACCATAAGGAGTATCAAAAAATGTTTGTAAAATATCAATAAAAGGTTTATCAAATTCATCATGTACTTGTAATTCTTTTAAACGTGCTTCAGCTTGTGATTGATCATCTATCTTATCTTCTAAAGCTGAAGTAATTTCACTTTCAACTTTTTTCTTAATATCAATACTACGTTTTACATAAGCAGATAAAACTTTAAATACAATGTTTTTTAGTTTTAATAGCTCTTGAATACTTTCTTGTTTTAAAACGTTTTTAAAATGTACCCCTTCTAATTCAGTCTCACCATATTTAACTTGTAGTTCTTTAAGTGTACGTACAAGTTCTTCCCAAAGTGTTTTACCATTTTCTAACTTTATATTCTGCATTTTAATGGTATCGTTTGGACTTACGTATTGTAAATCTTCATCAATATTAAAAGTAGATGTGATATATTTTTTATCAAAGTAAGGTCCTACAAAAGTTAAATCAAAAAGTTTACTATTCAAACTTTCATAAAACTCAAAAAACATAATATTGATAGCTGCTTCTTTTTGAAGTGTTTTATATGTATTACTATTAAATACGTTTATACCTTCATTGTTTGCTTTTAAAACAGGTACAATTTTCATTTCATTAATAAGCTTATAATACTTACCTAGTTGTTGAAGGGCCTCATATTTGTTTTCTAACTTCATATTATTAATAGTATTTAAATCAGATAAATAAACATCAATAACGACGTTACGTGCTTTTGTATTTAAAAATCTAGGTAATGGTTTTACAGAGTTTGTTGTGTCATCGTCTAAATTATATGAACGAATCATAGGAAATGGTTCGTTTTTGTTAAAGAAAGCTTTGTGTAATTCTTGCATTTCTTTATATTTTGTTTCAGATAAAATAAACACTTCAAAAACTTCATTAGATTTATCAACATTAAAAACTTTATTTAACAATTCTTTTTCTCGATCTCTTCCAATGCCTTTAGCGGTAGCCCAATATTCATCAGGCACTACAACAACTACTGTTCCATCATTAGTTATAATAGGAATTGCTTTATCATTAACAGATCTTTTTTTACTATCTTTTTGTGTGTCTGTTAAAGTGTCATCTTTATTAATATGAGGATACCAATAACTTGCTATAAAATCTTTCCACACTTGTTCATTTTTAATTTTATCTAAAATAGTGTTTTGGAGTATAGAATCATTGTTATTAATTACATTATGAATTAAATAATCATTTAGTTCAGGTATACCTTTGTCTAAGCTACTTGGATTTATTTTTTTATTATTTAAATAATTACGCAAATCTTCTTTATTTACAACGTAAGGTTTTCCATTTTTCATAATGGTAATGCGAGATGAAGCATCTGTATCTTTATTATTATTAAAAGATGCTGCAGCTAAATCAGGATCATTTTGTATATCTTCATAAAAACGATCAAAGTTTTTATAAGGATCGTAATTTAATTTTGCATTTATTTCTGTGTAGTATTTAATAATAGCTTTATAGTTTCTAATAGTGCTATCAAATCTGTTTATTGTTCTTTTAACAGCATTAGTTACAACAACGTTTTCTGCAATATAGTTGGCTCTTCTTCCTTCAATTTCTTTTAAACGAGTTGCATATTCTTTTAAATTTGTAGGAGACGCTAAACCAGCTGTTTCACTAACTTTATTAAAAAATACAACTTGAACAATTTTTTTAACAAAAGCAGGATTTAATATACGTTGATTTGTACCTGAAAAATATCGATTAGTATATAAGCCGTAGTCAAGTTTACCTACTTCCAATAATGCTAGTAATAAAATAGTGGGAGCGTCATAATTATTTTTCTTTATTTCAAATAATGTTTCGGTATCACTTATACTATTTATTTGTTTTCTAATTGAAGACATTTCTGCTTCTTTAGATTTTATAATAGCAGCATCTGTTTCATTTTTTAATTCATTTTTTAAAATAGCAAGTTTTGCTTTTAAATTATTAACTTCATTACGTTCTGTTTCAGTAAGTTCTTTTTGCGTAGAAAAAACAATAGTGTCTGTTTCTGAATCAGCTAACTGTTCATTAATATGATTATATAAACTATACACACGTGCGTCATAAAACTCATGTATGTTATATCTGAATAAATTAAATTGATCATCGTCTGTTTCTTTAGTAAGAATACTAGGTAAAAGTCTTAAACGAGCTGCAAGTTCTTGGACTTTTGGATCTGTAAATAGCTCGTAGTAACTGTCAATTTCTTTTTGATTAAATTGTTTTTTATCAAATTGTTGTTCAAATACTTCTTTGCTAATTTTTAAAGTGTTGGTTGTAATAAATTCACCAACTTCTTCAATAATATTTTTAATATCAACCTCGGCTTTAGCTTTAAGATCTACAATTTTTTGTTGGGACATATTAGGTAAGCCCGCCATTGTAGTTAAAATGTAATTAATTAACGAGCTAAAATCATCAGGACCTAAACGATGAATATACACTAAATCAAAAACTGTATAACTTTCTCCATCTTTAGTTATAAACACCGTTTCATTTTCATCATTTATTTTTATTTCATTAAACCTGCTAAAAATAGCAAGTGGTTTTTTATTAGCGTAGTCTTCTGTAATAAGATCTTTTGCTAGATGTAATAATCTAAAAAATACGTGTGCTCCTTTAGCACTAGACTTTTTATTATTAACAACTAATAAATCTTGTTGAATAGATTTAGCTGATTTAGAACTTAATATTTGTTCAATACGTAACGTTGGGTTTACTTGAGGAATATTATTAGCTACACTTGAATATATTTTTGATTCAAAATCTCTTAAGTTATTTATATTTTTATGTAATGTTCTTAAAAATGGTACGTCTTTGTTGTTTTGTAAAGTTTTACTAATACTTCTATTTGCTTTATTTACTAAATCATTTAATAAATCAATAGATTCTTGTTTATTAGAAGTTTCTAAAAGGAGCTTAATATATTCTTCCGCTTCAATAACAGTAACATTTTGTTTTGTTTTTGATAATTCAATAATAGCCTGTCTAAGTAACGCCCGTTTAAACATTGTAGTAAACGCTACATTAGATTTGATTCTTTCATTATCATCAGTAGTTTTTATATACAAATCAACTTTACCTTTTTCTAAGTATTGTTTTACAATTCTTTTTTGTAAATCAAGAATATTGGTATCTTTATCAATCTTAACCATCGTGCCATTACTGTTTTTAATAAAAATATAAGCACCTTTTTTATCGTAATTAATACGATAGTTTATAAGTAACCAAGCTATTTGATATCCAAAAGTATTAACACGGTCTTTATAAACTGCTAATTCTTTATCTTTAAGCAAATCTAATTTATTGAATTTAATATAAGATTGACCATCTTTTGTTGTAAACGTATTCATTTTTAAAACAACTCTAAACTCTTCCATAGATAAAATAGGTTTTTTACCTTTATTATCTTGTATTAAACCTAAAGCTACTTTTACAGCATATTCAACAGCATCTTGATCACTACGTAAAGGAATGTCACTAGGCGCTTTTATATACGTAGCATCATATTGAAGTAGGTTTAAAACAGCCATACTTATAAATTCGTCATCATCTACAACTTTTCTTTGTGTACCGTTTTCAACATCCTTAACTAAAGGATTTTTTAAAGTATCAGACACAATCTTACGTGCAGCATCTACTTCATTTTTATGTTGTTCACGTGCTTCTGCTGTTTTATTAATTTTTCTTTCAACACTTGCTTGAGCTGCTGCAGCAACTGGATCAATTAATTCATCTTTATCATTAGTTTCACTATTAGACATTCTAAATGGTATGCTTTCTTTTGTCTGTTTATCTAAAACAATGTCTTCTTCATCCATATAAAAACGTGTAATAGGCGCTTCTACATGATTACTCATTACATTATTAATTGTTTGTAATTTATACTTACTATTTTTAGACATTACTTTTTTTACATAATCATCTAATTCTTCAGGTAACAGCTCGTCATAAATAGAACTACGTGCAAATAAAGAGGTTTTTAAACTATCACTAGTACCGTATGCATATAGAAAACCTTGAACATATCTAAATATTGGCGAATATTTAAATGCTTTATTATGAATAGAACTTAATTCTTCTGCAGCAATTTTAACTCCAGCCTTATCGTCTTCTTTTATTTTTATAAAAACATCATCAATTTGTTGAATAACTTCGGATGCTTTCACAAAAGATTGAACGATAGGATTTTTACTGTTTTTAAAATCATGATCTTTATATACTTTAAAAGTTTCTTGCATTACATATTGATAAATATCTGTAGGATTAATGGCAGACAAAGGTACAAATCTTTCGCCACTCTTATTCATTTGTGCAGCTATATTAATATCCGTTACTAGTTTTCTTAAAGATTCTGTATCGTTAAGTAACTTTTGTTTTATTTCATCATCAATATCTAGCTTATCAATGTAAGCAATAACTAACATTCTTTTTTTACGATTACCTTTTTCATCATCGCCTAAATCATTCCATTCTTTTAAAGTAACATCAAAAACTTTATGATCTAATATAAAATTTGAAATACTTTCAAATCCTGAATTTTCTAAATATTGGTTTAAAAGTTTATTTATTTCTAAACCAAAAGTAGTTTTAAGAATAATACCTACTTTACTAATATTAGAATCAAGTGTTTTAGCACGATAAAAAATGCTAGTAACTGTATTTTTTTCATTAACAATAATTTTTTCTTCAACACCTTGTTTATTTTTTAATGTAACTTCTACAGGAATACCTTCTAATAAAAGAACTTTACTAATAGTATCTAAATCTTTAATAAGTTCGTTGTGTTTAGTAGCATCAAAACCAGGTATGTCGCTTTGTTTAAATGTACCTGCCTTGATTTTTTCTTCTACTTTAGTAATGTCAGCATTTAATGCGGCTTCTTTTTCTTTTAAAACTTGAATTTCTTTTTTAAGTTGATCATCACCAGCTTTAGCTTTTAAACGTTCAAGTTCAAAAACTAATTTAGCATATTCACTTTTTGGATTGTTAAGCATAATAGAACGTTGCTCACCAACATCCACATTTTGTGCTTTCCAATCTGCTTCAATATCTTGAATTTTTTTAATATAAAGTGGTATTTCTTTATTAGTAAGCTCATTAAGTTCTTCTTCTTTATCTTGGCGTTGTTTAACTACTTTAAGTTTATTTGTTTTTAAAGAACCTAAAATATCATTAGGAATGTAAATGTTTGTTAATGCTTTAAATTGATATAAAGCTCTTACAAGATTAACTACATGATCGTCTAAACGTATTGTATTAATATTTAATATATTTAATAAACGATTATATAAACTATACATTTCACTTAACAATTCATTTTGTTCTATTTTTAAAATATAAAATGACATTGAAGAACGTAGTGCTTCATAACGATCTATTTTATCAACACCTTTAATAGGCTGACCATTAGCATCTGTTCCGTCTTGTTTTAGTGTTCCTGCTTGTTTTTCTTTTTCTAAATCTGAAAGTTCTTTTAATAGTGCTTCTTTATTATTTTCATTAATAATAATTGTACGACCTCTGCCTGTAGTAACTTTATGTTCGGCTATATATTTAGCAGACCATGTACGTTTAAAATTTTCAACACGTTCTAATCTTTTGTTTATAAGATCTTTAAGTTTTTGAAATTGCAAAACAGAATCATTTAATTTTTCGACTACCTTAAGGAAAGCAGGATCTTTTTCAATATCCTTTGTAATTTCATCTATTAAAATTTGATCACTTTCACTAAATCCTTTTTTAACATTTGCTAATATAGTAGCTAAATCTTTTTCTCCTTGGCTTTTTTCTTCTAAAGCTTTTTTAAGTTCATTTTCTAATTTAGGTACAACGTTGATAAGTTGTTTAGCTTTTTTTATTTGAGTAATAACTTTAGCAACTTGTTCTGGACTAGCCATGTTTTCTCTACTTTTATCATTTAATGCTTGAATAGTCTTTGTACCAGCCCATTGTGCAAAACGTCCCATAGGGTTTAAAACCCATACCATTCTAGTATTAATATCATCCGTAAAGCTCATGTAATTTAAAAACGCATCGGAGTGTTTATACATACGATAAATTTGTTCAACACTTGGTTTTAAATCTAACTGTCTAATAATTTCTGTAGTAGCAACTTCTAAATCTGCTTTCTTATAACGTTGTGTTAGTGCGCTAAAAAATCTTTCAAATCCTTGCATGTCACTTTCTTTAAAACCTTGAGGTAAAACTTTTGTACGTTTATATTCTTCGAATATTGCTTTGTTTCTTTTTAATTTTTCACTTAAGTTATTAAAGTTTGTATTGTTAATAATAGGAGAAATATACGTACCACTTTGAATACGCTTTAGCATATTTTCAAATATACGAGATTGTATAATCGCCGTTCCACCAGCTATGTCATTAATAACTGTACGTTTTGTTAAAGCACCTTTTGTTTTTTGTACAGATGCTTCTATTAAATACTTATCTAAAGCTTTTCTACCACCACGATTATAAGCTTCAATAGCATTTTTAATAACACGTGGGTCGTTAAATAAACCTTTTGAGTCTAGTAATTTATCTATATCGTATTTAATACTTACATCATTAGGATCTAATTGACGTGCAATATTAACACGATCTAATTCACTTACTACTAACTCAAAAGTATCATTGTTAATTCTTTGTGTTAGTTTACCTTGAAGGTATTCATCATAGTTTCTAGGATCTAAAACAAGTTCTCCAACAATCCCTAAAAGAGATTTAGCAAAAGGTGGAGCATCTTTTAATACAGGTGTCTTTTCAATAATATCTGCAGCTGTTAAAACATAAGCAGGATCGCTGCTATAACCATATGCACGCGCAATAGCATCAGTTTGTGCTTTAGGATCACCTTCTGCTAAACCTAAAAGAATAGCTTTAGTACGTGTAGCACCGTATAAATTATCGTTAATATCACCAAATAGTGAAATTGCTGAAACATAATCACCTGCTTCAGGACTATATAAAGGAAGCGTTTTATCTATTTCATTAGTAATAGGTGTTACAAGTTGTGTTAAACCCATACTTAAACCAGCACGAGCTTGCCAACCTAAAGGATTTTCCGTTAATATACGAGCAGCGTTTCTTATTGTAAAATTATTCCAAGCAGCTAAACCATTTAAAAATTTATTTTTACCGGGCTTAATACCCTTAGCCATTTTACCTAGTAAAATAGGTAAACCAACTTGAATACCTGCAGCAGCAATTGTTGATACAGGTCTTGATAAAGCGTTGGCTGCAATATTTTCTCCAAATAGTTGTTGTGCTTTTAAACCTGATGGTGTTAAAGATCTACCGCCTGCTTCACCAAACATCATACCAATTCTAACAGCACTTAAAATAGCGCCTAAAGTACCACCAACAACAGATATTATTTCACCAACAGTTGCGGCTGCTAAACCAGCTAAAGCTAATGGACTACCAACACCTGTGGCTGCAGCACCTCCTGCAAAAGCTAAACCAGCAGTTCTAATAATATTACCGGCAACTGCAAGTGAATCAAAAGTAACATCACCTATTGATAAAGCAGTTTGTACTACATCTCCACTTTGTAAATCACCTTGTAAACCTGCAATAGACCATCCTAAACTTAATAAATCTAAAGTATCGCCTACACCTGTTGCAAGCCCACCTAAACGTACACCAAGTTGCGCGCCTTCAGTAGTAATTTTTTTTGCAGCCGTAACACCTGCTTTTGCAGCCGCTTCTAAAGCTTCATCACTCTGTCTACCAAGTAACTTTAAAGCATCGTCTGCTTGATTAGTAATAATTTTTTGAGCATCAACTGCTTTTTCTGCTGCGGTTATTTTGCGATTTAAAAAATTTTTAGGTGCATTAACAGCATTCTTTTTTTGTAGTTTTAAATCATCAACAACTTTTTGTAGTTTGGTTAATTCTTCATTAGCATTTTTTAAGTTATTAGCAAGTGTTGGTCTGTTTAAATTAATTTTATTATAGTTTTGAATCAACTCTATTTGATTCATGCTGTACGGTCTTAAAACACCGGCTTCAGCTACACGTCTTCCAACTGTATTATTACCTAACTCTAAAACTCTTTTAGTATTACGTGTAAACGTGTAAGCACCTGGACCTAAGTCAATTGTTTTTAGTTTTATACCGTATGTTAAAATACCTGCTGTTCCTGCACCAACAATACTTCCTATTGTGCCCATTACGTTTTGTGCGACTTGATCATTATATCCATAACGTTCACGAATCATATCCATATACGTTTGACTATTGACAGCTAATGGTGACGTAGCAAATCTACGTAATGTATTTTCAAAGGATTGTGTCGAAGTTCTACGTGCTTGACCAAAACCACGAAGCCCTCTATAAAAAGGAGCAAGCGCAGGCCTGCTGTATATATTTGCCACTCTAAGCTGACCTTGATTAAAGATCGCTGGTTTTAAAGGATATAATAGTGCCATGTTCAAAAACAATTATAGCATAAAAAAACCACCGCAATCAATACGGTGGTTCTTCTTTTACTAAACTAAATCCTACGTAATCTTTTTGAAGTCGCCTGATGCTTGAGTATCCATGAATTTAGCGGTCGTTTTCGCAACGCGAATTTGACGATCAATGTGATGTAAGTATTTCATCAACGCGTTATAATGACCACGCGTAATTGCAAATTCTTCACCATTGACTGGGAACTTTTTAAAGTTACCATTGAACGCTACCGTCACAGTATCCCCGATATATCGGGCGTATAACGGAGAAATTGAGTACCGAAGATTTGATTCTTTGTACAAACGAAAGTCGTTTTGACGAGCTTTGTTTTCTTTTTCCGAAACACCTTTAATAAGACTGGATGTTAGTTCAAATGTGTCTTTTGCCATTTGAGTGCTGCCTCCTTTCTAGTAAGATGCGGTTTAACCTATACCACCGCTAAGGTTATGTTCACGTTAATTACTTAACGTTAGAACCGGAGTCGTTACCTTCTCCACCATTGCCAAGAACATCTCTTTCGAGAGTGTCAACATAGCGTTTGACTTTGGTTCTATCCCAAGCTGCGGCTGCTGCTTTGGCTGCAATAAAGATAAATACTTCTTTATTATAGATAACAATGTCACCGATCGCATAAGCATTTGCTTGTACGAATTCTTTATATTCGTTAAAGCCGGCAACATTTGGCGAACCTGGTTTACCACCTAAGTTAACACCATCGACACGGAGCTTACCTGCACCATCAGTACCGATCGAGTTCTTATTATTTTGTTCATAAGCTTCTTCTTCGGTAAGGAATGAAGGTTCGTACGGAGCAAACACCACTTTGTTGGTGAGAGCAGCGAGTTCGGCGTGTTTTGGAATACCAAAGGTAACCACAACCGCTTCAGGACGCTTGATGGCTAATCCGAAACCATCGACTTTAAAACCAATAGATTGACGTTGGTCAATTGGGTCAGAGACACCAGAAGAACCTAACGCTTTAATAATAATCTTGGGAGAGTCAGAGACACCTTCCATGACTAACTTGACTAACGCTTCTGCACCAAATAAAACACCACGGTGAATTGGAAGTTGCATAAATTCACCAGTGTCAAGTAAAGTATTAACAGTAGATAAATCACCAGAAACACCTGCAGTTAATGCACTATACTTAATAACTTTTTCACCTAAAGTGCCGGTCGTAATAGTACGGGTTGCTTTACGTAAAACACAGTTAGAAGCAGTAGCTTCACCACTATAAACAACGTTAGAACCATCTGTTAAGGTTGTATTAGCAGCGCCTGCACCTGCAGGATATTCCCATTTAACCATTTCTTCAATAGCGGAGCCATCTTTAAGATAGCTGGTACCGGTTGTCACTACTTTAGCAGCAGCACCACCGCCGACTACAAAGTCTTCATGAACGTCTAAATAAAAGAACGTGCTGATTCTTTCGCCGTTTCCGTTGACCGCACCAGTGTCATGAATAGCATATAAACGGATTACTTCTAAACCGTCAGCTTTTTCATATACGCCAGGGAATTCGATGTCGGGATAAGCAAATTCATCAAGCATAGTTGGGATGAACGACAATTCAAACATATCGAATTGTTGACCATTTGTCCAAAGTTTGCCAGTTGTTTGTTCGATTTCCATGTATTGTTTAACACGTGGATCGTCAATTAAACCATTAATGAATTCTGCGGAGCAAACATAATTAAATTTACCACCAACAGGTTTAACCATCATGCGTTTCATACGAGCAACTAAGAAACGAAGATCATCTAACGTCACTTCATCACCAAATGCTAATTCAGAGAAACCAGTTTTAAAGTTTGCAAAGAATTCATTTGGAGTAGATAACCAAGTTTTACGAGCATAAAGTTCTTTCGTTTGGTTAGCAACTTCACCATATTGAACGGAGCGTTCTGCAATCACTTCGTTAACAACACTTAAGTCAATCTTATCGGTGTATTCAGACCAGCGACCAAACGAGAACACGTTACCAACTTCAATAGTTTCGTAAGCATGTTTGTCTGGTGAAGGTGGAATACCTTCCTTTAAGGGAGTCAAGGTTGGAGTTAATCCAGCCCATCGACGGAAACGCGCAGTGGTGTCTCCTCTGCGAATCGTTAAAGTTTCCGCAGCTTTCAAGTGTACATAGTTTTCCTCACCGTACTTGAGGGAGTCGATTAAGATAGTGTTGTAAAAAATGTTGGGATCAAACCCAGCACGATACACGCCATCTTTGTCGTAGAGCATACCAATAACCGTATTCACATTTTGAATATCGTGAAGCGGTAATAACTTGGTTTTGCCCGAAGTATCATTGGCCATATATAGCCTCCTTATTTGTTAGAGTTCACGTGGCTACTTTAGAATGCAGATCTTGCCTTTAAAAAAATAAAACGCCAGAAGATAGCATTAAATAACATAACGGGAAACTTGTTATATTACTACTGACTAATCATTCTGGCGTAGGCATCCATGTATAAACTGCCGATTTTTACACACTTCGATCTGGACACTAAAGTAGTCCGCTACTATCTACATGAATAATATAACACGTAAATATATGTGTTGTTAAAGAAAACAACCGTTTCTTTACAATTCCCTCATAAAGAATTGCGTTAGAAACGGTGTTTCAGTAGTAAATAATTTTACAATTATTTAGCTAACTTACGAAGGGTTTTGGCTAAACGTGCGCGTTGACCGAGCAATCCGGGCTTTTTGGCTGCAGCTTCAAGCTTACCCATTGGGATCGGCTTTCCTGCTTTAGCTCCAAGTTGTTTACGTAAAGCTCCTGGCTTTTTAATTGCATCTTGGATCCATTTCTTTTTACTTGCCATTAGTTCTGTACCTCCTTACTTTATTAATAATTGACTTAGGTTGTGGTACGAACTGTTTACCAGCACGATTACCTGCGGCTTTCGCACGATTCGTTGCTGCCTTTTCTGCTGAGCTTAACGCTGCCCAGGCTTTTTCGGGTAAATAACGTAATTTACCTTCTGATGGTTTACCACTAGCAGTACGCCATCTTTGTTGTGTCCAACGTTCTAATGATCGTTGACTTGCTTTTTTAGGCATATTAATACATCATGCCTTTCTTAGCTTTCATCATTTTGCCTTTACCCATTTTAGTTGGGCTCCAGCTACCAGATAAGGCTGTTCCTTTAGATTTGAACATCTTGCCTTTGCTTGCTTTCATCATCATGATTTATATCCTCCTTACTTAGGTTTTTTAGTTAACAATGGTTTGCTTGATTTAGAGTGTTTAGCTCCGGTATGAATTTGTCCACCCATACGATGAACTTTTCCAGACCATAACTTTCCACTTTTAAGATAATACGCCATTAGCGATATCCTCCTCCACGCTTTTTATATTCACGCGCTAGTAATTGCGCTTTGCGTGCTGACCACTCACCTGGATCTCCGCCTTTAGTACCACGTTTAATTTTTTCAAATAAACGTTTACGCATAGATGGCTTGGTATAATTACCAGCCGCATTCACTTTTGATTTTACCATTTGACTTTATCAGCCCAATACGCTGCTGACATTTTTCCTTTAGCAATATTTTTTGCATGACGCGCTTTGAATGCTTCACGTCTTGCACGGTAGCTTGCAGACTCACCTTCTTTTTTTGGTGATCCGCTAACTCCTTGTTGACCAAAGCGAATAGTTTTTACTTCATCACCAGACTTCGCAACAACTACGTGCGACTTTGTTGGGTGATTCGGTGTGCGCTTTGGTTGATTATAACCAGACACACCAATCTTTTTTAAAATTGCTTTTGACATTTTATTCTCCTTTATTTAGTATAACACGTTTATTTTTTAATAGTAAATTTTTTATTGGCACTGCAATTGCTACGTTAACTGCCCATGCTGGTGTAAGTGGTAACATTAAAAATGCCCAGATCGATCCAGCAATAACATATCCATTATTATCTTTAAAAATAAATCCGTAGATTAAAGGTATTGCCCAAGGCAATGATGTAATAATATTAGCAATGATCCAACTAATCCAACCTTGTGGCGTAAGAAACATTTCTTTAAGTTCTTTTTTAGATTTATTTGCGAGTTCTTTTAAAATACTCGACTTCTCTAAGTCTTTTCTTTGCTCCTTCACGACTACTACTTTCCCCCAAGTTCTTTCCAGAACGTGAGACTACCCTATATTTTTTACCTACTTTTTTAATCATACTTTATTCTCCTCTTCTACTTTAATAGAAGTTTCTTCAAAATCATTTGGTGTTGTGGTAAAAACTTCTACAAACAATATTTGGTTTGTTTTGTTTAATACAAAAAATCCATTATCACTATAAACTTTATAGTAAATGTTATTGCCTAAACCTAACTTTTGTTT